>Ga0233435_1001472_pt1 | contig 22613 bp, 11 predicted proteins | sample SI_122_August201_3_FD_182735 | JGI IMG/M metagenome (GOLD analysis project Ga0233435, IMG submission 182735) | Seawater microbial communities from Saanich Inlet, British Columbia, Canada - SI_122_August2016_135_MG | ecosystem: Environmental > Aquatic > Marine > Inlet | place: Canada: British...
AAGGGAGGATCAGCCTTTTTACTCCCTTTGTCTCGATCTCTTCGAGGAGGTGGTGCTAAGCATGTCCTGAGCGTATATGGGATCAGTGGTGCTGGGGGCTAGTGGGTAGGATGGGACGTAACAGCAGGTTAGTGGTTTTAGTCGTGAAGAGCTACTGGGGCAGAATCACAACGTGGTGCGTCACCCCGATGTGCCTGCACGGGTCTTTGAGGACCTTTGGGAGACGCTGCAGAGAGGGCAGCCTTGGAGTCAAATTGTTAAGAACCGCTGTAAAGATGGCAACCACTACTGGGTAGAGGCTGATGTGACGCCCGTCTTTCAAGGTAACCGAATATCTGGGTACATCTCTGTCCGGCAAGCGGCACCTCGTGACTTGATTCCCCCCACTGAAGAGGCGTATCAAAAGATCGAGCAGGGAGAGTGGAGTATCTCCAAAGGGCGTGTTTTCACTTCAGGATGGGAGCAGAAAAAATCAAAATTGAACCTCTTCAGTCGGCTCAAGATCTCTAGCAAACTGATGCTCACAGCACTGCTGGCATTCGGTACCATTGTTGGCCTACTGGGTTTTATCTATTTTGATCAATCGGAGCAGATTGCCCAGCGTGATAAAGAGCGTTTGGGGGTGCAGGCGATTCAATCGCTGCGTACCTTGGCTCAGCATCTGCCGCAGCACCGTGGCATGGGCAACGCCTTCCTCAATGGGGATCGCAGCTTTCAAGATCGACTGAAACAGGTAGAGCAGAAGATAGAAGAGGATCTGATTGGACTGCAGCAAACCAATGCAGAGCTGGGGGCTGAGTTGCACCTAGAGCGTCCAGTTACTGCGATTGGGAAATCTTGGCGCGAGCTGAGTAAAGATTGGGAGCAGATGGGGGCGGCCGAAAGTTTTGCTGCACACAGCAAACTGATTCAGCAGGTATTGGAGCTGGTGGTTGAAATTGGTGAGCGCTCCAATCTGATGCTAGACCCTGACTTGGACACCTTCTTATTGATTGATGCCGTGGTTAATGGCTCTTTGCAGTTGGTTGATGTGACGGGGCAGTTGCGTGGCTTTGGAGCAGGAGTTGTGGCCAAGGGTGCAGCAAGCAAGATTGGAGAGAAGCGTATTACAGTACTTTCGGTGCGTGGAGAACTATTGGTTAAGAATCTGAGAAATAGCTTGAGTCGAGCCGCTGGAGCAAATGAAAATACACGGAAGGTGATCGCTAAGGTGCTGAGTGATCTAGAGAGTGCCACTTACTCTTGGGAGCAGCAGGTCAAACTGGTGAGTAGTGGGCAACTCGATGCGACCAATGCCGGCACCTTCTTTGCCAGTGGGTCGACAATGATAGGGGCCACCCTTGCTATTTTTGATCACTCCACTGCACAGCTGATGAAACTGCTGGATAGCCGTATTGATGCAAAACAGAACACCCTGTTCTGGAGTACCCTAGCTACGCTGTTTGCTTTGACTCTGATGAGCTGGATTACTTGGCTATTGGTTCGCTCTATTACACTACCCATCACCCATGCGGGGCGTGTTATGAAGCAGATTGCATCGGGCAACTACAACAATCAGATACGCTATGCGGGAGAGGATGAGGTGGCGCTGATGTTGATGGGGCTCAAATCCATGCAGATCAAGTCGGGTGCTGACCTTAATGAGATGACGGAGCTGGCGCGTGAGACCAGTCGCATCAAGATTGCGCTCGATGGTGCCAGCACTAATGTGATGATTGCGGATCAAAGCCGTACCATTGTCTATATGAACCCCGCCATTCGGGAGATGTTACTGCGCAATGAGCGTGCAATCCAGCAGGAGTTGCCTAGTTTTAGTGTGGCTCACTTGATGGGGCACAGCATTGATCAGTTCCACCAAAATCCACAGCATCAAGCGCAACTGTTGGGAGCGATCAATAATACCCATCAGGCGCAGATCCGTATTGGAGGGCGTGTATTTGACCTTGCGGCTAACCCCGTGATCAGTGCAACAGGAGAGCGTCTGGGGGTCTCGGTTGAGTGGGCTGATGTAACCGAACAGGTGCTGGCAGAAGAGGTGCTGGAGTCATTGGTGCAAGGGGCGGTAGAGGGTGACCTCTCCAACCGCATTGACAACCGCTCGTTTGATGGCTTTATGAAACGAATGGCTGACTCGATCAATAACCTGATGGATACCTTTGATGGGGTGCTGGTTCAGACCCGACAGGTGATTGGGCAGATTAATGAGTCAGTGGTTCAGGTCCGCAACAGCAGTCAGGATCTCGCCTCCTCAACAGAACAGCAGTCATCCGCTATTGAGCAGGTGAGTACCAGTCTGGAGGAGACCGATAGCCAGACCAGCTCCAATGCGACCAACGCCAGCGTTGCCAACCAGTTGGCACAAGAGGCGAGCAGTGTGGCCGATGAGGGGCAGCAGCAGATGAAGGAGATGGTGCTCTCAATGGATGGCATCTCCAGCTCTTCACAGGATATTGCAAAAATTATTAAGGTGATTGATGAAATTGCCTTCCAGACCAACCTGCTTGCACTGAATGCGGCAGTTGAGGCGGCTCGTGCAGGCAAGTATGGAAAAGGTTTTGCGGTAGTGGCTCAAGAGGTGAGAGATCTTGCGGGGCGCAGTGCAGAGGCTGCTAAAGAGACCGCAGAATTGATTGATCAATCGACTCAACAAGTGGCAGATGGTGTCAAGGTGGCTGACGCAACCGCAGGTGCGCTGGAGGGGATTGTCGAGAATGTCGTTAAGGTGCGTGATCTGGTAGCCGAGATCTCTACGGCCAGTGAAGAGCAGGCGAAAGGGATTGTGCAGATCAACGACGCAGTGAGTCAGATCAGTGATGGTGCACAGTCGGGCAGTGATCAAAGTTTAGAGATGGCGAGTGCGGCAGATCAATTGGCCAGTGTGACCGACCAGCTTTCAGCTGATTTGGCGCGTTTTCAACTGCATGGGCAGCCGCAGATAAAGCGACAAGCCGCTGTGAAAAATGAGCCTGTTGAGATCTCTGATCAGCAGCCGATAGAGCGTACAAAAGCAGCAACAGTTGAGCCAAAAGCGCTGTTGCCGCTGGATCAGGATGAGCGGGACTTTGGTGATTTCTAGTGATAGAGATTATTCGTTGAAGAATAAAATAAATAAGATAAAAAGAGCGTTGGAGCATTTATGAGTCGTAACCAAGGGGGTAAGAAGATGGGCATGTTAGGTGGAATGAATCTGAAGAAAAAGCTGCTGCTGGCCTTTCTGGCTGTCGGTGTGATCCCATTTACTGTGGTCGGTATTGTTGCGTTGCAACAGACCAGTAGTGGCCTGCAAGCAGCAGCATATAACCAGTTACAGGCGGTTCGAGATATTAAGAGAGGGCAGCTGGAGCGCTTTTTTGAGGATCGAAAAAGTGACACCATGGCGCTGGTGGAGACGGCCGCTACTTTGAGTCAGAGTGCCTTCCAGAAGCTGGAGGGGACACGTAACAACAAAAAACGGCAGATTGAACGCTACTTCAAAAATATACAAGAGCAGGTGGTCACCTTCTCTGGTGGGCGTATGGTGAGCCGAGCGCTACCGATGCTCTCTGAAGGGTTCTATTTTGATGCAGAAGAGCTGGCTGAGGAGGAGGAGGTTGTTGAGGCGGCTACCAGCTCACTCCAATCCTATTACGAGGGGCCATTTACTGCAGCCCACAATGAGCGTAGCCGTACGGTTGATGCTCGCTCACTGCTTAATGGTGTGAGTGATCAAGCTCGGGTGATGCAGGCACGTTATATCAGTGATAACAGCCATCCGCTGGGGCAGAAGTCCAATATGGATGGCAGTGAGGAGGCAAGCTCTTACAATGATCTGCACATGATGTTCCATCGTGATATGCGTGAGTTTAAAGAGAATTTTGGTTTTAGTGATCTCTATCTGGTGAATGGCGAGAGTGGAGATGTGGTCTATTCGGTCAACAAAGATATTGATTTTGCCACCTCACTGAGCGAAGGTCCTTTTTCCAGTAGCCCTATTGGGCGGGTGTTCCAGCAGGCGATGGCACTGGAGTTTGATCGAGGGTTTGTGCAGGTCGACACCAGTCGTTACGCTCCCGCGTATGGTGAACTGGTCAATTTTGTCGCTTCTCCGATAGTCAGTGGCGGAGAGCGTGTCGGTGTATTGATTCTGCAGTTTAAACAAGATCAGATCATCGATATTATGGCCGATACCTCTGGTATGGGAGAGACCGGTGAGACCATTCTGGTCGGTCCAGACTATCTGATGCGTTCTGATTCTCGTTTAGAGAAGCAGTTCCATACCCTAGAGAACTCCTTCTCCAATCCTGAACAGGGTAAGGTCGATACGGCTGCTACCCACAGTGCAATTGAGCGCAAGCAGCAGGGTACATCGGTAGTCACCGACTATCGTAAGGTCAGAACATTGATCTCCTATACTCCGGTTGAGGTGGCGCCTGGGATTACCTACTCGCTGAATGCCAAGATGGATCTGGCTGAGGCATTTATCCCGCGCCTGGATGGGGATAGCAAGGACTACTACCAGAAATATATTGAACGTTATGGGTACTATGATCTGTTCCTGATCAACCCTGATGGCTATATCTTCTACTCTGTTGCCCGTGAGTCGGACTACCAGACCAACTTGGTCAATGGCCCCTTTGCAAACACCAATCTGGGCAAACTGTTCCGCAAGGTCTCTGAAAGTAAGCAGTATGGTATTGCAGACGTTGAGGCGTACGCGCCCTCCAATGGTGAACCGGCAGCCTTTATTGCCGCACCACTGGTGTCTGGTGATGAGTCGATGGGTGCCGATGTAGAGATGGTGGTGGCGCTTCAGCTCTCACTGGATGCGATTAATGGAATTATGGCAGAGCGCTCTGGTATGGGAGAGACCGGTGAGACCTATCTGGTAGGGCAAGACCTGCTGATGCGTTCAGACTCCTATCTGGATTCGGTTAACCACAGTGTCAAGGCAGCGTTTTCCAATCCGACAGAAGGTAAGATTGATACAGAGGCAACCCGATCTGTGATATCAGGAGAGAGCGGCAGCCGTTTGATCGTAGATCCTGATGGGGCCTCCGTGCTCTCTGCCTTCACCCCACTGCAGGTGGGTAGCGGTGTAAGCTGGGGATTGATGGCAGAGGTCAGTGAGGCAGAGGCCTTCGCTGCAGTGAAACAGATTGAGTGGATGATGTTGATTATTGCTCTGGTCGGTATTGCAGCCATCAGTGGTGTAGCCATGGTGATTGCACGTAATATCAGCAATCCGCTGGTGGCGGCCGCCGAGGTTGCGGGCAGCATTGCTGCAGGAAAGTTGGATAATGATATTAAGGTGGCCTCGAAGGATGAGACCGGCCTGTTGCTGCAGGCGTTGAAGGATATGCAGCAAGATCTCAATCAGCGTATCACCCGTGATCGCAAAATTGCGGATGAGTCGATGCGTATCAAGATTGCACTGGATGGTGCCAGCACCAGTGTGATGATTGCCGATAATGATCGAAATATCGTCTATATGAACCCTGCTGTGGTTGAGATGATGCGTAAGAATGAGCGCTCAATACAGCAAGAGCTGGCCAACTTCCGTGTGGATGCTCTGCTGGGTGGTAGTATCGATATCTTCCATAAAAATCCACAGCATCAGGCGCAGCTGTTGTCGACCTTTACCAACACCTATGAAGCACAGATCCGCATTGGTGACAGGATCTTTGATCTCTCAGCTAATCCGGTGATCAATGAGGCGGGTGAACGGTTGGGGGCATCGGTGGAGTGGGCTGATGTAACCGAGCAAGTCTTGGCCGAGGAGCAGGTAGAGAAGTTGGTACAAGATGCGGTCGATGGAGACCTCACCAACCGTCTTGATAGCAGCAACTTTAATGGCTTTATGGGGCGTATGGCAGGCTCTATCAATCAGTTGATGGAGAGCTTTAATGACGTGTTACAGCAGACCCGACTGGTGATTGATCAGGTCAATGGTTCTGTGAGCCAGGTACGCTCAAGCAGTCAAGAGCTCGCCTCCTCTACGGAGCAGCAGTCTTCGGCTATTGAGCAGGTGAGTACCAGCTTGGAAGAGACCGATAGCCAAGTCAAATCTAATGCCGAGAACGCAGGTGTAGCCAACCAGTTGGTGCAGGAGACCAATAGTGTTGCAGACCAAGGGCAACAAACCATGAAGGAGATGATCCGTTCGATGGATGAGATCTCCAACTCCTCACAAGATATAGCCAAAATCATCAAGGTGATTGATGAGATCGCTTTCCAGACCAATCTGTTGGCCCTTAATGCGGCGGTTGAAGCAGCACGTGCAGGGAAGTATGGCAAGGGCTTTGCCGTGGTCGCACAAGAGGTGAGAGATCTGGCTGGGCGCAGTGCTCAAGCTGCCAAGGAGACCGCTGATCTGATCGAGCAGTCTACCCATCAAGTGAGTGAAGGGGTGAAGGTTGCCGATGCAACGGCAACTGCACTGGAGGGTATTGTAGAGAATGTGGTCAAGGTTCGAGACTTGGTGGCTGAAATCTCAACGGCTAGTGAGGAGCAGACCAAGGGGATTGCACAGGTCAATGATGCCGTTGCTCAGATTAGTGATGGTGCGCAGTCAGGTAGTCAACAGAGCCTAGAGATGGCAAGTGCTGCAGATGAGTTGGCGAGTCTGACTGATCAACTCTCCTCTGAAGTAGCGCGCTTCCAGTTGAGTGGTGCAGCACCTGCCCACTCTGCCCATTCAAGAGCGGTAGCACCACAGCCTCAGCTACAGAGAAGAGCAGCAGCTTCCCCCCCAGCAACAGTGGCTGAGCCGGTGAGAGAAGAGGCGCAGCCCCATGAGGTCCTGCCGTTGGACCAGGATGAGCGTGACTTCGGTGATTTCTGATCTACTCAATAAAGGCGTGATACGGGTGCTACCTCCATCTACTTTATTCCTATCTGTTTTTTTAAGGGTGAAGCCATGAACAATAAGACGGTCATGATTGTGGATGACTCAACCATTATGAGGGCGGTTATTGGCGACATGCTGAAGGGAGTTTCCGGCCTTGAGGTGGTGGCAACCGCAGCCAACGGTAAAGATGCACTGAAACAGCTTGGGAAAGTCAGACCGGATCTGATTTTGCTGGATATTGAGATGCCAGAGATGGATGGACTGGAGTTTCTGCGCCATGTACGGCTTAAGAGTCGTGCCCGGGTGATTGTGCTCTCCTCGGTAACTCCGATGGGTTCCAATAAGGCGGTGCAGGCTAGGATGTTGGGGGCCGATGGTTTGGTCTCCAAGCCATCAGGTGCGGTCTCCTATGACTTGGAGCAGAAGCGCGGCAGTGAATTGGTGGAGATGGCCTATCGTGTCTTGGGGATCGCTGCGGCATGAAGCTCCTGATTAGGCAATAGCACGCTATGAAAGACGATTCAATACTGGATGGCGCACTGCTGGATGAGCTCTGGGGCACTGTCTCGGATGAGCTTGCAGAGCTGGGTGAGGAGATGGAGTCTGCACTGCTGGCTTTAGAGCAAGACCCCGCAGATAGTGAGACCATCAATACGCTGTTCCGAGCGATGCACACCTATAAAAGTTCCACCGGAATGATGGGGTGTTCGGTGACGGAAGCGCTGGCACATCGCAGTGAGGATCTGGTCGACTACTTCCGTGGTAAGCAGTTACCGCTGCCCGCTACAGTATTAGAGCTGTTACTGGAGACGGTTGATCTGCTGGCGACTACCCGTGAGTATGTTTCGGAACAGCGTTCCGATGCCCCTGCTGATTTGACCCGTGGTTTGGTTGAGAAGCTCTCTGTTGCACTGGCCAGTGCCGGTGGAGAGGTGGTTGTATCCGTTTCAGAATCAGACTTCCAAGAGTCCTCTCTGGGGTTGGCCCCAGAGGAGTTCGCTGAACTTTGGAACACGGTTTCTGATGAGATGGATGAACTACTCTACACCATTGAGGAGAGCTTGCTGGCATTGGAGAATGACCCTACGGACAGTGATCTGATCAGCCAACTGTTCCGTGCCATGCATACCTTCAAGAGTAGTTCAGGGATGATGGGGTTGACGGTGATGGAGCAGATTGCCCACCGCAGTGAGGACTTGGTGGGGCTGTTGCGTGACCAAGGGCTGGCGCTGAGTGAAGAGAACACCTCTCTGCTGTTAGAGGCGTTGGATCGTCTGCGACAGTTACACCAGCATGCCAGCGACTCACTGGGGGATGGGAAACTGTCTGACTCAAAGGCGTTGATTGATCAGCTGATAGCGGCACATCAAAGCGATGCGGGCGGCTCTTCTGGTGAGAAGGTCGCAGTAGAATCTGCAGGGCAAGCATCCGATGAAGAGTTTGGGTTCTTTGATATGGACCCGATAGAGCCTGAAGAGGAGCAGGGCTTCGCCTTCTTTGATAGTGAGCCTGCAGATGATCGTGAGAAAGAGGATGGGTTTGGCTTTTTTGAGCCAGACTCAAATACAGCCTCTGAGGAGGAGCAGGGTTTTGCCTTCTTCGATAGTGAACCTGCAGGTGATGGTGAGGAGGATGATGGATTTGGTTTCTTTAGTCCAGAGGCCACAGAACAGGCAGAAGAGAGTGATTTTGGCTTTTTTGAAGATGACCAGAAGGACCTCTGGGAACTCACCATTGATGAGACCCGAGAAAACCTAGATGAGATTGAGGCCGTGCTGCTGAAGCTAGAACATGATGGCAGCAGTATGGAGCAGCTTGACCGACTCTTTCGTGCGATTCACACCATCAAGGGTACCGCCAATGTAATGGGGTTGGTGCAGGTTGAGGTACTGGCGCACCGCTGTGAAGATCTGGTCGGGTTGTTGCGAGAGGGGGCGATTGAGGTATCCAATAGATTGATCACTCTGTTGTTAGAGGCGATGGATCTGATTCGGGGTGGGTTGGAACGGATTCTCGAAAGCAAACAGGATTTGACCGAGCAAGAGCTCTCTCCAACGATTCTGCGTCTGGAGCAGTTTTTGGCCGCTCCACACGCAGAAGAGACTGCAGATGTGGAAGAGGTTGCAGATGCAGTTGAGGATAACGTAGAGCTAGAGGACCCGGCCAAGGACCCTCTCTATGTACAGATTTTTGTGGATATGGGGTGGGAGGCTCTGGAGCAGCTCAATGCCGGAGTAGAGTTGCTGGCAGGAGATGCTACTGAAGCACAGTATCAGGCATTCTACCAAGAGTTGGAGGAGTTCAGTTTTGCAGTAGAGCGCATGGGATATGAGCCACTGCTGAAACACCTACAGTCAATGCAGCAGCAGCGAGATGTACAGCAGCTGAATGAGGGGATTGGCTGGATTGGTGGGCAGCTTACTGAGCTGGAGACAGAGTTGCAGACTGGAGGGCTGACAGCGCCCGTTGCAGATCAGACGGCTGTAACCATAGATGCGATAGAAAGGGCAGAAGAGAGAGAAACAGCAGAGAGTGTAACGGCCTCAGATGATGACTTCTTTGGCGGCTCTGATGCCTTTGATGAAGTGGCAGATCAGTTGCCTGTCCATGCTCCAGAGGGAGCGCTCTATGAACCCGACGGTGACGATGAGGTAGACCCGATCTTTACCCCAGTCTTTGTCCAAGACTTCTTGGAGAAAGAGGAAGAGCAACTGATGGGGTTGCGGAGCATTTGGGGGCAGAGTGAACTCAGTGAGCAGCAGCGTCTCTCTGGTGTGCTGGGGTTACTGGATGAGATTCGTAACGATGCAGAAAAGATGGGGTATGACCATCTGATCGAAATTCTGGAGCTGGGGCAATTGGCTTTAAAGCGTCAGCGTGGTGCTGCGCTGGACCAGGTACTGGATGAGTTGGAACTCAAGCTGTATGAGGAGATGACCGCCATTCAAGAGGCGATTCCAGACCTCAACCAGACATCGACGGGGATGCCGCTGGATATCTCTTGGGTATTCCGTCAGACACATGCGGAACGAGTCTATGAAGAGTTGGCAGAACTGCTGGATCTTCTTGACAGTTTGAAGGGTGTAGATGCAGAGGGGATAGAGCAACTGCAGCTAGAGGCGCAGGCTGAACAGCACCTGCGCTCTATCCACCACTCTGCAATCTTCTATGAGTTGACAGCTGCCGCTGGCTTAGCCCTTTCGTTGGCTGATTTCTACGCCAGAATTACACAACATGAGCTGAATACCACAACAAGCTTGGTTAGCCTGACGCGTGAGTTTGTGCTTGAGCTGGGTGGGGTCATTGACATTGTTCGTGATGGTGGCAGCGCCCAAAGTTCATTCTTTGAGGAGATGATGGGGCGGGTAGAGAATCTACTCTATATGAATTCGGGTAGTAGTCTGATCCAGAGCGCGAGAGATGTGTTGGATCAACTAGACCTACCGGAGGACTTCTTTGAGGTCTTTACTCCAGACAGTCTTCAGGCTGTCGGCAGCGCACTGGAGCGAGGCTACCACTTCTATATTATCCATACGGATATGGATCAATATGAAGAGGTGGCGACAGGGTTCTATAGTTGGTCACAGTCTGAAGAGATCGAGATCATTACCAACTTTACGGTGCTGAAAGAGGATCGCTCTCTGTTTGACTTTCTTATTGCATCGACTTGGAATGCAGAAGAGGTGGCACGGGGGCTGGTTAATATTGATCCCAGCGGTACGCTGTTACGGTTGCGGGATCATGTTTTGCGCTCTGATGTGGTGCAGTCTGCCGGAACTGCGCAAGCTGGTACTGTATCGGCTGGAAACTTCTCAACAGCAGGATTGATGGAGACCGTTGGCGACCTCGTTTCGGTACAGGCAATGCTGCACCATGTAACCCATAGTTTCTCTAAACTAGACCTGCTGGATCGTATCGATCAGGAGATGAAGAAGGGAGAGGATTGGAAACAGGTACGTGTAACCATTCAGGATGAGTTAGAGGCTTGGAAGCGTCACACCACTGTTTTGGGGCAGTTGGAAAATGAGATTGGTGTTTCGGTTGGGCGGCTTCAGGAGTTGGTGCACCAGGCGGATGCGGTCTCTGCCTCGGAGTTGATGAATGGTGTTGAGGACTGGGTTGGAGACCGTGCAGCAGAGCATAAGAAGAGTGTGCGTCTACTGGTGGAGGGTGAGGGGGTAGAGGTGGAACGTGGGTTGCTGGAGAAGTTGCATCAACCGCTACGTGAATTACTGGAGGTATCACTCTGCAGTATTGAGTCGGTTGTAGAGCGGATGGAGCAAGGAAAATCCTCAACGGCTGAATTGACGGTTCGACTGCACAAATCACATGACCGCTTTGAAGTAATTATAGGGGATGATGGGGGCGGCTTTGACGCGCAGCAACTGCAGCAGCAGATGGCGCGGTGGCAAGAGCAGTATGCTACGACAGCCAAGCCCTCACTGGAACAGAGTGACTGGCTGTTGCAAGATGGTTTTGGGGCGGTCTCTTTTCATGATGGAGAGTCAAGCTTTGAGTTCTCTCCACTGCGTAAGCGCATTGAGGCGATGGGAGGGAGTTTACGCATTATCCATGATGCCAAAACAGAGAGAGGGTTGCAGGTATGGGTCTCGGTTCCTCTTTCGATGGCAGTGATTAACGGCTTAGTGGTGCTGATCAGGTCCGTGCGCTATGTGATTCCAGTCCACTTTGTGCGCCGCATTGTACAGATTCGTTCGGAGCAGCTGGTGTATGCTTCGGCTGATGGAGGGCAGCAGATGCTTCATCTGGATGGTTCACTGATTCCGCTAAAACTGCTTGCTGGGATGGAACTGGGTGACCAGGAACGTCAACTGATGGTGGTGGTTGAGGTGGGTGATCAGGGAGAGCTGGTCGCCTGTCCAGTGGATGAGTTGATTGATCAGCAGCAGGTGATGATTCGACCGCTCAAAGGGGTGCTGTCGGATGTGCGTGATGCCTCCGGTGTTGCCGTGCTGGGTGACAGTGAAGTGGGTGTGGTGCTTCGTCTGGAGTCGATCCATTGAGTATCATCTTGAACAGTCAGGGAGATAATCGCGTGAATGATCTAGGTAAGGAGAGGCTGTGAAGGGCGATAAAATCATAATTCCTGTTGCCAGTGGCAAAGGTGGCGTGGGCAAAAGTATGTTGGTATCTAATTTAGGTATCGCACTGGCGGCGCGTGGTTATCGCACAACGGTGGTTGATCTTGATCTGGGAGGCTCCAATCTTCACACCTGTCTGGGGTTGCCCAACCGCTATCCTGGGGTGGGTGATTTCCTTAAGGGGGATGGGGCCTCCCAAAGACTCTCACAATACCTATTGCAGACACCGTGGAATAATCTCAGTTTTTTACCCGGTGATGGACGTACCCCGTTTATGGCCAATATCCCTGCACGACAGCGTAAGCAGTTATTGGATCAGCTGGGGCAACTGCCTGGAGAGATCATCCTGCTTGACCTCGGAGCAGGTAGCGCACTGAATACCTTAGGCTTCTTTGGTATGGTGCATCGTGGGCTGTTGGTGACCAGTTTTGAAACGCCCGCCATCATGAATCTGCTCTCCTTCTTGAAGAACTTCTCTTACTGGATCATTACTGTGGTGGCACAGCATGATGATGCGGTCTACCAGAAGCTGACACAAGCATTCCGGGCAACCATGGAGATGAACCCCGTTACCGTGAATACACTGCTGCGAGAGGTTGAACAGCTCAATCCGCAGATGGCACGTACCATCAAAGAACGGTTACAGCAGTACACCCCTCGAATTGTCTTCAATATGGGAGATCGCGTCGAAGATCTGCAGGTGACGGAACAGATCACCCGCGCGATGCAGCATGGTCTCTCACTATCACCCGAATATTTCGGCTTTATTCGTTATGATGGCGCAGTCCGGCGCTCGATGGTGGAGGAGCGGGCATTGACAGCGTGTGCACCTACAAGCAGTGCGGCCCTAGATGTTGACCGCCTTGCGGAGCGGTTATCCAAATTTTGGCAGCGATCGATACCAGAGAGTGCTGCGATGCTGCAGCGCAGTACAGAGACTATGTTGCAATCTTGATATGAGAGAGGTTGGGGAAGAGTAATGAAAAATAAAAAGATACTAATTATTGATGATGACCAGAAGATGATTGACACCTATCTGGGCATCCTTGCGCCAGAAGAGAGTGCTGTTTCTGATTTTGCGGCACTTACGGGGATTGATGTCCCCACCGCTGGGGAGCGTTTTGATACAGCAACAGCACTGCAAGGGCAGGATGGGGCCAGTTTGGCAGAAGAGGCACTCAGTTGCGGAGAGCCATTCTCTGTCGCCTTTATCGATATGAGAATGCCGCCGGGCTGGGATGGTTTGAAGACGGCGAAAAAATTGCGTGAGTTGGATTCGCGAATCTACATCGTCATTGTCACCGCGTATACCGACAAAACCGTGGATGAGATCCATGAGACTTTGGAGCGTGATGTGTTGCTATTGAGGAAACCGTTTAACCGGGATGAGATCTATCAGATGGCAAGAACATTGGTGGATGCATGGAACCGCTCAGAAGAGAAGCGCCAGGTTGAGAAGCAGCTGCGCTATGCGTTGAAGAAGTATATGGCCGCATCAGGGAAAAACCGTACCATTGAGGAGGAGCTGGAGTCGAAACTGTAAGAGTGCCCCTGCCTTTTATGATGTTAAAGGAGACTTTTAGAGATCGCTCATAGTGTTTTCTTTTGTGCTGTACTAGAATACCCCGCTTGTGATTTGCTCCCGACCATTGAGCGGGAGTCGTATCTGTTTTTTTCAACCACTGAATCGAGATTTGACATGGAAGTATCTGTAGAAACAACCCAGGGCCTTGAGCGCGCAATGACCATCACCGTTCCCGCAGAGCGTGTGGAAAAAGAGGTTAGTGAACGCCTCAACCGTCTGAAGAATACCGTAAAAATAAACGGTTTCCGTCCTGGCAAGGTGCCTATGACCGTGGTTAAGAAACGTTTCAGCACCTCTGTACGCTATGAGGTGGCAGAAGAGCTGATTCAAGCCACCTTTGGTGAGGCGGTTAATCAAGAGAACTTGGCTCCAGCGGGTGCCCCTAAAATTACCCCAGAAGAGATCGCGGAAGGTGAAGGGCTAAAATATACCGCCACCTTTGAGGTCTATCCTGAGTTTGAGGTCGCCTCCTTTGCCGACATTAAGATCGCTAAGCCAGCGGTAGAGCTGAGCGATGAAAATCTAGACAAGATGATCGACCATCTGCGCGAACAGCAGAAGAGCTGGAGTGAAGTAGAGCGCGAAGCAGGGGATGGCGATCAGGTCAATATCGACTTTAAGGGTAGTATCGATGGTGAGGAGTTTGACCGCGGTGCAGCAGAAGGTGTGCCTGTCACGCTCGGTTCTGGCTCCATGATTGGCGGTTTTGAAGAGGGTATTATCGGTATGAAGGTGGGCGAGGAGAAGAGCATTGATGTCACCTTCCCTGAAGATTACTCTGCCGAAGAGCTCTCTGGCAAGGCTGCGCAGTTCGAGATCAAGGTTAACTCTATCTCTGAATCGGTACTGCCTGAGGTTGATGATGAGTTTATCGAGAAATATGGTGTCAAAGAGGGTGGTCTAGATGCCTTCCGTGCTCAGATTAAAGAGAATATGCAGCGTGAGTGTGATCAGGCGGTAACGCAGGTGGCGAAAGATCAGGTGATGGATGGTCTCTATGAGGCACACACCTTTGATATACCGAGTGCCATGATCGAGGAAGAGGCCGCACGTATGGCTGAGAACATGCAACAACAGATGGGTGCCCAAGGTCAGGGCGTACCATTGAGTTCAGAGCTGTTCAAAGGGCAGGCAGAGCGTCGCGTCAAGTTGGGTCTGGTTCTGGCTGAGGTGGTTCGTGAGCACAATGTGCAGGTTGATCCTGTTCGTGTACAGCAACAGATCGAGACTATGGCGGCCGGTTATGAGAAGCCAGAAGAGGTGATCGAGTACTACAATCAGAATCCACAATATCTGGAAGGTGTACAGAATCTGGTGATGGAAGAGCAGGTGGTAGATCTGGTAATGAAGGATGCTGCGGTATCGGATGAGAGTATCGGCTTTGAAGAGCTGATGACCAAAGCCAATGCAAACCGCAATAACGCCTAAACCTACTGCAGAGAGATAGCCATGAGCTCAATCATCGAAAACTCCGGCATGGTGCCAATGGTTGTAGAGCAGTCCTCTCGCGGGGAACGCGCCTACGACATCTACTCCAGATTGCTAAAAGAGCGCGTCATCTTTATGGTGGGGCAGGTCGAAGACCACATGGCTAACCTGGTCGTTGCGCAGCTGCTGTTTTTGGAGTCCGAAAATCCTGATAAGGATATTCATCTCTATATCAACTCACCGGGTGGTTCGGTGACTGCGGGGATGTCGATCTACGACACCATGCAGTTTATCAAACCTGATGTGAGCACCATGTGTATCGGCCAAGCGGCCAGTATGGGGGCTCTACTGCTGGCGGGTGGTGCTGCGGATAAGCGTTACTGTCTACCACACTCGCGGATGATGATTCACCAGCCGCTGGGTGGTTTCCAAGGGCAGGCTTCTGATTTTGAGATTCATGCACAGGAGATCCTTAAGGTGCGTGAGCGTCTGAACAAGATTCTCTCTATCCATACCGGACAGCCGATTGAGCAGGTTCGCGAAGACACTGACCGTGACAACTTTATGGGTGGTGAAGAGTCGGTAGCGTATGGGTTAATCGATAAAGTATTGACCAGTCGAGAGCAATAACGAACCACAATAACCAATGGAAAAGGTTGGTTATTGTGGTGTGATTCTTGTATGATTGCGTCAAGGTTGAAGTGTGATACGCTACAACTACCGCACAAAATATATGAGTATCCGACAATGAGTGTAGAGGTGGAAACCGATGAGTGATAAAGAGGATGATAGCAAGCTACTCTACTGTTCCTTCTGTGGGAAGAGTCAGAATGAGGTACGTAAACTGATTGCAGGCCCTTCTGTCTATGTCTGTGATGAGTGTGTAGAGCTTTGCAACGATATTATTCGTGAGGAGCAGGAGGAGGGGGAAGAGACCGCCTCTGAGAATGCATTGCCAATTCCAGAGAAGATTCGTTCTACGCTGGATGATTATGTGATCAGCCAGGATCGAGCCAAGAAGGCACTCTCGGTGGCGGTCTATAACCACTACAAGCGAGTTGAGCACGGCTACAAGAAAGATGATGTCGAGCTCGCCAAGAGTAACGTATTGCTGATCGGTCCAACTGGTTGTGGCAAGACGTTGTTGGCAGAGACCTTGGCCCGTATTCTCAATGTACCTTTCACGATGGCCGATGCCACCACGCTGACCGAAGCGGGTTATGTGGGAGAGGATGTTGAGAATATCGTTCAGAAACTGCTGATGAAGTGTGACTACGATGTCGCCAAGGCAGAGAGCGGTATCATCTATATCGATGAAATTGACAAAATCACCCGCAAGTCTGATAACCCCTCTATCACCCGTGATGTTTCAGGTGAAGGGGTACAGCAGGCGTTGTTGAAGTTGGTTGAGGGGACTATCGCTTCAGTACCTCCTCAGGGGGGGCGTAAACACCCTCAACAGGAGTTTTTGCAGGTTGATACCAGCAAGATCCTCTTTATCTGTGGCGGAGCCTTTGCAGGGCTGGACAAAATTATTCGTGACCGTTCCGAGAAGGGCGGCATCGGTTTTGCCGCTGAGGTGAAGAGCAAGAGTGATGAGCGCTCAATCAGTGAAGTGCTGGCAGGGGTAGAGCCAGAAGATCTGATCAAGTATGGGTTGATTCCAGAGTTCGTTGGACGTCTGCCCGTTGAAGCAACGCTGGAAGAGCTGGATGAAGATGCGCTGGTGCAGATTTTGACTGAACCGAAGAACGCATTGACCAAGCAGTATGGCAAGCTCTTCGAGATGGAGGGTGCGGAACTTGATATTCGTAAAGATGCACTGCACGCCATCGCCAAGAAAGGGATCACCCGTAAAACCGGTGCGCGTGGGTTGCGCTCCATTTTAGAGCATGCGCTGCTGGATACTATGTACCACCTCCCCTCTTATGATGATGTGGAGAAGGTGGTGGTGGACGCATCGGTGATTGAGGGTAAGTCAGAGCCGTTGCTGATTTTTGATGGTGGAGAAGAGCGTAAATTGGCTGCTGCTGAGTAACCTTATTAATGAATTAACCTCAGAGGGCACAGAGAACCAGAGAGAGTAACGGCTCTGTGTTCTCTGTGCCCTTTTTGTATGAAAAGTGGTTTAAAGAGAAGAATAATATGGACGTATTAGAACAAGAGTTTGCAGTCCTGCCACTGCGTGATGTGGTGGTCTATCCGCACATGGTGATCCCGCTGTTTGTAGGTCGAGACCGTTCGATCCTCGCGCTAGAGGCGGCGATGGCCGATCAGAAGAAGATCCTGCTGGTGGCGCAACAGAGCGCAACCGAAGATGAGCCCAAGGCTGAAGACCTGTTTCTGGCGGGTACGGTGGCGACAATCCTTCAACTGCTGAAGTTGCCAGATGGTACCGTCAAGGTGCTGGTTGAGGGGGAGCAGCGAGCGCAGGTTAATCAGTTTCATGAGCAGCAGGGGTACCTGCGTGCACATGCTATGGTGCACCACGAGCGGCATGAAAACAGTGATGAGCTGGAGGTGCTCTCTCGTTCCATTCAGGGGCAATTTGAGCACTACGTCAAGATGAATAAGAAGATCCCTCCAGAGGTGCTCACCTCGTTGGCAGGGATTGATGATGCGGGTCGCCTCAGTGATACGGTTGCCGCCCACATGACGCTGAAGATCGAAGAGAAGCAGCAGTTATTAGAGACCTTTGATATCCAAGAGCGGATGGAGTTTATCCTCTCGGTGATGGAGGGGGAGTTGGATATCCTAGAGGTAGAGAAACGGGTTCGGGGGCGCGTCAAGAAACAGATGGAGCGCAATCAGCGCGAGTTCTACCTCAATGAGCAGATCAAGGCGATCCAGAAAGAGTTGGGTGACTCAGAAGATGGTACCAATGAGTCAGAAGAGCTGGAGCGCAAGGTCAAGGATGCCGAGCTGAGTGATGAGGCACGTGCAAAGGCTGACTCTGAACTGAAGAAGCTGAAGATGATGTCGCCGATGTCTGCTGAAGCTGCAGTAGTACGTACCTATATTGAGACCTTGATCGGGGTGCCATGGAAAAAGCGCTCTCGATTGAAGAATGACCTAGCGCGTGCCGAGAAGGTTTTAAATGAAGACCATTACGGTCTGGAAGAGGTCAAGGAGCGTATTCTTGAGTATCTCGCGGTGCAGAAGCGTGTGGGTAAGATTAAAGGGGCTATCCTCTGTCTGGTGGGGCCTCCCGGTGTCGGCAAGACCTCGTTGGGGCGCTCCATTGCGCGTGCCACCAGCCGTAAATATGTACGCATGGCGTTGGGTGGTGTACGGGATGAGGCGGAGATCCGTGGCCATCGCCGTACCTACATTGGCTCTATGCCGGGTAAAATTATCCAGAATATGAGCAAGGTGGAGGTGAAGAATCCACTCTTCCTGCTGGATGAGATCGACAAGATGGCGATGGATTTCCGAGGGGATCCCGCCTCTGCGCTGCTAGAAGTGCTCGATCCAGAACAGAATCACACCTTTGGTGACCACTATCTGGAGGTCGATTATGACCTCTCCGATACCATGTTTGTCGCCACAGCCAACAGCATGAATATCCCCGGTCCACTACGTGATCGTATGGAGGTGATCCGTATCCCCGGTTATACCGAGGAGGAGAAGCTCAATATTGCACAGCAATATCTGATGCCCAAAAAGATGAAAGAGAATGGGCTTAAGGAGAAAGAGGTTAGCTTCAGTGAGGAGGCGGTTCGACAGATTATCCGTCTCTACACCCGTGAGGCCGGCGTGCGTAACCTAGAGCGTGAGATCGCCAAGGTGATGCGCAAGGTGGTGAAGGAGCTGGTGCTGAAAAAGCGTAAGGGTAAGGTCTCGATTACGGTGCGTAATTTGGAAGATTATCTTGGGGTGAAGAAGTTCCGTTATGGTGTGGCTGATGAGAAGGATCAAATTGGTCAGGTGACAGGGTTGGCTTGGACGGAAGTGGGGGGAGAGCTGCTCACCATTGAAGGTGCTGTAATGGCGGGTAAGGGTAAATTCTCTGTCACCGGACAGCTGGGTGATGTGATGAAGGAGTCGATAGAGGCGGCGATGACCGTGGTTCGCAGTCGCTCATCGCAGTTAGGGATCAAGGCCTCCACCTACGAGAAACGTGATATCCATATCCATGTTCCAGAGGGGGCGATTCCAAAGGATGGCCCCAGTGCCGGTATCGGTATGTGTACTACGTTGGTCTCTACTTTAACTCAGATCCCGGTGCGTGCCGATGTGGCGATGACGGGTGAGATCACCCTGCGCGGTGAGGTGTTGCCGATTGGCGGCCTGAAAGAGAAGCTGCTGGCGGCTCACCGTGGAGGTATTCGCACGGTGATGATCCCGGAAGAGAATCGTAAGGATTTGAAAGAGATTCCAGAGAAGATCCTGAAAGACTTGGATGTAAAGCCCGTCCGTTGGGTGGAGGAGGTATTAGAAATTGCGCTGCAATCTTCACCTCAACCGCTGACTGAGGAGGAGATCCGAGCCGACCAAGCAGGAGAGAAAGAGGAAGTAGCGAAGAAAAGCAGAGGAAAAGGTAAGGGTTCTTCTGTACAGACGCACTGAGTAGTACAGCAGCGTAAAAAAATGTGAAAAAAGTAGTTTTAGTGCTGGCAATAGCAGTCGCTTTCCCTTAAACTACGCGCGCTATCTGAGTGGGATGACACAGAGTAAATGAGAATTTAAGCTGGTCCACAAGATAGGGTGCTTAGCTCAGCTGGGAGAGCATCGCCCTTACAAGGCGAGGGTCGCAGGTTCGATCCCTGCAGCACCCACCAAATAAAACTGTTTTCTTAGGAAGATAGTTTTGGAGCGGTAGTTCAGTTGGTTAGAATATCGGCCTGTCACGCCGAGGGTCGCGGGTTCGAGTCCCGTCCGCTCCGCCAACTCCAAAGGGTGTACCTGAATTCAGGTACGCCCTTTTTTATTACCTAAAAGGTAATGGTCGGGCCTGAAATTGGTTGCCATTGCTGGCATAATTTAACGCATTACCCTGAATGTTATTAAAAGAGGAAGAGAACCATGTTGCAAAGAATTCATGATCAGGCACAGAGCTGGATAGCCTGGGTGATTGTCGGACTGTTGATCGTTCCGTTTGCGCTATGGGGGATCAACTCCTATTTCGAGGGTGGCGGCGGTGGTGCCGTGGCCGAGGTCAATGGTACAGAGATCAGCTTGCGTGATTATCAACGTTCACTACAACAGCAGCGCGAGCGTATGCGCTCCATGTTGGGTGCCAACTACAGTCCTGAACTGTTGGAAAATCCGCAGATGCGCCGCGCAGTGCTTGACGGCATGGTGGAGAATGACCTGTTGAGTCAATCGGTGCAGGAAGATGGTTTCCGTATTAATGATGCGATCCTGTTTGGACAGCTGCAGCAGATCGAAGCCTTCCAGCATGATGGGGTCTTTAATTCCGCCATATACGAGCAGGTACTTTCATCACAAGGGATGAGTAAGCCTTTCTTTGAAAATAGCCTACGCACAGACATTATGCAGTCACAGCTGTTAACCAGCTTTCGTCAGGCGGCCTTTGTAACGCAACAAGAGCTTGCTGAGGCTGTGCGCCTCCAGGAGCAGCAGCGTACCGTTCGCCTGCTGACCATTCCGGCAACGGTTGAGCGTCTGGATAACGACACTGTAAATGATGAAGAGGTGATTGCCCAATATGAACTTAACGCAAAGCGTTATGAGATCCCAGAGCAGGTTTCACTGGAGTATATTGAGCTATCGGTAGCTCAGTTGTCTCAAGGGATAAGTGTTGATGCAGCTGAAGTAGAGGCGCTCTATGAAGAGCGTAAAGAGAACCTAGTCGCAGATGAAGAGCGTCAGGCAAGCCACATCCTGCTTGAACTGCCGGAAGGTGCCGATGATGCAGCGGTTGCCGCAGTAGAGTCCCGTCTAGCAGAGGTGCAGAGTAAGTTGACTGCAGGAGAGTCATTTGAGGATCTAGCCAAGCAGTACTCTAGTGATCCCGGTTCAGCAACTGTTGGAGGAGACCTCGGCTTCTTCCCGCGCGGAATTATGGTGCCTGAATTTGATGAGGCAGTATTCAGTATGGCTGAGGGGGAGACCTCAGAGCCTATTCGTACCCAATTTGGTTACCACTTGATCCGTCTGCAGGCGATTCAGGCCGAGGAGATGCGTTCTCTGGATGATGCACGTGCTGAGTTGAGCGAGGAGCTGAAGAGACGTGTAGCGGAAGAGCGCTTCTATGAACTCTCTGAGATGATGTCGAATAACGCCTATGAAGAGCCAGATTCGCTGGAGGGGGCTGCAGCGGTTGCAGAGCTTAAGGTACAACAGAGTGCGCTGTTTAACCGTCAGGGTGGTATGGAAGGGGTGAGCAGTAAGCCGGCGGTGATTCAGGCAGCCTTCTCTGATCTGGTGTTGAATGAAGGGAAGAATAGTGATCCTATCGAACTGGCCGATGACCATATGGTCATCGTGCGTCTACTGGAACACCGTCCTGCAGCGCGTAAGCCGCTGGATAGCGTAAAGGCCGAAGTAGTGAAAGCAGTACTGCAACAGCGCGCAGAAGTTATGGCACGTAAGCAGGGGGCAGCATTACTAGAGCAGCTGCAACAGGGGAAATCTACTCCACAGCAGGTGACGGAAAGCAGTAAACTCAGCTGGGATCAGAGCCAGATAGTAAAACGTAGAGACGCTACTATTCCGCAGCAGGCGATGGCTCGACTATTTCAGGTTAAGCTGCCAGAGACGGGCGTAGTTCAGTTTGCAGGGGTAGATCTGGGGCGTGGTGGTTACGCGCTGATGGAGCTCTCTGCGGTCAAGGATGGCGAGCTGTCTACTCTGGATGCAGAGAAAAAAGAGCAGCTGCGTCGTGAACTGTCAGGCAACCATATGAAGAGCCACTACCAGAGCTATATTGCTAGCTTGCGCAGTGGGGCAGATATCGTGATTTATCAGGATCAGTTGAATTAAGAGATTTTATCCTTGGTCAACTATCGGTTGAATGGCGTAAGGATCTTGTGTTAAATTTCGTCTTATATGTAAGGAAAATTACATATTATTGGAGGCTGGGGTTGGGAAAGCAGTCCGCTTCTGTTGGATGATGAGAACACTAGAGGATCTTACGCATTGATCAATTCTGCCAATAAGGCCGCGCTTTTTTGCGGCTTGATACTTTCTGCACCGGCTATACAGGCCCAAGTCGATGAGCCGGAAGATCTGTTTGCCCTTGATCTGGGGCAGTTGATGGATATGGAGGTGGAGATTGCCACCGGTACCAAAAAAACGCTGAGTAAGGCGCCTGCTGCAGTGACCCTGATTACAGCAGATGACCTGAAGAAAACAGGTGCGACCAATGTCATTGAAGCGCTGGAGGGGGTGCCTGGTGTTCATGTTCGTTATAATCGCTCATTCTATACCCCCTTTATCCATATTCGAGGCACCAACACTAACCAAGTTATGTTGATGGTGAATGGTCAATCTCTACGCAGTGTGATCTCCCCTTGGCCACAAGATGTGTTTTGGAAGGGGATGTCAGTCAATGCTGTGGAGCGTGTTGAAATTATTCGCGGTCCCGGCTCTGCCTTGTATGGATCACAGGCGAGCGCAGGCGTGGTAAATATTATTACCAAAACGGCAAACGATATTGAAGAGAGTGAAGCAGGTCTTCGTGTTGGTAGCTTTGATACCCAGTCTG
>Ga0233435_1001477_pt1 | contig 22581 bp, 22 predicted proteins | sample SI_122_August201_3_FD_182735 | JGI IMG/M metagenome (GOLD analysis project Ga0233435, IMG submission 182735) | Seawater microbial communities from Saanich Inlet, British Columbia, Canada - SI_122_August2016_135_MG | ecosystem: Environmental > Aquatic > Marine > Inlet | place: Canada: British...
GTAATTCAAGTGGTATTAGTTACCGAAGAGCACCAAATCCAAATGAATTACATCATCAAATGTGGCATTTTTTAAATCCTCCACGTGATATTTCAGGAACACTTGCTTTGTACGACCAAACAAGAAACGATTGGAACACAGACATACATCTTATTTCAACTTATATATTTTTAGGTCAGGATGAGAGAAGGTTAATAGCACAACAACCATACAAATTATTGATTAAACAGGTTTATGAGTATGAAAAGTTGTCCGTTGCGGGTTCGCAAATAGTCGAATTTGACAGCAAAGACATGGTATCAAATTACATGTTTCGGTTTAGACGGAATGATGTATTGCTTAGAAATGAATGGTCTAATTATACGAATTGGACTTATAATGGAGTTGAGCCTCAAAAAATAACAAATAAATTACCGATGTTAAACGATAAAATGGTTAAAAACACAAGGAATTTTTTTATAACAGGGGCAATAGGTGATTATTTTTACAACAAGAGGGATATTCTATTGAATATGGGCGTTGTTCTGGAGGGGATGTATAGAGAAAATGTGATGGATGCTGGAGTATACGACTATGTTGAAAAATGGAAGCGAACAAGTGGATCGGCAAAAAACGGGTTGTATTGTTACAATTTTTGTTTAGACAGCAATAGAAGCGTATATCAACCATCGGGGGGTATGAATTTAAATAAATTCTCCAAAGTAGCATTTGAATTCAACACACTAGAGCCTCCTATCAATTTGGAGCGCCCCACAGTTGATATTATATGTGATACTAATAATAACCCTATTGGATTTAGAAAATCGACCGCCGATTTAACTGAATTTAATTATGATTTGAAAATATTTGAAGAAAGGTACAATATGCTTATCATAATGGGCGGTAGAGGCGAATTACTACAAGCCAGGTAAATCAATATAAATAATTAATAATTTATTAATATTATTCATTATTTTCTAGTTATTTTTTGAAAAATCCCAAATAGAGTCGTAAAAGCCAACTCCCTTTTCAGGACGTGGGTTTTCTGGTTTATAATCAGTTCTGTACCGTGTTTTACTTGGTTTGCTTCTATCATAATCTGTTTCGGGAAATTGTGCATTTAACTTTTGTTGCTCTCTTTTTTGTTGAGCGCTTGAACGTTCTGAACTCTGAGTATCGGGGTAATCATATCCCCATAATTTATACACCAATTTCATACCCTGCTTTCCATTTTTTTCATGTACTTTTTGAAATGTTTTTTTTATGTGCCCTCCCAATATAGATTCGAAATTATCCCAATTCATTCCCTCTGGAGTAAGACGATTGATTACATTGTCATGTGTTGTTGTGTCTAGATTAAGATGCGTCAATAGTGTTTTTATGTCATGTGTTGTCAATATACCATCACTATCCTCATCTATACTATTAAATAAATCCTTAACTGTATCCATATCAACAGGGGGGTCATCGGTATCTTCAGTGGTAAAAACACCATCATTATTAGATTCTCCGCCGTAATATATTTCACCAGTTTGTGTATTTATGTTAAAATCTTGTATTTTATTACAAAATAACCCTTCTTCTCTACACATGTTAACCACAAACTGCCCTTCTTCTAACGAGGAGCTACCTAAATTATGCGATTTTTTAACCTCGATTGTGAAATTTACATTTGGAGTAGTAGTTTCTTCCTGTTGTTGTTCTTTTGATTCATTTACAGTAGAGGCAGTTTCTTCTGTTGTAGCGACTGCTTCTGATGTAGCAGCCTCTTCTGTTGTAGTCGGGCCATCGTTCGTAAATCCTTCGCTGATTTTACCATTTGTATCTTTGGGGATAAACTTTAAATAATCAACCGGTCTTCTACCTCTACCATTGCCCTTAGCTTCATTGTTGTAATTATGGTAATTCGTACCAATCACTTTTAACTTATCTGCAGACACACCCTCGCCTTCAGCATGTTTAATTAATTTATCGTCTACATAAATGGATACGTCATGGGTACTATCCCCATCATTTTTATTCTCATCATTTTTACGGACTTCATATTTAATAATGTATGGACCTTGTTCTAACATATATTTATATCGCTTTCCAGATATACCTTTAAAAACGGACCCATCGGATGTATATCCGTCTCTGTATACGCCGAACACAACTCCATTATTTGTTTCATCGGTGGAAAATCCCCAATTTCCCTGTATTGTATTATGTAAATATTGCCCTGATGGTATTGCCAGTTCAATATCATAATTATCTATTTTATCTAAAACGATCGGTTTAAACTCATTTGAATCGTATGATTTCGAAGTCTGTGAAACAAAATATTCTTTAATATTATTACGATAAAAATAAAATACAATAATCATTAACATAATAATTCCTAATAGCAATATATATCTCATTGTTTATATACTATAAACATAAAATAACTTGATAAATACATATTAATAATGAATATAAAATTTAGGAAATTTACTATAACTAAATATATAGAACCAATTGTGATTTTATCTTTATAAAAAATATTTTATTATTTTATAATAAGTAATTATATTATATGGTAGGATTAACTGGAAGGAAAAAAAGAAGAAAAAGAAAAAGAAGTAATATGTCACCAACATATACTTCTCAAATAAATAAGAAAGGCAGCAAAGATAAGAAAATGAATAAGAAACAACAGGAAAAAATAAATAAGGCGGAAAAAAAGGTTCAGAGGGCTCAGGACATGATGGATATTTTAAATACATATAAATACAAAAAGGACTGGAAATATCTTGAAAAACATTTACAACAGTGGAAGGGGGAGCCATATGATTTTATCGATAATTATTACAAAAGTCCAGATTGGAAATATTACAAAGCAGCAAATAAACACAATAAATTGGTGGATACCATAAACGCTAGAAAATTTAAAATAAAGGAAGATTCCTATGTGGAGAGAGGGGTTGGTGCTGTGAAGGAGATTATAATATTTTTTGTGAAAATGTTTATTGCGATTTACTTGGGTTGTTTTTTGATTTGGAATAGCAATCACTCTGTTAAATCAAAAGATTTGGATTTGGACGAAGAAGAGCACCAATTTAGTGTTAATAAATTTATGAATCTTATGGAAATATATCAGGACGAAACCCCTGTGATATATGAATTTGTAAAATCGATGTATATAGGGTTAACTAAAATACCAAGAGATGCTTTATATTATGTATTCTGTCAAAAAAATAAGATTATGGAATCTCTTTATTATGGGGCAGAAGGTGGTGCTTTATGGGATGGGAAAAAGGCATATGGGAAAACACCGTCGCAATTACGTTCTGTTATACAGATGGCAATCGCTGCGGGTCTGCCTATTTTGATGTACTTTGTTGGAACAATATTTGCCATGTTATTCATGTTTGGTCCTCTCCATTTAGGGTTTATAAAATCAACCATTAATCTTATTAAAACCGGATTTTTTGAAAATGAAAATTATTGGTTCATGAAACAAAATTTCACCACTATATTTTTATGGTTTACAGCAGGGGCTCTTGCACATTTTATTCTTATACCAGCAATTATTGGTGTATTTTTTACAATAGGATATATTGTCAAAATGTTGAGAAATGTTACAAAGGTTAACAGTGTATTTAAAAATATTACAAAATCGTACTTAAATCTAGTGGTGTTAATGTTGATATTCGGTATTTTATTGCTTCAAAAATATAATTTATACTTTCATGAAAAACTACCAATCAATGTTGATACAAAGGGGATGTTAGTAGGTATAATAGCAGGTCCATTTATTTTGGTTCCACTGTACTTCTTATATAATTATTTCTTTGGATCGAAATCAGGCGGTCCGCCCGCACCAGCGACACCAGCATCTACGGCATAACCACTTTAATATATTAAATAATCATAAATATATTAAAGACAACAAGTAATTTTGTATTAAATGGATTGGTATGATAATTCAGAATGTCAGGAGAAGGTGTGTAAAGAACCGGTGTCGATAGGAATTATAATGGGTTCCGATTCAGATTTGCCTACGATGAAGGCTGCCGCTGAAATTTTGGATATTTTGAAAATCCCTTATGAAATTACAATAGTTAGCGCTCATAGAACACCAATGCGGATGTATTCCTATGCTGAGAGTGCTGTTAAACGTGGATTAAAAGTTATTATTGCGGGTGCGGGTGGAGCAGCACATTTGCCTGGTATGGTGGCATCGTTGACATCTCTCCCTGTTATAGGAGTTCCTATTAAAACAAGCACATTAAATGGCCTGGATAGTCTGCTTAGTATCGTCCAAATGCCACGTGGTGTTCCGGTGGCAACCGTCGCAATTGGCAATGCAAAAAACGCAGGTCTATTGGCTGCTAGAATATTGGGTGCGTTCGATAAAGACATTTGTTCCCGCGTTGAAAAAATACAAAACGATAGTAGAGATGAAGTCGAACGAAAGGCGACGAGATTAGAATGCGTTGGTGCTGAGAATTACAACGGAAATAACGTATGATACAACAATGTATAATATATTATTAAAGAGTCGTAATATATTAAAGATAAATGTATTGTCTTTATATTAATGGGCAAAAAGAACCGAAAAAAGAAGGTTTCCGCCAATGGAAAACCAACCGTTAGTATATGTACTCCAACATATAACCGTAGAATGTTTATTCCACAGTTAATTAAATGTTATCGTTCACAGACTTATCCCCAACAATTGATTGAATGGATTGTTATTGATGATGGTGAAGATTCTGTGGAGGATTTATTCAAAGACGTAGAGGGTGTTAAATACTTTAGATATGAGGAAAAAATTAAATTGGGACGAAAAAGGAATTTAATGCATGAAAAGGCTACAGGGGACATATTAGTATATATGGACGATGACGATTTTTATCCGCCTGAACGGGTTTCCCATGCGGTAGATAGGCTTCGATCGCAACCAAATGCTCTGTGTGCTGGTAGTAGCATCGTTTATATCTATTTCAATGATTTGGATCAGTTGTATATTTTTGGTCCATATGGCAAGTCTCATGGAACAGCGGGGACGTTCGCTTTTAAGAGAGAATTGTTAAAATTAACACGGTACGACGATGATGCCGAAATAGCAGAAGAAAAGGCTTTCTTGAAAAATTATACTGTTCCATTCGTCCAATTGGACCCTAAAAAAACAATATTAGTATTCGCACATCAATTCAATACATTCGATAAAAGAAAATTATTGGTAAATCCACACCCAGACTATGTGAGAAAGACAAAATTGTCTCCTAAAATGTTTATTAGAGACAAGGAATTGCTTGAATTTTATACAACAGTTTAAATTTTTTTTTGTAATGTTAATTTATAATGAAGTTAAAAGGATTAATGAAAATAATTCAAAAATTACCAACCATCCCACGCATTGCTGTATATGTGTTAATATTTATTGCGTTTAGATTCTTGTTGGATGCTTTATTGGGTAGTTTACACAATTTAAGAATAATGAAGGAAGGCATGAGTAATGGTAAAAATTTTGTTTTGTTTCATTGGGAAAAATGCGGACATTGTAAAAAAATGATGCCCGAATGGAATAAATTTGAATCCATGTATAGCGGTCCAATCAATATTAAAAAGGTGGAAAAGGACGAAGATCCTTCATTGGTTAGTAGCCTAGGCATTAAAGGATTTCCCACTATTGTAATGATGGATGGTAACTCAAAAGTAGCAGATTATTCCGGTGATAGAAAGGCCGAATCGTTTATGGAATACGTCAAGGGACACGAATAATAAACCAACAAATAATATAAATAATTTATTTATATTATTAATAACAAGAATCAATGAATCGGTACATTCGTATTGTCTCTAATTTATTGATTTTACCCTTTTTTTCAAACATTTCTATAATGTCTTCAATAGAATGATTTTGTCTCAAATTGTAGAAATAACACAATAAATCCTTTCGACCCATGTTGAATGTTTGACACATATCTTGCATAAATACACTATTATTGTATTCAGTTGAGTATTTTGTCAATACCTTTGTAAACCTAACATTGTCGGTAATGTATGGTTGTTTGTGTTTGTATTCAGTGTGGTACAAATGATTGTTGTAAAGTGTTTTTATCAATGAGGACATTTCATTGAAAATCCATATCTGTTTTTGAAATGTAATTCTGTCGATAAAATCAGAAAAACATATATTCTCTAATATTTTTAAATAAAAATCAATCGACTCGTGTTTGTTGTCGTCTGAAATCACATCTATTATATTTTCATGGAATAGTAACGCTACACTTGTTCTATTTGTATCATTCATTAGTTTGAAATGTTCTTCTATAGAATAGTGTGTATTCAATAATTTTTTTGTAATAATTTTAGTATCATCGTTGTAATCGACGCCCTGAAATAAATTATCGATTGGGGTGTTTTTAAGAATCGAATCGTTGAGATTATAAATCTCATATACAAATTTCAATTTCCTGAGATCACCAGACACGTAATCGATTAACATCTCTCCCACATTTTCTTTATTAAGAAGTTTTCTCAAAATATTATGTGTCTGAATTCGTGTAGGATTCTTTATTTCAATACAATCTATGTTTTTCTTTATTTCCTTTATTTTTTTATCGACATGATAGTTTCCAATGCATATTAATGGGTTCAGTGTAATGTCTTCCTTCTTTTGTCGTCTTGTTTTTTTAGGACGCATCAGCTTTATCAATGAATTAATACCTCCCTTGTCTCCGCTATTCATTCCATCTATTTCATCCATTACGATCGCAATTTTTTTACTTTTTTTATAAAATAAATTCATAATATTTTTATCAGACATATTGTGCTTTGTAATTTTATCTATCGCTGATTTATTTCTGACATCCCCTGCGTCGAAATGTATGATGTCATAGTCTTTTTTTTTTAAAATATCATAAACAAATGAGGTTTTACCCACACCAGTATTCCCATAAATATATATACCTCTTTTTGTTAATAAATCATGTTTATTTTCTTGAAAATAATTTAAATAATTTATTAGTTTTTTTTCTTGTTCCTGTCTATCTAATATTTCATTCAAATTTATATTTTCCATTACTATTATTATCTCTACCATTTTAAATCATTATTGTCGCATTTTATTTTTATTGATAATTATTTGTGTTTTTTTTGGTACTCCAATAATAATGTTTTTGTTTTTTGACTACTATATTCATTTGCTAAAAATACACAGTAATCCACATATGTTTTAAAGATTGTATTTTTATAAGCATAGCGTTTTATTTTATGCCATGGGGTGTTTTGCCTTGAATAGATTAAATGGTTCAAGAACATAGAAATGTCGTGGCGAATTAAATATCGAACATATGTATTATTTATTTTACCATAGTAAAAACGACCTCTTGGCATATTCTTATAATGTATATAATAATCATGAATATATATATTAAAATGGGTTTTAGAAAGCACAAGCCTATTATGTAGAGGAATAAATGAATAAATATGTTTTACCAGACAAAAAGGGAGAGATGTTATCGATTTACAATCCATTATTATACTATAATGTATGATAGTATAATATTATTATTGTTGAAGTGGTTATTAAATATTTGAAATACCATCCCATTCTACGCCACAACTCATTTGCCAACTCTTTTTTTCGTCATTGCCATTGTAGCTACCGCAACTACTTTCTGTGGATTTATTATAAACATTGGGAACGCATTTGCCTGTTGCATCTTTGCCCCAATAATCAGGACATTCTGCTATTTCTGGAGGATATTCTTGTTTTGTTTTCAATCCCTTCATTGCTAAAGCAATAAAAAATAACATTATAGAGAAAACTACTAATGCAATTATTAATACTGTTTTTTGAAAACTCATTATGTATAAAATAATAAAATATTATATTTTATATATAATAATGAATAATGGACGAATAGATATTATGGGTAAAACAAATTTAGATGTGTTTTCATTATACGATCAAATTCCAATGAGTGATAAATCTAGTGATTTTAGAGAAGCCATGACGGGGACGAATACTTCCACTAACTTGTCATTCGCTTTTTTTTCTAAAGAAAACATCCAAATAATTCAAAACGCAATAAAATCAGGCGTATATAAATTATCCAAAGGTAATTTTGTTATTGGAAATCAAAACGAAGATACTTTGAAAATTATAATGCGAAGTATTTTTTTACAAAAAGCAAAATATGAACGCGACGCAAAGAGTGAAATTAAACATTTAAACAAACTGGTATGTGATTACGCAATACCTCAGGTATACGGGGAAGCGGATGGATACATGAAGTACAAAAGAGATATTAGCACTATGGCGACACCAATGCAACGCCCTATTTCAACTTACCATACAAACACTTTAGAAACAAAAACGTTTTTTTAATTTATTAAATAATTTAATAAATAATTATTAAATTATTTATTAAAATGAATTACTTACGCGTTGTGTTGTATTACTATTATGTTTAGCCAATAAAATAATAAAAATTATGATTTATTATTTTAGTTCGTTCTATTTATATTTGTATTGGTTAGTACAGTTTATGCGTTGGACTTAGGTTTAGACACCTTTTTTTTAATTTTCTTTTTCTTTTTAATTTTAGTGGGTTCTCCAAACAACTTACTCTTCCGGACTTGTTGAAATTTCTCATACTCCTTTTCCAATTTATTCAATTCATCGGTCCACATCTTTTCAATCGTCTTCTTCTTAATTACCTCCAGTTCCTTTTGTCGTTTCACCATCTCTGATTCCAATCTTACAACATTTTCCTCCTCTACACTGTCAATTGTCATGCTCCTCAGATATTTGTAATCATTGTCTCCGTCGATCACATCATAATTCCTCGATTTTAACAATTCGATAACCTGTTGCTTCTTCTTTTTTCTCAGGTCTATTGTATCGTCGCACTGCTCTTTAATAAAGCGTGCTTTGTTACTTAAAACCATTACAATCTTCTCGAGATGCTCTATTAAATAAGCTTTTCTTCTTACATACCCATCCTTTCTAACAGGATAATAACAGTCTATGATATCATATATTGTTTCGTATTTTTTAAGTTGCTGCTTATGATTAAATAAATGCATATTAGTGGTCTGTTTGGTACAGTATAGTTTCAGTGTCTTTTCCAACAAATTATGGTATTGGTCTACTTGCTTCGAAACCAACTTACCCAGTGTATTGGGATGAAATTTCACCGTCAAATCAACCATCGCATCTGTACTCATATCATTTATTGCCTTGACAACAGGCTTCTTCTTTTTATTTTTATCATCCATTAATGATTCCAAGAACTCTTTGTAATTGGTAGTCCATGTTCCAATAGGAAGTTCGGTAATTCTAATGCTGTCTGAACTTATAATTTGATACACTCCCTTTATCATAAATTTTTTTTCATTTATTTTTTGTATACTTCCCTTAAAATTTTCATAATAAGGTTCAATGGATACGTTATTTTTATTTTCGATCCCCTTGATTTTGTTTTTAACAAATGTAATGATTTGTTTTGGATTATAACACAGACCTTCGTAACTGTATCCGGTCCCGATACCCTTGCCTCCATTTACAAGAGTCATTGGTAATATTGGAAGATAATAGTCTGGTTCTACCATATATCCATCGTCATTCAAATAATTTAACAACGGCATGTCTTCTACCGGATAAATGTATTCTACCAATGGATTGAGTTCTGTGTAGATATATCTTTCAGATGCCGCATCCTTGCCTCCCTCCAATCGTGTTCCAAATTGTCCGTTAGGCATCAATAAATTTACGTTGTTAGCACCTACGTAATTTTGAGCCAACCCAACGATGGCCTTATTTAAGCTCATCTCACCATGATGATAGCCAGAATGCTCTGATACATAACCAGAGAATTGCGCCACCTTTATTTCTTTAGTCAATTTCTTCTTAAATGCTGCATACATTATCTTTCTAAGACTCGTCTTCAGACCGTCGATCAAATTAGGAATAGACCTCTCACAGTCATATTTCGAGAAGTGAATCATTTCTTTGTCTACAAAATCTTCATAGGGAATCTTATTCTTATCTGTTTCTAACACATCATCTCTATCATAATTTTCCAACCACTCTTTTCTATCATCCGCTCTCTCTTTATTAAATACCTTGTCAATCGCATCGTCTGAGGTATTGCCCGTATACGAGAATGTAATAAGTCTTTTGTGTTTAAAATACTCCTTAAATTCTTTACTCGTACTCGTACCCAGACCTTTATAATATTTAATAGTCCATCCCTTGCCATTATTATTAGCATTCTTCCATTCCTTGTATTTGCTCTCATTGTAAAAGCAGAGAACTTTTTTACCTCTTGTTGCTTTGAGTATAGGAGTATTCATAAAACCAATGAATTTATCGGCCTTAAATAGATCACCCCATTGACTGTGAAACAAATTGATACACAATCCTTTAATATGAGAGCCATCGAGATCTTGGTCTGTCATGAAGATGACCTTTCCATATCGTAATGTCTTAATCTCCTTCTTGTCGTATGCTTTATTGGTTACAAGTCCTAAAATCTTTTTAATATTGGTTATTTCAATATTGTCATTAATTCTTTTTTGGGACAAGTCTTTTGTATTCAATAGCTTACCCTTGAGAGGAAACACGCCTATGTAATTTCTATCTTCTTTTGTCAAGCCAGACATAATACCTGATTTAGCCGAATCTCCCTCACAAAGAATTAGAACACAGTCGCCTGATTTGGCTGTTCCCGCATAGTTGGCGTCCATTAGTTTAGGTAGTCCTCTAATAGTCCTGACCTTTTTACCGTCATTCTTCTTCGCGGCCTTATTCTCCTTTATTTCATTCAAACTAATAGCTGCCTCCATGACTCCCATTTTTGCCAATTTTTCAACGAATTTATCACTCACCTCGCATTTACTTCCAAACTTACTTACTGGCGTGTTCATAGATTCCTTCGACTGACTGTCAAATGATGGATTCTCAACGACGCAGTTCAGGAACAACATCAACTGCTCTTTGATGGTATTTTCTTTCACCTTCACTTTCTTCTTCTTCTCGATGTAAGCTTGCATTTTCCGTGTAATTTGTTTTAAAATATAATCAACGTGCTTTCCGCCTCTTGTAGTACTAATTCCATTAACAAATGAAATGTGCGTAAACTCATCGACAGGACTCAAGCATACAGCATACTCCCATCTACCACTACTCGAAGACTCAAATATTCTCTTAGTCTGTTCCTTACTACCAATATACATGTCAATGTATTGCTCGAATGTTCGAATTGGAAGGGTATTGTCATTGAATTTAACTACTACCTGTTTGTCGGTAACAGCCGCTATATCATACGTTCTCTTTTTAAAGAGCTTAAACATCGTATGGGTAAGAGCATCAATACCAAATCGCTTATAGTCTGGAAGCCAACTTACCTTTGTGTATGGTTTTACGGATGATTTTTTAATAACAGGCGGTAGAATGGTCTCTAGATTATTTTCAAATCGCTGAGTATATTTCTGTTTACGAATATGGTCCACTGTCTCTATTGTACCCCATTTAGCATAAATTAATACCAATTTGAATCCAAATCCATTCTTTCCACCTACTATCTTCTTTTCACTCTTATCATAATTTGTCGAAGTTCTCAAATGGCCGAATATCATTTCAGGGATCCATAAATTGTGTTCTGGATGCTTGGCAACATCAATGCCGTTGCCATCATTAGTCATTGTAATAACTCCTGTCTTCTCATCCACGTCAATGCTTATATTTTTTACCAACGAAACGTTTTTTGATTTTTTCGATTTCTGTACCATCCTTACAGCATGGTCTCTAGCATTCACAATACCTTCGTCAAAACATTTAAATAGACCTGGAATCCATGAATAATTTTGATATTTAAAGCTGTCATCGGATTGGAGCAACCAATTCTTTGTTTCATCTGTGTCGGTCTGTCCGATGTACGTATCAGGAGCATCTAAAATATGCTCTCGATCTGTTTTCTTTTGGTATTCAGTTGCTAAATTTTGACTCATAATTAATAACGATAATATTACTATTAATTATTATTTTTAAATCAATTTTATTCAATTTCAATATTTACAATTAATACTTCATTTAATTATTCATTTACGGCGGATGAATCAAATTCATCCGGTCCATCATTGGATTCCTCCTCATCCTCGACATCTGTATTGGTTTCAAAGTCACTGTTTATTTCTAATTTATTATTTATTTCGGCGTATGTATTCATTTCTTCCTCATGTCTCTTCGCTCTATTATAATACATATTATACCCTTCTGTAAAATTATCTTTTCTATAAGCAGAATAATTATCAAAATCAAAATTAAGGTCGAACTCAAAAAAACTAATATAATTTATGGGATTTATCCAGTAAAAGGCTTGCGTTATATAATGGAACCATTTAAAATCATAATCTTTTTTGTATGTTTTCTTGTAAGCCTTTTTGGCTTGTTTTAGCACTCGTTCCAATTCTTCTATTTCTGATTTAGCACTATCTATATCGTTTTTATATATTTGAAAATCAATGTAATCGTCTTCGTTGTTACTCATAGTATAATTTAGAAATATATTAAAAAACCACTATAATAAAGTAATTATTTGAAAAAGATTTTTTCTAATTAAAATGTATAATGGTAAAAAGAGCCCATAAAAGTGATGACGGTATGTACCACGTAAAAGGTAAGAAATTTCCAATGCTTGTTGGATCTCGAGCACAAGTTATGCATGAAACTGCATTCAAAACCACCGGTGGTCTTGAAAAGAAAGATCTTAAGAAAAATAAACACGGAAAGATTGTTTCTAAGGCTAAGAGCATGAAAGGTCCACAAATGTTGAAACGATTGCACGACAAAGGTTACTTTACTCGTAAAGGTAAATTCGGTGCCGTTAAGAAAACCAAGAAGTCGAAGAAAGGAAAGAATAAAACTAAAAAGGCATGTCGCTACAAGACAGGTCCTAAAAAAGGAAAGTTCAAGAAGTGTTAAGCGGACAATCGACCATTAAAATCTAACATAACCAAATAATAATTATTATAGTATAATTATTATTACATTATAAAAATGTATTATATTATTTTCAACTATACCAATATTTAGACAATATATTATTAAACATTAGATATTCGGATGGTATATGGTTTATGATGAAATTTATAAAATATCTCTTAGTAACTATCTTATTGACATCTCCGGTATTGGACGTGTTTTTACAGTAACGTGTATATATATTTGTAAATGATATGTCGTCAATAGGCGTTTCATCCGATGTTAAATATTCCTTCATACTGTTAATAAATTGTTTCAAATCTCCCTTCTTATCCCATAATTTGCATGAAATATTTTTGATAGTTTTATTGTAATTTGTGAACTTACAATCTGTAAAATATTGAATGATATCAATCATTCTTTTTTCATCGATGTGTTGATTGGTAGTCGCATAAATACACAATAATTCACTTGTTTCTAATTCATCGTCTACGCCATAATTTATATTGTTTGATAAGAAATGTTTCATATCATTTATGACACGAATGTCCTTGTGAAATATAGACAAGTATCTATAATTATTGTCGTTATACTTAACGTATTTTTTAACTAGCTGATGCAAATTGTCTTTTTTAGAGAAAAGAGATGGAATGTTATTTTCTATTAAAAAACGATACCATAAATAGCTCATATTTTCATAACTAATACCAGAAGATACAGTGTCCGTATTTACTTCTAATTGGTTCAAACAAAAATTCTCCACAATTTGTTTTATAGAATTATTTTTAAGATACAATATGGTTTTACTGTCCTTATGATGATTCAAATATCCTTCAGCATTTACATACCGTCTTGAATAATGTATACATACAGCAAACAAATCAATCGCGTGTCTATTTAGAAAATCATTCCATAAAAACATCTGATTTTCGGAGGTTGACTTCAATACCCTATGATATCCTAAATCAATGTCTTGGTCTATTGTATCGCATATGAAGCGCGAATCGTGGGGTTCTAGATAGTTAATCCCCAATGCGGTCTTTATTATTTCTTTAAACGATGCAATAAAATCCATTAAATTATTATTGATACAATATTTTACACTTGTTGGTTTTTTTAACACAATGTCGCCAACAATACAACAGAAATATTTAGCATCCTCTTTTGAATTAAAAAAATATGTTGTCAGGTATTTAATAATACTTTGAATAGTAAATGACTCAGGAAGACACTTAAACATTGTTTGGCCCTTCAATTCATTCAATATTTCAGTTTGAATATCGAATTTATACGGACTTAAGTTTTGGTGTTCGGTTACTTCATTGTATATTTGTTTACATAGTTCGTCTTCTTCGAATATTTTATAATGCTCCATATCGTAATGAATGAATATATCTGTGTCTTTTATGTAATAAAAAATGTTTTCGGTGCTTGATAGAAATTTATTAACAAAATAGCATTTTTCTTTCTCTATTTTCTCAATATCGCCTATGTCTCTGTGTATTTTGTCGAGTTGAGTGACAAATCCAGTGTTTATATAATCACAGATACCCTCTAATACAGTGGTATTATTTGAGTATTTTTCAATTAATTTATTGAATTTTGTATTAATATTGTTTATTATTGTAATATTTGTGGTTGACATTTATATTAAAATACTTAATATCTTTTAATATTTAGTTATTAAATATTTAATTAAATTTGTCGAATAACATAACGTAAACATAGGGTACAGTATGATTGATGTCAAACATACTATACAAATAAGAAAACATATTAATACATCATATTATATTGGAATTTAGGAATACAGGGTGCCTTAGACATTTATTAACACTGTATCGTGTTTTATCGTAACATATCGTTTTGATTAAGAAGGATAAAATTGTATCATATTTATTTGTAGGAACTGTATTATTATAAATAAACAATCTTTTGTTTAATATACGATTAATGGATATTAAAGATTGTTTGTATTTATTTCTATCAGCAACCTCGAATAAATGTGAGTTGTTAAACAGCATATACATTATAACCCCTATACTCCATACATCAGTTTTTAGTGTAAGATATGTGTCTAACAACACCTCTGGGGACGCATATCCAACCGTCCCGATATAATTGGTTAACTTTACAGCATTACCATCTTCCAACACACGCGATAATCCAAAATCGAACAGTTTTATTTCATTTCGTGAATTTATAATTATATTTTCTAATTTAATATCCGCATGGATAATATTGAATTTTTGTAAATGTTTCACGGCAAGAAGCAGTTGATAGACTATATGGATAATTTTACTATAGTGGTAATTACTTTGTAAATTTTCAAATAATTCACGGCCATTACAATATTCCATTACAATGTAGTACTTCGTAAGATTTGAATACTGTTTGTAATGCGAACCAAAATATTTGGGGAGATATTTATTGTTTTTGTATAATTTCATAATATTTACCTCTCGTTCAAATGTTTTTTTGCTATGTCCTAATTTACAAGCATATAATTGGTTATTGTCGGTATATTTATACACTGACGCAGACCCTCCATCGCCTATTTTTTCCCGGAGATTGTATTGGTCGAAAATTATATTGTTTACAGGATTTACTCTGTATTTTCCTATAATTTGCCTTGAATTATGACTTCTTGGTACTACGTCTGTAAACATGCTCTTATTATTATTATTATTTTTATTCTTAAAGCAGCAAAATAATTTATACATACTTATATCTATTATCGTGAAATATTAATATATAAATATCTTCAATTTATTAAAATAGATGCGTTTGATTAATAAATATTTTTAGTATTTAAAGATTATTGCGAATTTAATATATTATGAGTGATAGTACGAATGTATTGGAAATTAAAACTATACAGATACCCCCATTCAGGACGTTAATGACTGCTTTGAAAGACATCTTGTTGGAAACTAATATAATTTTTCAACAAGATGGTATTAGGATAGTTAATATGGATAAATCACATACAATATTGGCGCATCTATTTTTACAGGCAGATAAATTTGAATATTATTATTGTAAATATCCGAAGATTGTGATTGGAGTAAATATGTTTCAATTATTCAAGCTAATCAATTCAATTGATAACGATGATACCCTTACCATTTATATTGAGGAAAATGATTATAACGATGGGATCGTAGATTTACTGGGATTGAAATTTGAAAATGGTGACATTAAACAGTGTAAAGACCAGAAATTAAGATTAATTGAACCCGACGACGATGATTTGGAACTCCCCAAGATAAAATATTCTTCCATTCTCAATATGCCTTCGAGTGATTTTCAAAAAATCGTAAGGGATTTGAGTAATTTATCAGATAGATTAGAAATTAAATCCGTTGGAAATGAATTAATTTTTAGTTGTAATGGTCCTTTTGCTTCATGTACGCTTCGTCGTTCGGAATGCGATGGAAATATGGAATTTATTCAAAAACAAGGAAACGATGAAATTATACAAGGTGAATTCTCATTGAAAAACTTGAGCTATTTCATCAAATGTACGAATCTATGCAATAGTATTGAAATGTATCTTGAAAATAACATTCCATTGATAGTAAGGTATAGCGTTGCGTCTTTAGGTGAGATCAAATTGTGTTTGGCGCCACTACCATCATTGTAATTATTTAATAAATTGTAGACAGTATAATTTATTAAATAGAACATACATAACATCTATATTATGGTGTTAGATTTTCTCTCTTCTTATTTTATATGAACGATATAAATGTTCCAATAAAATATGTTCCAATAAAATTAACAGATAAGGATAAAAAACAACAGATATTGGAATTAAAAAAATCAAGAAGACGATATAAGAATAAAAAATATTACACCCGTAAAAAGGTAAAATCATTTAAGTCAAAAAAAAGCAAACATATTACTAATGCTGAGCGGATATATAAATTAAAAAAAATAAAGCCTAGTACAGAGTTAAGCAAGGCAACTGGCTGCTCTATTGAAGGACTGGAAAAAATAGTTAAGAAAGGACAGGGGGCATATTTCTCTAGTGGCAGTAGACCAAATCAAAGTGCACATTCATGGGGTTACGCACGTTTGGCAAGTGCCATAACAGGTGGGAAATCTGCCGCCATTGATTATAAAATATTGGAAGAACATTGTGATAAAAATGGAAAAGCAATGAAGTTAGGCAATTTAGCAAAAAAGAAGCATGGATATGGAACAAGGCGAGTTGCTAAGATAAAGGGAGGTAATAAATCAAATAAAAAGAATAGAGTACAAATGAAGAAAAGAGGCAAATATCATTTTCCCGATTTTCCCGATTTTACACCAAATTTGAGTCCACGTGATATATTTAATAAAGGGAGTTTTGGTGGCACGTATTGGAGACCAATCGATAGTACTTTTTATAAAACAACATTGAAAAATCAACACAAAAAATATCCAAGTCAATGGTGGAAGAATATACCGGAAGAACATTTGACTAAGAATATGGATGATTATGATATTAATATAAATAAATATAAAGTAAAAGTTGGGACTAGTTTACAGTTTTGGGAGGACAAAGGCTGGATTGTAAAAGAAGATCCGTATGGATGGGTCCAATGGTATTGTGAATTTTTTATGGGAAGACGAGGCGATGATGATGAAAGACAGATAAGTAGATGGAAAAAATTAGCAGGTACAAAGGGTAGATTTAGAAAATGGCTTGTGACTCAAATTATGAAAAAAGGAACTCAAAAAGATTGGAACAATCATTCAATTAGCCCTGCCATCAGACAAACCTTACAGCATTGGGGGTATAAATTAACAAAAAAAGACTTCGATTTGGAGATAAGAAATCGAAAATAAGTTATATTTTAATAAAAATATACTTAGTTATAGTATAGTAAAATGACATCTTATCCAAATTTTAGATACTGTGTATGGTTGTTGCCTGACGATGAATATTTGTATAACATTAATAGACAAATCACCCCCCATATTTCTGTAAAAACGAATTTAAGCCTCGCAGACGCTATAAATTTACATAATAATGTTTACAAAGATATAAATCATACTAAAATACATGCAAAAATAGATGACAATTTTTTAATATCAAACAATAATGGGCTAACTTCTTTGTATTATAATGTATTGTATGGAGACCCAAGAGAAAAGCCTGTATGGTGGCCCGATGACGCACGTATGTCATTTATATATAAATATAACGAAGGTATTACAGAAAATGAGAAAATATATATGAATATACAACCAATCGACCATCACACGACCTTTAGAAATCCTTGTATCGCTCTATGCGACGGGCATTACGGTAAATGGGATATTATTAAGATGTAATTGTAATGAAAATCAAATCAAATCAAATCAAATCAAATCAAATCAAAATCAAATCAAAATCGTATTTTTATTAATATAATATTGTATTTAATATTATATTAATGGCTGAACTTACCGAAGACGTAACGGTTGTATTAAATTATTACAATAAAAGTGCTAAGTTATTGAATTCACAAATGATGGCACTTAAAAAACAAACAACTAAGGCAAAGTGTATATGGGGGTGTTTTTTAGGATGCAAGGACGATACATTATTGGACGCATTTTTAAAGTGGAAGGATGAATTTACAAACATTTATCATATTACATCGGATTATAATTTTAAATATATGGGGCGTTATCAATTGGCACTAACAGCTCCTACTGAGTATGTAATTGTTTTGGACGATGATAGAATACCTTCCCCCGACTTTATAAAAAAAACAGTTGAAATTCTCAAATCTCAAGAATGTATTGTAGGACAATATGGGTGGATATTAGACGAAACTAATATGGATATTAATGGTTTGTTCGTGTTTCCGGGTTGGTATCATCGAAACAAAAAAATGATGGATTATGTTTATTCAAAATATGATTTTTTTTCAGATAATAAAAAGACAAATATAGATGCTTCATTCAATATCAGTGATAATTTATTAAATAATTTTGTACCGGATAAAGAATCAGAATTAATTAAAGTCGATTATTTGTGCGGCGGACTGTCGTTTCGAAAATCAACATTGTATAAACTATTCACAGAGGCAATGCATACAGTTGATACTGGCGAAGACATTATTTTTTGTTTGAGAGCAAATAATCTAAATATACCCGTATATTATCATGACCCTGAACGAAGTGAGTTGTTGGAATCACGAGATGAAAAAATATCATCTACCAGTAGCCTTTCAATATATTTGAAGAGAACTGAATTGATACGTAAAATGAAAAATATATAGCGATTAGAATTTTAAATACAGTAAATATCCATAATACCCCCATATTATACCTATAATACTACCAGCGACCATCTGTTGTATGGTATGACAATTCAAATAAATACGGGACCACAAAACCATTGCCGCAAACAATAATACACTTCCCATTGTTAAATATTGTAAACCAGGGGACAATGATTTATGGAAATTATTAATTATCAAAATAATAAATATTGCAAATGTTAATGCGGATTGCGAATGTCCTGATGGCATTCCATAACTCCCTTTGTAAGGAGGGCAATTTATATCTCCAAATAGAGATGGATTCTTAGAATTTTTTGGACGTGTTCCATATCCAAATATCGCAAATCTCTTTGAACCCATCAATGGTTTGAAAATATGCTGCTTCAAAATATTATTTAATATATCTCCAATCATAATCCAAATAGCAAGCAACATATAAATGTCTAGCTCTGTGATTATAAAAAGTAATAGGCTAATTACCAATATTAACGCGGGGGATTTCCTCAATAATGATATTAAAATATCAAATAAGTTCATAATTATTATATACACACAGTTGATATAATAATTTAATAATTGGATTTGTGTTTTTTAAATAAACAACCGTTTACTTGCAAACCATCAATGGGTATAATTTCACGTGGATTTTGAAAATCTAATGTCTTCGTCCATAATTTAATAATACAAAATGATTTTTTCGGACTAATAGTAATACCATTAATATTATCCATGAATTGTTTGTTTTTTGAAAGGGACTCTCCGGTGATGGAATAGGATAATTCTTTCCACACCTTCAAAACATTTCGGTTAAGTACTTTAAATGAAAAGCATCCTCCGTTACAATTAAGAGGATCTTCCCATACAGGATTGATATTTTTTCGCATCAAGAATAGCATACAATTTTTCACCATTTTTTCAGGGATAGCATTCGTTATACTCACAACGTCTTCTACGGTCTGTAGATGTTGTAACTTAATATAACTTTTTAAACTCCAATCGGTATTATGTGGTAAATGTGCCCATAAAACCCATTTATCAATAAGAGGGTGGTCCTGGGAGTTATATGATGAAGAAGAAGTATCTTCGATGGAGTTTATCATTTCCATTATAATATAATTAACCAAATATTTATTTATATACTTTTATTAAATAAATATTTAATGATTTATAGGTCTATATGTTATGCGTCTTTTATAGTATAACTGTCGTTTTCAAATACAATATATTGTTTTTCATTCAATTCTAACATATTTATAGCTTCGTCGATAATTTTTATAGTATACTCTCCTTCAACATCTATATCAAATTTACTCTTCATAAACCATTTTGTAAATTTATTATTGAATATATAGCTGTTATTTACAATGAATGGGGTTAAATTATTGAGTGAAATATCGTAAGTAGTACCTTTGTATACAAATTCAATCTGTATAAATAAGTTATCTTCGAGTGGTTTTAATGGGAGAAGTGTGTTTATATTTAATGATATATCTTCAAATTGCAAAAACACATAACAGTCATTTACATAAGATTTTAAAAATAAAATAGGATTTCTTGATCGCTCAATCATATTTACGTTGGGAATATAACTGTAATACGATAGGGTATTATCGAGTGTGTATGGTTCATATGAATATACTACTTGATTTTCATTCACGTCGTCATCGACAGGAATGATTTTATTTGTATTGTCAACGTCTGTCAATGTGAGCTTATTATAATAAGATTGTAAATCTTCGAATTGAATCATACAATAATGATAAGTATTCACTGATTTAAAATATAAATTATACATATTGGCATTAAATGATTGATTATCGTATAAATAATATAAAAACAATAGAAATCCTCCACCAAAAGTAAGGAACATTAACATTATGTATAAATAGAATATAATAAATTTAATTTGTTTTACTAAATTTATTATTTATTGTGATTTTAAATTAGAGTTTCTTTGATTCCTGTGATATTAATATTTTTATTTTGTAGGATTTTGAGGAATTCTTCTTTTTTACCCAAGTCGTTTATGCGAGTATACACTTCTTGAATTACTCGTTTCATGCATTTTTCATATTCTACATTTGTTTTTTTATTGGCACACGTAGTTGCCTGATTTGCAAAATACCCTGCGTTGTCTTCTTCTCCCATGCGTTCTAATATATTTTTGATTGTCTTGATTACATTTGACCTTGTTCTAAATGTATCAGATCCACTGTTAAAAAAGTTGCTTATCATTTCTCCCATGTTTTGAAAACCACTCACGCCATCGGACGATTCGGATTGTTCTGTGGTTGTAATTGTTTGTTTTGTACCAATTAATTCGGTTTGACTTAACCCATTAAATTTGTTGTCTTCAACATAGATATAGACATTGTAATTTCCACCATACTCATCACCTTCTAAATAATCAGTGACATTACATTCATTATCGTCGCCCATTTTCATGTTGTAAGATATACCCTCCTTCATCTCTGAAATAGTAGGCTCTTTATTATCTTCTTCTTTTATTGCCTTGCACCATGATTTACCATCCTTGCTACTTGTATATGTTACTACTATCTTGTTATCGGAATCTAAGTGTGTTGCTACGACATTTGAAACAACAGGACTTCCCATATCTTCTCCTGCTTCCGCCATGCCATTATTGTTGCTTTCTGGTTCTTCGCTTAATTCTTCGCCTAATTTACCCAATGTTTCTCCTTCTTTGCGTATTCTTATTTTTTTAGTTTTTGGGTCAATTCCAAAAAATGTAAGAATATAAGATACGATAACCGACATCAAAATAAATGGCAAGAATACAATTATCCATGATACAATTCCTAGACCGGCGTTACATAAATGATTTAATAGTATTGTGAATATGAAGGCAACAAAGAATTTTACCAACGCAACATTATAATCTTTTTTGAAAATATCTATTGTTATTTGAGTCACTGAAAATATTAAGTAAATTAATGCTGGAGTACATAAATTTTGTAGCATTTGTATTTATATATATACTAATAGAAAATAGCTTTGTTGTTTTTAAATTTACCGACAATATCCTCAATGTCTCCATCCTCGCCCACACGGTATATATCACCGTCCGAAGGAGAATCCGTGTAATACATGGCGCCCCTTATCATAATTTCTTCAACTTCTAATTCATCTTCTTCTTCCTCTTCTTCCTCTTCTTCCTCTTCTTCCTCTTCGGCTGCTTCTTCTTCTTCTTCTTCTTCTTCTTCTTCCTCTTCCCCTTCGACTACTTCTTTTTCTTCGACTACTTCTTTTTCTTCGACTACTTCTTTTTCTTCGACTACTTCTTTTTCTTCGACTACTTCTTCTTCGACTACTTCCTCTGCTACGGCAGATATTTGTTCTTTTGTTTCTGTCTGA
>Ga0233435_1001488_pt1 | contig 22482 bp, 18 predicted proteins | sample SI_122_August201_3_FD_182735 | JGI IMG/M metagenome (GOLD analysis project Ga0233435, IMG submission 182735) | Seawater microbial communities from Saanich Inlet, British Columbia, Canada - SI_122_August2016_135_MG | ecosystem: Environmental > Aquatic > Marine > Inlet | place: Canada: British...
GTATTTTGACCGGAATATTTTTGCAAAACCCTTAGGAATTCAATCGCTGACAGGCGTCGTTGACTTGCGCTCGAAAGCTAAGCACTGGATTTTATCCAGTGATGACGTTGCCCTAACCATAGCCCCTGGTGTTTTTCATAACCGGTTTCAGTTGAGTGTACCCAAAGTAGGTGATGAGACATTTTTGAGTTTTCAGAGCCAAATTAAGGCGGTTCAGGTTGCTAAAATAGCCGGTTATTTACCCGTAGCTCTTTTAGATGTCGACTTGGCCATCTGGTTACAGCAGGCTTTTTTAGCAGGCGAGCTTAAACAAGCGGATTTTTTATTTCACGGTCCATTAGCAGCCTATCCTTTTTCAAAGGGCGAAGGGGTGTTAGAAGCGTTATTGGATATCAACGATCTGAGTTTACAATACGAACCGCAATGGCCGGTGTTTACCGGTATTGATGCCAGAATTTTATTTGTCAATGATGCGATGTATGGTGTCGCTGACCAGTGGCTATTGAATGGCTCTGCCGTGCTGGATAGTCAATTTCTAATTCCTTCTTTAACGCAAAGTGATCATGTGTGGGTGAAAGGAGAAGTGGTTGGAAAGGTAGAAAAAACGTTAGATTTTCTGATCGAAACCCCCCTGAAGTCTATTGTTGAGCCCTTGGTTGATAGGCTTTCAGTGCAGGGTGAAAATCATCTCTTTCTTGATATGAAAATTCCGATAGTGCTGTCGGCTGATGCGCATGTTAAGGGCTTGGCGCGGCTGACCGAGACATCATTAGCGCTGTCATCTGCTAATTTTGTGGTCCAAAAAATTTACGGCGAATTAGGATTTAGTGAACAGGGGATTTATACCCCGGGTGTAGCCCTTAAAGGTGAGGCTTTGGGGTTTCCGGTGTCAGCCGAGGTTAAAAATTTAGCGGAAGAAACGCGGGTTATTTTGAAAGGGTATACCGATATTAATCATTTGGATGCTTTTTTCCCGAATCAAGGCTGGTCGTTGATTAGGGGTGGCTCAGACTATCAATTGGCTGTCGCTATTCCAAACGAACCCCAGAGAGCCACGCAATTGCTATTGTTCTCAAATTTAACCGGGATGCGGGAGCAATTTTCTGATAAAAAGGCACCGCTGGATGCTGATTTTCAGGCGCTAGTTAAATTGGGTCAAGCATCTGCGTATGAGGCACAGGTGAGTTATGGTTCACAATTAAAAGCAGCGCTGTTGATTGATGCGCAAACGCAACAGTTGAATGCCGCACATGTCATAGTCGGTGAGGGGATACCGGATTTACCTACACAGCCGGGTTTTGTGGTTGCAGTTAAAAAAGAGCAGTTGGACTTAGAGCGGTGGTTGAGGGTGGCTCAAGAGTTGGAAGGGAGCCATGAGTTGAACTGGAATACACTTAACTTACTCACCGTGGAGGTGGGTAAAATAACGCTAAAGAACGGTGAACTCGCTCCTGTAGCGTTATCATTGAACCAGCAAGATGGCCTATGGTTAGGCGACTTTAAAGCCGGTAACACGCAAGGGACTTTACGATGGCCGGTTAATTTAGCCGTTGATGAAACGATTAATTTAGGCCTAAAGACCGTTGATATTCTAGAAGTTAATGACTTTTATCAACAATTAGAGGGGGGTGCGGCGCATTTCAGGACATTGCCGCGATTACAATTAACCAGTGAACAGTTCTTTTGGCGCGGTATTGATCTGGGGCAATTTAGGCTCACAACGACGACCTTGGCTGATCGTCTTAAGATTAATACATTAAGTTTAGTCTCTGATAATCACTTATTGAGGTTAAAAGGGCGATGGTCTTTTGAGGAGAATGAGACCAGTCTGGTTGGGCAACTCAATAGCGATGATTTTGGCTTATTATTGACCGAATTGGCGATGACTAATGAATTGTTAGGGGGGGCAGCGGATCTTGATTTCACTTTGAATTGGGACGGTCGGCCGACTTCGGTGACGATTGCTAAGTTGAATGGTTTTGTTCGGGGTTCTCTCGGTAAAGGGAGTTTATTAGGCATTGAGCCTGGTGTCGGGCGTATTTTAGGAGTTTTTGATTTGTCGGAATGGCGTCGGCGCCTAGAGCTTGATTTTAGCGATATGTTTGGAAAAGGGTTGGCTTTTAATCAAGTTAACGGCAGTTTTCATCTGTTCAGCGGCGTGGCACAAACGCAAGATTTAGTGATTGACGGTGTTTCGGCGAAAATAAAAGTAGTAGGTAAGGTTGATTTAGCGCAGAAAAATGTTCGGCAAGTGATTACCTTAACGCCTAAAAGCACAGCGTTAATACCATTTGCTGGTACAATTGCCGGTAAGGTGGTTGAGAGCATTACCGGGAGTCACCCGGACGAATTAACGCAGTTGCAATATTTTATTGAAGGTCCGTGGCTGCAACCTGAAGTGATCAGAGTTTATGAGAATGATGGGTTATTGCAGAAATTCTGGACCGAATTGGTTAATTTCACTGAGGAAGTACGATAGTCTTCTAAAGACTAAACGTTGTCGTAGATTAAAGGATTTAAGATAATCATTATGTATAAATTTGCAGCCATTCAGATGGCATCGGGTCCAAGCGTTGGAGCCAACTTATTAGAAGCCGATAAATTAATTGCTGAAGCGGCGCAAGCCGGTGCTCGTGTGGTCGCATTGCCTGAGAATTTTGCAATCATGGGGGAGTCTGAGTTTGATAAGGTTCATATTCGTGAAGTAGATGGCTCCGGTCCGATACAGGAATTTCTTTCTGAGGCTGCAAAAAAACACGGTGTTTGGCTTGTCGGTGGCACAACGCCCTTGGTGGCCGAAGATGATAATAAAATAAGAGCGGCGTGTTTGACCTTTAACGACCAGGGTGAGCGTGTCAATCGTTACGATAAGGTACATTTGTTTGACGTCAGTGTTCCGGGGACGGATGAAGAATACCGTGAATCCAATTCGATTGAAGCCGGTGACATCGAACAAGTCGCGGACAGTCCTTTTGGGAAATTGGGCTTTTCCATTTGTTATGACTTACGGTTTCCTGAGTATTTTCGTCGTATGGTTCGTCAAGGGGCAGAAGTTATTTTTGTGCCATCGGCATTTACCTCTAAGACCGGTGCGGCACACTGGGAAGTCTTGCTACGAGCGCGGGCGATTGAAAATCTGTGTTATATCGTAGCGCCGAATCAGGGCGGTTTTCACACCAATGGTCGGCAAACCTATGGGCACAGTATGATTATTGATCCTTGGGGCGGTATTTTAGATTGTCATAAGGCCGGTAAAGGTTTTGCGATTGCCGATATTGATATAGAACGGTTAAGTCAAACCCGTGCGTCCTTCCCCGTTTTATCGCATCGGAAATTCTATGTGGGTGAGCGCCATGGCAGTTAGTGCGTTGTCGTTGGCAAAAGAGAGTATTCTGGGGCCGGCAAATTTATTAGAACATGATATTGATCAAATTATGGGCTGTTTGTTGGCTGCGCAAGTGGATGCGGCCGATATTTATTTTCAATCCAGTCGTTATGAATCCTGGGTCTTGGAAGATGGCATTATTAAGCAAGGCACCCATAACAGCGAGCAAGGCGCCGGTGTTCGGGCTATTTCCGGTGAGAAAACAGGTTTTGCCTACAGCGACCAATTAGTGTTACCGGCTCTGTTAGAGGCGGCCCATAATGTTAAGGCCATTACCCGTCAGGGGCAGCAACGCCGAGTACAGGTAGCATCGGCTGCGGCGAGTCCGGCACTTTATTTACCGGTTAATCCGTTGCATTCTATAACCGATCAGGAAAAGGTTGATTTATTACATCGGGTCGACAGAGAAACCCGCAAGTTAGATGAGCGTATTGAACAGGTGATTGTGAGCTTAATCGGAGCGCATGACAGTATTCTGGTTGCAGACCAAGACGGTCAATTAGCCGGCGATGTTCGGCCGTTGATCCGAATGAATGTCACGGTCATTATTGAAGATAAAGGACGACGAGAACAGGGTAGTATGGGCGGCGGTGCCCGTGCTGATTATGGTTATTTCCTGGATGCTGACAAAGGGATTGAGTACGGCCGTCAAGCCGTTCATCAAGCGGTTATTAATCTTGAGGCCACAGAGGCACCCGCCGGTGCAATGACGGTCGTTTTGGGTCCCGGATGGCCGGGCATCTTACTGCATGAAGCCATTGGTCATGGTCTGGAGGGTGATTTTAACCGTAAAGGCACTTCAGCCTTTAGTGGTCGGCTGGGTGAGCGTGTGGCCTCTGAATTATGCACCATTGTGGATGACGGTACCTTAAGCGGGCGTCGTGGTTCTTTGTCGATTGATGATGAAGGCACCCCGACTGAAAATACCGTGCTGATTGAGAACGGTATTTTAAAAGGCTATATGCAAGATAAACTTAATGCGCGGCTCATGGGCGTTAAGGCAACCGGTAACGGGCGGCGTGAATCTTATGCGCATTTACCAATGCCGCGCATGACCAACACCTATATGTTACCCGGAGACAGTGACCCGGGCGAAATTATAGCGTCGGTGGATAAGGGGCTTTATGCCAGTAATTTTGGCGGTGGCCAAGTGGATATTACCTCCGGTAAATTTGTCTTTTCGGCCAGTGAGGCTTATCTGATTGAAAATGGCGAGATCACCCGACCGGTTAAAGGAGCCACCTTGATTGGCAATGGCCCTGATGTGCTAACCCGGGTATCGATGGTGGGGAATGATTTAGAATTAGATAGCGGTGTGGGCACCTGTGGCAAGGAAGGTCAAAGTGTTCCGGTCGGGGTGGGGCAACCCACTATTAAGATCGACTCGTTAACCGTGGGTGGAACCAGTCTTTAATACAGTTTGAGTTAGGGTACTATTTTGCAAAATAAGGTAGAAATAGCGCGCTTGGAGATGATTGTCGCCAACGTGTTGGAAGAAGCTAAAAATCAAGGTGCCAGTGCGGCTGAAGTCGGGTTATCGATTGAACGTGGTTTATCGGTTACCTGTCGGCTAGGCGCGGTTGAAACAATTGAACATCACCGTGATCAGGGCTTAGGCATTACAGTTTTTTTTGGCCAGCAAAAAGGCTCGGCCAGTTTGACCGATTTAACCGACGATTCAATTAAAGACGGTGTCAAAGCCGCTTGCAGTATCGCACGGTTTTCAGGTGAGGACCGTTTTTCAGGTCTACCTGATTCAGACCGGTTGGCGACACAGTTTCCGGATTTAGATGTTTGTCATCCTTGGGAATTGTCAGCCGATCAAGCCATTACCTTGGCGTTAGATTGTGAAACCGTTGCCAGAGAGTTGGATCCTCTCATTACCAATTCGGAAGGGGCGACGGTTAATAGTCACCAGGGCATTAGTGTTTTAGGTAATTCACTGGGTTTTTTGAACGGTTATGAGAGTACGCGCCATTCACTCAGTTGTTCGGTCATCGGTCAACAGGGCGATGATATGCAACGTGATTACTGGTATAGCGTCGCGCGAAACGCCAATGACCTGGAGCCTTCAAGACATGTAGGGGCAATGGCGGCAGAACGGGTTGTGCGGCGTTTAGGCGCTCAAAGCTTAAGTTCTCGACAATGTCCGGTGCTTTATGCTCCGGAAGTGGCAGCCAGTTTGTTAGGGCATTTTATCGGCGCGATCAGCGGCGGGAGTTTATATCGCAAATCCTCATTCTTGTTAGATGCTTTAGAGACTCAGGTGTTTCCTGAATTTATCCGGATTCATGAGCAGCCTTTTTTGCCGAAAGCCTTAGGGAGTTCAGCTTACGATGGGGAGGGTGTTGCGGCCAGCGCACACGATATTGTGACTGACGGGATTTTGGCCAGTTATGTGCTCGGCAGTTATTCGGCGAGAAAATTAGGGATGGAGTCGACCGGGAATGCCGGCGGTGTTCATAATTTAACCATTGAGCCTGGCGATCAGAATCAACAGGGGTTATTAGCAACCATGGATACCGGTTTGTTAGTGACAGAATTAATCGGTCAGGGGGTTAATCAAGTCACCGGCGATTATTCGCGTGGGGCAGCCGGCTTTTGGGTCGAGGGCGGCGTGATTCAATACCCGGTTGAAGAGATTACCATTGCCGGTAATCTGAAAGACATGTATCAAAATATTGTTGCGGTAGGCAATGATGTCGATCTTCGGCGCAATACCCGTACCGGCTCTATTTTAGTCGCTCAAATGACGGTAGCCGGCAGTACCGATTAGGTTCTTTTAAGGTGTTGTGCGTGCTTTTAAAATATCGTTAATGAGTTTGGGGCCGCGGTAAATTAGGCCGCTATAAAGTTGTACTAAGGCGGCGCCGGCCACTTGTTTTTCTTGGGCATCAGCAGCGGTTAAAATGCCGCCGGCGGCAATCACCGGAATTTTACCATCCAGTTGTTGGTTGAGACGTTTGATGACTGTTGTGGCAGGCTCTCGGACTGGGCTGCCGCTTAAACCGCCCGCCTCGTTAGCTGCCGGGTGTCCGGCAACGTCGGTACGGCTGAGCGTGGTGTTGGTGGCGATCACGCCATCGAGGTTAAATTCAAGTAGCAATGCCGCAATATGGTCAATTTCTTCAGTCGATAAATCCGGCGCAATTTTTAACACCAAAGGAACGTATTTTTTATGCTTGAGGTTAAGGGCTTGTTGTTCTTTGGACAATGCGGCAAGGAGCTGTCTGATGTCATCGCCTTGCTGGAGTTGCCGTAAGTTCTGGGTGTTCGGAGAGGAAATATTAACCGTCACATAACTGGCGTACGGGTACACTTTTTTTAAGCAAATGAGGTAATCATCAGCGGCGCTTTCAATCGGGGTGTCGGCATTTTTGCCGATATTAATTCCGATAATCCCTTTAAACTGTGCTTTTTTAACATTTTCAACCAACCGGTCTACGCCTAAGTTATTAAAGCCCATGCGGTTGATAATGGCTTCGTGTTCAACGAGGCGAAATAAACGAGGCTTGGGGTTCCCGGGTTGTGGGCGCGGAGTCACCGTACCAATTTCAATGAAACCAAACCCTAAAGCAGCCAGTGAGTCAATATGGGCGCCATTTTTATCTAGTCCTGCAGCCAGTCCAACGGTATTTTTAAAACTCAGCCCCATGACGGTTGAGGGGGGCGTTTTGACGGTCGGAAAGATTATTGTGGTGAGTTTAAAAAAATGCAGCCAGTCCAGTAGCGTGAGGGTGAAAGTATGGGCTGTTTCAGGGTCTAGTTTAAACAGCAGCGGTCTAACTAAAGCGTATAAGTTCATAGGGTTTGTGCGTTAAGTTGATAGGGGCTGGGGTCAACGAGCGGGGTACGTTGACAAATTAAATCGGTTAACAAGCGCGCTGATGCCGGCGCCATGATCAGGCCGCTACGGCCATGACCGCAGTTGATGCTCAGATTGTTAAGGGTTGGGTGTAAGCCAATAATGGGAATGCCATTGGGAGAACCCGGTCGAAGGCCGGCCCAGTGGTGGGTGATCGGGTATGGCTTTAAGTCCGGTAGTAAATTTAAAGCAAAGTCCGTTAGGGATTGTTTGGCTTGTGCGGTGGTGGTTTTGTCAAAATCCATTTTCTCGACGGTGCTGCCGGCCAGTATTTTGCCGTCTTTTCGCGGTATTAAGTAGCGATCGCCGGCTAAAATCATCGGATCTAAAAGCCCCTGTGGGCTATCAAAAACAAGCATTTGGCCTTTAAGGGGTTGGACCTTGAGGGTATTAGCCTTGGCGTTGGGCCAAAGGGTTTGCCACAGTTGGCCCGACCAAGCACCGGTGGTTAAGGCGAGATGATTAACCGGTAAAACGCCTTGGCTAGTGGTAAGCGAGGTGATCCGATTATTTTTACAGCGCACACCTTGTAGGGTGCAATCTTCGAGTAAGGTCACTTTTTTAGTGAGTAAATCGGCTTTCAGCGCTTTGATAAAGCGGGGGTTACGAATCTGTGCGATGTCAGGAAGCCATAAGGGCTGCTCAAATGGGCCGTTCAATCGGGTTAGGAGTGATTCGGGTGCAGATTCCACCGGGGTGTGATTGCGTTGGCACCACTTAAGGGCGGCTGGGTAATCAGGGTTTTCGGTAATGAGCAGGCCTGAAGTTAAATACTCAGGGTCAATACCGGTCTCACTGTGCAGCGTTTCGGTCAGGGTGGGGTAAAGCGTTAAACTGGCATTGACGAGGGTGGTAATGGACGGGTCTTGGCGCCAAGGGTATAAGGGCAGCATGATGCCGCCGCCGGCCCAGGAGGCTTCCCGGCCAATTTTCTGGCGTTCAAGAACCGTTACGGTCAGGCCGGCCAAGGCGAGTTCACGGGCGCTTAACAGCCCCATGATGCCGCCGCCAATCAGGGTAATATCAGGTGTACCTGGCATGAAAAAATAGCATATGGTTAATTTAAGGGGGTTATTTTACCTTAAAAAGCATGCCTTTCGGGTTTCGATTGTCGGGGGGATTAGCGGCGGCTGATGCCTTTTTGTATTTGTAAGTAACACTGCTGGCAGCGGCTATACAGTGTTGCGAGCTGGGGTGTTAGGGTAGAGGCGTTAATTAATTGTTCAAAGGCGCAGCCCGGGGTCAAAAGGGGTGGCAGTTCAACGGAGACCTCATGGCTATGGATACCGTGTTTTTGAGCGACCAGTAGATAATATAAGTAATGGAGTGCACGAATAATCAGCTGAGGGTTATTAAAAACATCGGCAATAGCCCCTAAAAGGGCGATTTGAAAAGACCGTGACCGGTTATCCAGCGTGAGCTCATTCCCATTAACCGTGCAGATCACCGGTAAGACTTTTTCGGTGGTGGCATCACTAAAATCTAAAGTAGGTAAGGGCTGTTCAGGTTTTGTGTGCTGTTGTTTTTGAGCCAGTGCATGGGCGTAATACCAACTCATGCTAGTAGCAACAGGGTCATCGGTGGGCGCGGTTTCAGGATTTGCGAAGGCGATTAGCACCGGGACCAGTTGGCGGCGAAGGTCAGTCAGTGACGTGTCGTTTGGGTCAGCATTTAAGACCCTATGTGCTAAACCGCCGATTAGAACAAGTCGGGATAAGGGGTTAAATTGTGCTGTTTGTGACAGTAATAGCCGGATGGCCGGGGCTTCTAACGCCGTTGTGGTCCACGCCAAAAAGGCGATCACATTGCCTAGAATATAAGGGTTTTCTTGTTGCTTGGCACAGTTTAACAGTTGTTCAATAAAGCTATCGGTGAGCGTATCGGTGAAATTATCACCGGCCAGACGAAAAATGCGGGCAGGAAAAGCACTGTGGCCTAAGGGTTCAAAGTGACGGTTTTGAAGGCAGGTGACAAAAAACTGGGCCAGTAAAAAATCTTGCCATTGTTGGTGCATAAAGCGAAATTGCACGCTGTCGGTGGGGATAAAAACACTGTTTTCTAACAGTGCCTGACAGTTCGCTGGGTGCTCAATAATACTGAGGCTGGTGAGAATGTCGCCCCGATGGGGCTCAATTTGGCGGTAATACCAATCGCTGTTGCTTTGTTTGCTGTGTTCAAAAAAGACCTCCCAGATTTTCCGTTGGGTTTTAGCGTCATGGTTCAGGGCAGTGCTGTTACTGGTGCCACGGGAGCCGACAAAAAACAGCCAGGCGATAATCGCTAAGGCTTGGCCGAGGTGGGCAACGGTAATAAATTGCTGGGTTGGAGTTAAGGTGCCGATTAGTGGGTTTCGGGCTAACAGGCCGCGCAGCGTTTGGCAAAAAATACTGCTTTGGGAGGGAATTTCAGGGTGTCCCAGCTGGCAGCCGGGGTCGGGTTGGTAATGGGCTAAAATGGCTGGGGTTAAGACTTGTTGCAATAAATGTGGGTTATCTGCCAACGTGGCGATCCAATCACGGCAGGCCGGGAAAAGGGCTTGGGCCTGATTGGTTGTCAGCGCTTGAATTTCAAAAATATCGTCTCGAGAGCGAGCCAGCCGTTCGAGGCCGTGGGTGGAGCTTCGAAGGCTAATAATGACAGTCAGTTGGTTGTTATGGGCGTAGCGTTGGTTAAAAAGGTGTAACAGGGTCTGGATTTGGGCAATGCCTAAATTAGCGTGGTTACTGAGAAAATCATCCAAACCGTCCAGAATCAAGGTGGTGGGCTTTTTCAGTAAGGTTTCTTCCAGCCAGTTCCGGTCACAGTTGAGTTCTGGCGAAAGGGTTTCAGAGCGTTTGAGCCACCATTGCCACAGGCGTTCCCAGTCAAATTCTTGGGTTTTTTGATTCTCAAAAGTAACTTGTTGCAGTGGGATAAACAGTACGAGTGGGTTGGGTGGGGCCGGTGTGGACAGGTAATGACACCCTAAATGCCAGGCAATCATGCGGCAGACAAACGATTTACCCACTCCCGCCTTACCGGTAATCACCAGTTGCCGGGGCCGTTCATCGCGTTTCTGCAGTAATTTTATGACCTGATTAACGATGTCTTGTTGGCAGCCAACGTGGGCGCCATTGATAGTGGGTGGCGGTGTTGCTGTGCTGTTGCCTGCCGGCTCAATCAGCTGTGTACAGGCGGACTTTTGGTTCACCTGAACGATTCTTTTTAAGGTTTCATCGACCAGCATCGGGCCTAAGTCTTGAGCTTGCAGGCGAACGATGTCGGCGGCAATACTGACAATCGGGGCGTTAATGCGTTTAGGGATTTTAATCGAGTTATGGGTGCCGCGAAAAAAGATCTGACGCGCATGGCTACTGGCTTGGTAGCGCACCGACAGATCTGATTTAGCGCTAATGTCCTGGACTTTGGGGTAGGGCAGGAAGGCGGCTTTACAACGGCGTTGTTGGTGCAAAAATTCCGCCTCCCAGTGGCGAAGTTCTTTATTCTTACAATAAATACTGGCGATCAGGTCGTTTTTGCCAAAATCTTTTTTCCCTTGGGTGACTAGCCGGGTCAGTGCGAGTGCCGGCCAGGCCAGTGGGTACAGCCCTTGATAGGCAAAATGGCCCAGACTGCCGGTTAAGGGGTCGCCGCCTTGGTGTGGGACGGCGATGTTCAGCACTCGGCGGGTTTTAAACCACAGTGATTCATTGCTGGGGTAGTCGAGGGTTTGTTGATCAAGCCCGGTTTCAATATGAGCGGAAAAGGCGTTACTTAACAGTTGTTTGACCACTAGGCCGCCAGTACTGTGGGTAATAAAAATGATATGGCGGTGGCTTTTGAATTCATTGTCCAGCCATACGGCTAAATCATCGCCCGCTTGTTCGAGGCTGCTGCGTTCCCAGGGTTTTGAGGGGTAGTCAAAGGAAATGACATCGCAGTTAACGCCGGCCTTAGTGAGTACCCATTCGGGCATTTTGCCCCAGGTTTTTAAGCTGTCACCAAAAAGACCGTGCACAAACACCACTAAACAGCGGCTATTGGCAGCTTTTGTGGTGCGGTGAATGGCGCCGTAGCGGCAGGTTTCCGTCCAAAAGGATGACTCCATGGTTTTTTACAGTGAGCTAGTGAGGTCTAAGGGTATCAGGCATGTAATTAATTTAACACGATTGCATAAGATTGCTTAAATTTTAATGTTTTAAGGGCTGTTGCGTGCAGGTGGTAGGGCTAAAGTGCAGTTATGATCCTTAAGGGTGCTGTTTGCGTGTCGTTTAAGGCATTAAAACGGTCCCAAAAGGCTATTAAGGAAGGCATTAAGGGCGGTATAGTCTGTGGCGTAACAGCAACAGTTAGTAATTAAATTCAACTGATGAGTGTAAGTTATTGATTTTAAAACATAACTAGGTCAGTAAAAAAACAACGAAAGGCTTGAAATATTGCCTGAGAGTTGCTAATATGCAAACCGTAGCATTAGCCATTGTTGTAACAGGGCGATACGTGTTGCAACAGAAGATAAAAAATGTGAAAAAAAATTCTTTTAAGGGGGAATAAATGAAAAAAACACAATTAGCCGCAGCGATTGCCTTAGCAGTCTCAGGCGCAGTGATCGCACCGCAGGCTTCAGCGGGCGACCACAAAAGCATGCAGGCGCAAATCAATGCCTTGTCGGGCATGATGAAATCAATGCAAAAAGAACTGAAACGCGTTAAATCAGCGGGCGGTTCACAATCGTTGCAAGAGTGGGAAAATACCGTTAATGCAGTTAAAGAGTTAAAGCAAAAGAAAAACCGAGTCTCGTTCAGAGGCGGTTTTGCACGGGCGGATCATTCAAGATATGGTGATATCTTAACCGATGCCAATTCGGATAATGGTGGTGGTGCGGCAACGAATATTGCTGGTATAGCTGGTGCTGATACTACTTGGTTTACTGGTAACGAGAAGAATGGTAAGCGTGATGGCTGGTATTTTGGTGCTGCTTTAGATCATCATATCAATAGCGACTTGTTCGGCATTTCTGATTTAATTGGCGTACCGGCAGAAGTGTTAGCTGAAATTATGTTCGAATACAAAGAATTTGACCGGACTAACTTAAGAAGAGCGCCATTGGCAACCGCAGCAAATGATTCTGTAAACGGTGTTGCTGTAGATGGTGGTACAGGTACAGGTGCTGTGGTCGCTGCTGATGTTCTAAGCTCGGGTCCAGTGTGTAATGGGCGAGAGAATGCAACACTTAGTACGAGTACTGCTGCTGGTGCAGGACCATACGGTTCTTGTTCTAACTCAGTCACTGTCACCCAGTTCACTTTAAGTGCTTCACCTAAAATCAAGTTCATGGAAGGCAGCGATTTTCGCCCTTGGGTCATCCCAGCAGGTTTTGCATTCCACGTGATCAGTCCTCCATCTGATGGGGTTACCGTAAGTACAGTCGGTGTGCAATTTGCAGTCGGTGCCGATTATAAAATCTGGAAAGACATTTATGCCGGTGGTGATTTCCGTTATCACTTAACTAGCAATGCAACCGATGGCGTTAACGTCGACGGTATGACTGCTGGTGGTTATGTCAGTTTAGGCTTCTAAGTTGACGTAAAAAAACCGTTTACGGTTACGAAAAAAGGCAAGGGTTAAACCTTGCCTTTTTTTATGCCGGCTATTTTTTTAAAAGCGAGATGTTTTTGATTTTAAGAGCTTAAGGGGCTAAATCTAACACCTCACAAATCTCGGTGTAAGGAACGCCGACGGTTTCATTGATCTGTTCAACGGCCCTTGCGCTGCCTGCCTCAAATAGGCAGGTGCAGGAAGAGTCTTCAGGAAAGAAGTTACTGCGAATATAGTTAATCGGCGTGCCGTCTGCAGTCATGGTTTTGCTGGTCGCAATCACATTTTTTTGTGCCTCGGCGAGTTGTTCTAAGGTAATGCCCGGGAGTTCGCGTTTTACGGCGTAGGTCGTCATAGTTCCTCCTAAAATATTAGTTAAAGGTCTTTAACCGGCAACAAAAAAATGGCTTTGTTCAGTTCAGCTTGGTAATTAAGGGCGATATTGTTAGCATAGCGCCTCTATGAAAACACTTTACCCTGAGATTACCCCGTTTAAAACCTTTCACCTGGCTGTGACCGAGGGTCATTCCCTTTATGTGGAGCAATCAGGTAATGTTAACGGCATTCCTGTAGTTTTCCTCCACGGCGGTCCGTGTTCAGGAACGCATTCCAGCCACCGCCGGTTTTTTAACCCTGAACTTTTCCATATTATCCTGTTCGACCAACGCGGCTGCGGCCAATCAAAACCGTTTGGGAAAATTAAAGGCAATAGCACCGCCGATTTAATCACCGATTTAGAAGCGATTCGACAACACCTTAGCCTTGACACTTGGATGCTGTTTGGCGGCTCGTGGGGGGCGGCATTGGCCTTGCTGTACGCCCAGCAATATCAACAGCGGGTGTGGGCATTGGTGCTTCGAGGGGTGTTTTTAGCCCGCCGCCAAGATATGGACTGGTTTATTACCGATGGTGCAAATAAAATTTACCCCGAATTATTTAAGGGGTTGCTCGCCGCCTTGCCAGAGCATTTTGTGAAGGAACGCATCGAGAGTCTTTACCAGGCTGTATTCGGGACCGATCACCAAGTAGCAATCAAGGCAGCCAAAGCGTGGGAAGCATGGGGCAGTCAATTAGCCGTGGGGGTAGACTATAGCGCCGATGATGGCGGCGGCGGTGATGCGGAAAAGTTACTAGCACAAGTTAAAATGGAACTTCATTACGCCAAAAATCATTATTTTATCGAAGACAATCAAATTCTAAACCAATGCGCTACACTGACTGATATTCCGGCGGTTATCATTCATGGGCGCCAAGATTTAGTTTGTCCACTGGAGGCAGGGTGGCAGTTAGCACAAGCCTTACCACAGGCTGATTTTAACGTGTTACCGGCAGCAGGGCATATTGCTCAAGGGGAAGCCATGGTCGATGCCTTGGTGACGGCGATGGATAAGTTCGCATCCGAGTTTAACAATTGAAAGGGAAATAAAACGTTTTGGAACAACCGATGAAAAAAAGAATTATTATCGCGATGACTGGCGCCACCGGCGCTATTTACGGCTATCGTATGTTGGCGATTCTAAAAGAGATGCCTGATATTGAAACCCATCTGATTATTTCCGATGCCGGGGTGCTTAATATTAAGCACGAATTGGAGTTAAAGCGTAAAGACTTGTATGCCTTAGCCGATGTGAGTCACGACATTAACGATATTGCCGCCTGTGTCGCCAGTGGCGCCTTTAAAACTGAGGCGATGATCATCGCCCCGTGTTCGATGAAAACCTTAGCCGCTATCGCGCACGGTTTTGGCGATAACTTAATCTCAAGGGCTGCTGATGTGTCTTTAAAAGAACGGCGCCGCTTGGTGGTGGTCCCGCGCGAAACACCGCTGAATTTAGCCCACATTCGTAATATGGGTTTGGTGACCGAGATGGGCGGTATTATTTTCCCGCCGCTCCCGGCCTTTTACGGCAAGGCGAAAACCTTAGCACAGCTTATTGACGAAAGTGTCGGGCGGATTCTGGAAACTGCCGGGGTGGAAACTGAAGGCTTGTACCAACCTTGGGAAGGTTTAAGCTAAACGCGCGATTTAAATCTTGCTTGGGGGTTAATCGCTTAAGTTTTTGGAATTTTTAGTGTTTCTAAACACCAGCGGCACTTCCACAGTTTGCTCAGCACTGGCCATTGCTTGGTCGATGGCTTCTTGAACTAAATGTTTATTGGGCGATTTACTGCAAACCGGGTCGGTGTTATACATATCGCCGGTCAGTAAATAGGCCTGACAGCGGCAACCGCCAAAGTCTTCAGATTTCTCAGAACAACTCCGACACGGCTCTTTCATCCAGTCATCGCCTCTGAAAAAGTTAAAGGCTTTGGAGTCGTTCCAGATTTCATCGACACTAAAATCGGTAACATTAGGGCAATCTAATCCCGGGAGTTCGCGCGCGGAATGACACGGCAGTGCAACGCCATCAGGCGCTACCGTTAAAAAGGTAGTGCCCCAGCCATTCATACAGGCTTTCGGGCGGTCCTCATAATAGTCCGGTACGACATAGTAAATTTTCATTTTGCCTTTGACGGTTTCTTTGTAGTCTTGGGCAATTTTTTCAGCCGTTTCAAATTGTTCGCGGCTCGGCAGGAGTAAATCGCGGTTTTTATGCGCCCAACCATAGTACTGGGTGTTGGCTAATTCTAAGTAATCGGCGCCGAGTTCAGAGGCCATGGCAAGAATATCGGCCATTTGGTGAATGTTTTGCCGGTGAATCACCACACACAAGACCATCGGATAGCCGTGTTTTTTAACCAGACGGGCCACGTCTTGCTTGTGGCTGTAGGACTTGGTGCCGGCAATGTGATCGTTAAGCTCTTGAGTGCTGGCCTGAATACTGACTTGAATATGGTCGAGGCCGGCTTCTTTCAGTTCGACGATACGTGCTTCGGTGAGTCCATAGCCGGAGGTGATCAAATTAGAGTAATAACCTAAACCGCGGGCATGGCGGACAATTTCGGCCAAATCGGTACGGGCCAAGGGTTCGCCGCCCGACAGCCCCAGCTGTACGGCGCCCATTTTTCGGGCCTCGGTTAAAACCCGCTTCCAGTCTTCAGTACTCAGCTCTGTAGGATACTGACTATAGTCCACAGGGTTGGAGCAATAAGGGCATTGCAATGGGCAGGCATAGGTGAGCTCTGCCAGTAACCAGCGTGGTTTGTGGGCGTTATTGTTCGGTGATCCAGCCATTGTTTAGGGCGACTTCTAAAAATTGAGTAATGTCATTCTTAAGACCGTGGGCTTGAAATTTTTCTTCCAAGTCAGTCACAATTTTATCAAGATTTCGGCTCCCATCACACAGTTTAAGGATTTCTGCCGAACTTTGGTTTAGTTCAACCATGCCTTCGGGGTATAAAATAACGTCTTTTTGTTGCGCCTCTTCCCACTGCAAACGGTGCATGGGTGAGAAGGCCAGTAAACTGTCAGGGTTTAGTGCCATAGGAGAATCCTTTACGCGTCTTCGATATTAAAATAGGGCGGTGTCTCATGGATATAGGCCATGGTCATGGCATCGAGCATGGTCCATAAGACATTGAGTTTAAACTTGAGGATGGTTAGCATTTTTTCCTGTTGTTCACGGGTTTTATACCAATCCAGCGTGATTTCAAGACCGTGGTTGACATCGCGCCGCGCTTCAGTCAGGCGTTTTTTAAAGTATCGATAGCCCTGCAGATCAATCCAAGGGTAGTTTTCAGGCCAGTTATCAAGACGTTGTTGATGGATTTTGGGGGCAAACAATTCTGTGAGCGAAGAACTAGCCGCTTCATGCCAGTCAGCACGCCGGGCAAAATTAATGTAAGCGTCGACCGCAAAGCGGACGCCGGGTAGTACATGTTCTTCTGAGACCATTTCGTCGCGGCTTAAACCGACCGCTTCACCGAGCTGAATCCACGCTTCAATGCCACCGGGGTCATCGCCCTGACCGTCATGGTCAAGAATCCGTTGCACCCATTGCGAACGAGTCGCTTGGTCGGGGCAATTAGCCATAATGTTGGCATCTTTAATCGGGATACTGACCTGATAATAAAAACGGTTAGCCACCCAGCCTTGAATTTGCTTTTGGTTCAGTTCGCCATTATTCATCATCACATGATAGGGATGATGAATGTGGTAATAGCGCTCCATGGCCCGAATTTGGGTTTCAAAGTCGGTACGGCTTAAAGGTTGTGGGTCGGTCATGCTTTTTTTCCGTTACAGTTCAATTTCAAGGCCGTCGTAGGACACTTCAATACCGGCTTGATCGAGAACTTGTCGTTGCGGTGAATCTTCATCTAAAATCGGGTTGGTATTGTTGATATGAATCAATATTTTTCGGGTATTGTCGATCGTGTTGAGCGTTTCGATCATGCCGCCGGGGCCAGATTGGGCTAAGTGGCCCATATCTTGTGCGCGTTTAATACCGGCTTTTTGGCAGATCATTTCATCATCGGTCCAAAAAGTCCCGTCGACTAATAAGCAGTCAGCCGCTTCCATCGCGCGCATGACGTGCGGTTCAAATTCGCCTAAGCCCGGTGAATAGTATACTTTTTTCCCCGTTGAAATTTGTTCAATAATCACCCCGACATTGTCGCCGTCATGCGGGTCGTGGCGATGCGGTGAATACGGCGGTGCTTTACTCTTTAAGGCGTGGGTATAAAAACGTAAATCGTCAATGCCGGCAATTTCAAAGCCGCTGCCATCGACGGGGATCGGATGATGATTCACCGTACAGTAATCAGCCAGCATGTTAAATAACGGAAAGCCGCTGGTCAGGTCTTGTTTGACCATTTCGCTGCAGTAAATATCTAAAGGCTCGCCTTCGCGTAAAATTAACAAACCGGTGGTGTGATCAATCTGACTGTCCATGAGCATTACCGCTTTAATACCGGTGTCGCGGATACCTTGTTTAGGTTGAATCGCCGGAAAGGCTTCTAACTGTGCGCGAATATCCGGAGAGGCATTAATCAGCAGCCAGTTCGTATTATCGGTACTGACAGCAATGGATGACTGGGTACGGGCTTTGGCATTGATATCGTTGTGCCGCAATCGACGGCAATTGTTGCAGTTGCAGTTCCATTGGGGAAAACCGCCACCGGCGCCGGAACCTAATACTCTTATTTTCATGTTTTAAATCCTAAATAAATGGGATGGGTCAGTCAATGTAGAGGCTGAATGATACTAGGGGCGGGTTAAAGAATAAAGAGAGCAATAAAAAAAGGGGCTCAGTGAGCCCCTTTTTAACAAGCCGCTAATCGATTAACGGTTGTTGATATACATAGTTACTTCGAAACCAAAACGAAGATCTGTGTAACTTGGTGTTTCCCATTTCATGGTATATACCTCCAAAATTTTTTTATTATTTAAGCTAGCTTGATCAAGAAAGCTATACGTGAGTATACGATGAACAAATTGATAACGCAATATTGAGTTAGGATGATTGTAGCGCTGGTTGTTGTTTTAAGTGCAAGGGATGGCGATGGTTTTATGCTTTCAGTGAAGTAATTGCTTGTTTTTTATCACATAACACTTGAAGTAGTAGGGGGAGTCAGGTTATAGTCCCGCCGGTATTATTATTTTGGAGTTTTTAGATGTTTGGTGAGATTATTTTTGTAACCGTGGCTATGTTTTTAGTCGCTTTTGTTATTTGTATTCCGTTTGGTTTTTTTATTTATGCTTTTGAGAAAGACCCGAAACAACCGTTTGGTGAGGCGCACGGTGCCAGTCACGGTATGGGACCAATATTGGCTAAGTTTGACCCTTTCTTACAAAAATGGTTGGCGCCAAAAAAAGCCAGCTAAATTAACGGGTGGGGAAATAGCACGACTCACCGGTTAGTCCGACCTGCAGGTGGGGCACTGCGGGTTCTTCTTTAAGACTAGGCTGTTCCATTCCATGGTTAAGCCGTCTAGTAACAAGAGCCTGCCCGTTACGGTTTTTCCAATTTGGGTGATCACTTTAAGGGCTTCTAAGGCCTGCATAGAGCCGATAATGCCGGTGATGGGGGAAATTACCCCATGGGTGGCGCAATTTTGTTGTTCGTCGTCGGATTCTTGATACAGGCAGTTATAACAGGGGCTGTCAGCGCGTCCTGGGGTAAAGACCGACAGTTGCCCTTCAAAGCGAATAGCGGCGCCGGAAATAAGCGGTGTCTGGTACTCTACACAGGCCCGGTTAATCGCAAAGCGCGTCTTAAAATTATCGCTGCAATCGAGTACGATATCTGCTTTTTTAACTTCTTCTTGTAACTGATCGCCCGCCAATCGTTCCTTTTTAGCCATGACTTGTGTTTCAGGGTTCAAGCTTTTCAGTGTTTGTGCACTTGAAAAAACCTTATCGGCCCCAATATCTTCAGTCTGGTGAGCAATTTGACGCTGGAGATTGGATAGATCGACGACATCATCGTCATATAGGGTGATATGACCCACACCTGCGGCAGCCAGATAAAGGGTGGCAGGGCAACCTAAGCCACCGGCACCAATCGTGAGTATACGGCTGTTTAGGATGCGTTGCTGGCCGTCAATATCGATCTGCGGCAACATGATTTGGCGGCTATAACGTAATAATTGTTGGTCGTTCATGGGGCGGTGAGAGGCTAAAGAGAGAGCTTAAATAATGCCAAAATACTTGACAGACTGCAAAAGATAGTTATTATTAGCACTCATTAATGTCGAGTGCTAATTGCATTTGAAGCTAAAAGTAATTGTTTAATTTTTTAATTAGGAGAAGTTGATGGGAATACGTCCGTTACACGACAGAGTAATTGTCAAACGTGTTGAAGAAGAAACAACCTCAGCAGGAGGCATTGTGCTTCCAGGTTCAGCCGCAGAGAAACCCAGTGAAGGTACGGTGTTGGCTGTAGGCAATGGTAAAGTTCTTGATAATGGCGACGTTCGTGCAGTTGATGTAAACGTTGGAGATAGAGTGTTGTTTGGAAAATATTCCGGCAACGAAGTCAAAGTTGATGGCGACGACCTGATCGTTATGCGTGAAGAAGACATCATGGGTGTTTTGGACTAAGTGTCGCTCTTGATTTACCTGATAAGAATATTAATTAATCGTTTATAGGATATAAAATGGCAGCAAAAGATGTAATTTTCGGCGATGACGCCCGTACTAAAATCGCTGCAGGTGTCAATATTTTGGCAAATGCAGTAAAAGTAACTCTGGGCCCTAAAGGCCGTAATGCCGTACTCGACAAGAGTTTTGGTGCACCGACTATTACTAAAGATGGGGTGTCGGTTGCAAAAGAAATCGAATTGCAAGATAAATTCGAAAATATGGGCGCGCAAATGGTTAAAGAAGTTGCATCTCATACTTCAGATGCGGCCGGTGACGGTACCACAACCGCCACAGTGTTAGCACAAGCCATCGTTAATGAAGGGTTGAAAGCGGTTGCAGCGGGCATGAACCCGATGGATCTAAAACGTGGTATTGACCAAGCAGTCATTGTGGCTGTCAGTTCCATTGAAGAATTAGCCGTACCGTGTACCGATGGCAATGCGATTGCTCAGGTCGGTACTATTTCAGCGAATTCAGATACTTCAGTAGGTCAGATCATTGCCGATGCCATGGGCAAAGTCGGTAAAGAAGGCGTGATTACGGTTGAAGAAGGCAGCGGTCTGGATAATGAGTTAGATGTAGTTGAAGGCATGCAGTTTGACCGTGGCTACCTCTCACCTTACTTTATTAACAATCAAGACAGCATGAGTGTTGAGTTGGAGAACCCATTCATTTTGATCTTCGATAAGAAAATTTCTAATATCAGAGATTTATTGCCTATTCTTGAGAATGTCGCTAAAGCCAGCCGTCCGTTATTGATTATCGCGGAAGATGTTGAAGGCGAAGCACTGGCAACGTTAGTGGTTAATAACATGCGTGGTATCGTTAAAGTCGCGGCGGTTAAAGCGCCGGGTTTTGGTGATCGTCGTAAAGCGATGTTGGAAGATATTGCTATTTTGACTGGCGGTGTAGTGATTTCTGAAGAAGTCGGTTTGTCTTTAGAAAAAGCAGAACTGGATCAACTCGGAACTGCGAAAAAAGTACAAATCACTAAAGATAATACCACTGTGATTGACGGCGCGGGTGCTGAAGACCAAATTACCGGTCGTGTTGCGCAAATTCGTGCACAAGCAGAAGATGCAACTTCAGATTACGACAAAGAAAAACTACAAGAGCGTTTGGCTAAATTAGCCGGCGGTGTTGCGGTTATTAAAGTCGGTGCAGCGACTGAAATGGAAATGAAAGAGAAAAAAGCCCGTGTTGAAGATGCTTTACATTCAACAAGAGCGGCCGTTGAGGAAGGTGTGGTCCCAGGTGGTGGTACTGCTTTGGTTCGTGCTATCAGCAGCCTTGACGGGTTGGAATCTGCTAATAATGACCAGTCAGTCGGTGTTGCTATTTTACGCCGTGCGATGGAAGAGCCTTTACGTCAGATTGTGACTAATGCCGGTGATGAAGCCTCGGTGGTTTTGAATGATGTTAAGAACAGTGAAGGTAACTACGGTTACAATGCTGCTTCGGGTGAATACGGTGATATGGTTGCACTGGGTATTTTAGATCCCGCTAAAGTGACACGTTCAGCGCTACAAAATGCAGCGTCTATCGCAGGGTTAATGATCACAACCGAAGTGATGGTTGCAGATCAACCGGATGATGGTGCAGCAGCTCCTGCAATGCCTGATATGGGCGGCATGGGTGGTATGGGCGGTATGGGCGGCATGATGTAAATGTCAGTTCGTCAGTCTTTTAGCTGATTAGTCAGTGATCTGAAAGACAGACTGTTCTACTTATAAAGAAGCAGTGCGAGAAAATCGAAGGATTTTTGAGCGCTGCTTTTTTTATGCTCGATAGTGAATGGTAGGTATTATCGGTCTTAACAAACTTAAGATGATCAACGTAGACAAGTGCGGTGAAAAAAGTTATATCTTATCTTGATGGAAAAAAATAAAGGGTGATCTTTTAGTCATTTTCACCGGTTGTGCTCAAATTTTAAAAGGTTTCTTTAACATCTTTAGTTAAATGGATAGGAGTTGTTTATGAAAAAGCAATTAGTGGCTTTATTTTTAATGATGGTCATGTTGGTATCAACAGGGACGGCCGTTGCTGGCGGTCATTCTAACGTTGTCGTTTCTACTGCCGTCGGCGTGGTGAAATTGCCTTTTAAGATAGTGGGCGGTGTGGTGGGCGGTCTTGTCGGAGCTATAACGGGGGGCGCTCAAGGTGTTGTGGATATCTGGTCATCTATTAACGAAGAACATGCGACCAATCCTTTCTTAGTACTGCCTGTCGGTGTCGTTGGCCTTATTTATGCGGTTCCTGTCGGGCTGGCAACCGGTGCACCATCGGGAGCGATAGAAACGGGTCAAGTCGGTTTTAATTGGATGTAACTAAACGAACGGTTGGGGGTTTTTTATAGCCAAAGACACTGTTTTTAAGTGCTCGTGAGATTAATGCTAAGCGATGTCTTTGGCCTGCAAGTCAGCATGATAGGAAGACCGTACTAATGGTGCACTGGCGACCTGAGCAAAGCCCAGTTGCTTAGCATAGTTGCCAAATTGTTCAAATTCTTCCGGCGTGTAATAGCGCTGTACAGCCAAGTGGTCGGGGCTGGGTTGAAGGTATTGACCCAAGGTCAGCATGGAGCAACCATGTTCTAGGAGGTCAGCCATTACTTGATGGACTTCTTCTGGCATT
>Ga0233435_1001489_pt1 | contig 22482 bp, 24 predicted proteins | sample SI_122_August201_3_FD_182735 | JGI IMG/M metagenome (GOLD analysis project Ga0233435, IMG submission 182735) | Seawater microbial communities from Saanich Inlet, British Columbia, Canada - SI_122_August2016_135_MG | ecosystem: Environmental > Aquatic > Marine > Inlet | place: Canada: British...
GCGCTATCAGGGTGACGAAGAGCGCCTGTTAAACTTTGCCTACCGCTACCGGAATCTGGTGAGTACTCCCACATTCTTGCTGCCTCCAGGCATCGATCCCCGCATCAAACAGACCGATATATCAGGGGTGTGGCCAATTAGTGCAAACTGGAAGCTGTTGGCTCGATTTAACTATGATCACAGTAATTCGAGGAACCTGGAGACCTTTGCCGGTGTCGAATACAGTAATTGCTGCGCAACCATTCGCCTGATTGGAAGAGAATGGGTTGACGAAGACGAATTGTTTCTTCCTAATATCGAACCTGATCGAGGAATTTTTGTCCAATTCACCCTAAACGGCCTGGGCAATCTTACCGGTGGAAGCTTGAGCAGTCTGCTAAGCGACGGTATTAGAGGATTTAAAGAGACTGAAGATGAATAGAAAGACCCTAAAAAATGGCATGCGCCAAACTGCCAGCAAACTTTCCCTTAGCAAAGCAGCCACTCTACTCTGCCTGCTGAGTGTCACCCTATTCGGTCAGCTAACTTTTGCGCAACGGCAATTGCTGGACCGAATCATAGTGATTGTTGATGACGGCGTGGTTCTTCAGAGCGAACTTAATCTGCGGCTTCTGGATATTCGGCAACAATCTGCCCGCTCAGGTCAACCGCTACCCCCTACTGAGCAGCTAGAAGAAGAAGTGCTGGACGCATTGATTCTTGAAAATATTCAACTGGAGTTTGCGGAAAGGGCCAGCATTCGCTTCGACGACGATACCGTCAACCGTGTATTGAATAGCATGGCCGAACAAAACAATATGAGTTTTGAAGAGTATCTCGCTGTGCTGGAAGAAGCCGGTGTTTATCTTCAGACCAGAGATCAAGTTCGTCGACAGATGACTCTCCAGGAATTGCAGCGAGGCTTAGTAAATAGCCGCATCACCATTAATGAACAGGAAATTGATAATTTTCTGAATTCTGAAATGGGTCGTGAAGTAATGGCTGCAGATTATCTTATCGATCATATGCTAATACCGATTTCAAATGAGGATGCCGCCGAGACCAACTCCGCAAAGTTGAGATATGCGGCTGATCTATATGCTCGAGTCTCTGACGGCGAACCGCTTGGAGCCGTCAGGCAGAGAGCAGCTCGGGGCGGTGATTTCCCCATTGACGCCACTGAATTTGGATACCTAAAAGCCGATCAACTGCCGGCCTTATTTTCCGAATTGGTTGAAGAAATGGCTGTAGGCGATGTCGTTGGTCCAATCGAAGCCGGTAATGGATATCATATTATTCAATTGGCAGATAGGCAGGGCGGCACCGAACAGATAATCAACCAAACAAATATTCGACACATCATGCTGACCCCAAATGAAATTCGAGACGAAGATCAAACCTTAGCATTCGCAGGCGAGCTGAGGCAGCGAATTATCGATGGCGAAGACTTTGCGGATTTGGCGAGACAAAATTCTGATGACGCATCTTCGGTTGTTGCCGGCGGAGACCTGGACTGGGTAAATGAAGGTGGCATGCCCATAGAAATGGAAACTATTATTGACGCCCTCGAACTCGGCGAAATCAGCGAGCCTTATCGCACCGGAACTGGCTGGCATATCGCCGAAGTTCTGGGCCGAAAAGAGACAGACTTAAGCCTTCAATATTCAAGAAACCAAGCGGAAAACGCTCTGCGTAATCGGAAATTCGACCTCGAGTTGCAGAATTGGCTAATCGAGATTCGAGAAAAGGCATTTATCGAATTCGTCGATTAATGATCGCCTCGGGAAAATCGTGTTACACAGAATAGCCATCACTCCCGGCGAGCCTGCCGGCATCGGCCCCGATCTCTGTATCGAGCTGGCACAGCGTCCCCCCGAAAATACCGAAATAGTTTTTGTCGCAGATCCTGTATTGCTACAACAAAGAGCAGCTGAATTGGGTCTGCCCCTATCGCTCGAAAAATTCGACCCCTTAAATGGCGAATCCAGCAAACCTGGACAAGCCAGCATAATAACTGTGGATCTTGCGGAGCCTGTGACCTGCGGTGAGCTTAATGTCGCAAATGCACCTTATGTGTTGGAGACCTTAAGCAAAGCCTGCGATAAGGTTCTGAGCAAAGAACTTGATGCCCTGGTTACTGGCCCGGTACACAAGGGCATCATAAACGAAGCCGGAATTAAATTTAGTGGCCATACGGAATTTCTTGCAGACTACTGCGAAAGCAAGCTAACAGTTATGATGCTGGCAACCGAAGGATTGCGCGTTGCTCTTGTTACCACCCACCTGCCACTAGCAAAGGTACCAGGTGTCATTACAAAAGAACTGCTGAATGAAATAATTACGATTCTACACCTCGATTTGCAAACCAAGTTTGGCATTCCCAATCCCAAAATTCTGGTCTGCGGTTTGAATCCTCATGCCGGCGAAGGCGGGCACATGGGAAGAGAAGAGATTGAGATTATTGAGCCGGTGCTGGAACAACATAGAAGCGCAGGCTTGGATCTAATTGGTCCCCTTCCCGCAGACACCCTATTTACCGAGAAATATCTTCATACAGCCGATGCCGTACTCTCCATGTACCACGATCAAGGTTTGCCTGTGTTGAAATTCAAGGGCTTTGGCAATGCCAGTAACATCACTCTCGGACTGCCTATTATTCGAACCTCGGTAGACCACGGTACCGCTTTAGATTTGGCGGGTAGTGGTAAAGCCGAGACCGGCAGCCTGTATAACGCAATCTCAACCGCGAGAGAAATGACTCAACACTGGAAGCAAGCATAGTGGCCGGATCAAAACATAAATCTGTTCGCCTCAGTACAGGAGTCTCCCATCGAGCTAGAAAGCGATTTGGACAGAACTTTCTCCATGACCAAAGCATCATCGACAGAATCATTAAAAGCGTAAACCCCAAGGCCGAAGATCACCTGCTTGAGATTGGCCCCGGGCAAGGAGCCCTGACCTCTCAACTTGCCAGCGTTGGCGCTCAACTTGATTGCATAGAACTGGATCGCGATCTGGTGGACCACTTAAGCAACGAATATCAACAGCAGGACCATGTCTGCATTCACCAGCAGGACATTTTAAAAGTTGACCTGCAACAGATCGCCGAATCAGGGGGAAATAAAAAGCTGAGAATCATAGGCAATCTTCCCTACAATATTTCCACACCGGTGCTGTTTCACTTGTTGAAGAATCACTCGCTGATTAAAGACATGGTGTTTATGCTGCAACTGGAAGTTGTGCAACGAATGAGCGCTGGGGTTGGCGACAAAAACTACGGCCGCCTTGGCATTATGTTGCAGTACTACTGTGAGGTGGAGCACTTGTTTAATGTGCCTTCCACTGCCTTCACTCCCCAACCCAAAGTCAATTCAGCCATCGTTCGGCTTACCCCCCACGAAAAACCTCCCATTCAGGCGAAGGATGTAGAGTGTTTGCAAACAGTCATTCGAACAGCATTCAATCAGCGCAGGAAAACTCTGCGCAATAGTATGAAGACCTTGCTCTCTGCTGAACAATTGAGCTCTCTTTCACTGGACTCGAAACTTCGACCCGAGAACCTGAGCCTTGCCGATTTCGTGCTTATCGCCGACTCCATCTCCAGTCAGGGCTGATCCAAGCCAGCTTCTACACAAATGTTATACTAGCCACTTTTAGCAAACACACTATTGCTCTCACAACTGATTCCACAAGCTAGCTTCGACTATGAGCACCTACGTAATCGGCGACATACAGGGTTGTTACAAACCCCTACGAAAGCTTCTGAAAAAGGTTGGCTTCTCCCAATCCAGAGACAAGCTGTGGTGCGTGGGCGACCTAATAAATCGCGGCCCCCGCTCTCTCGACACCCTGCGCTTCCTGCAGGACATGGACAGTTCTACCAAGATCGTTCTGGGGAATCACGACCTGCACTTTATTGCCATCAACGAAGGTTGTGCTCCTCATAGAGGGAAAGACACTCTCGATAAGCTACTTAACGCGAAGGATTGTCAAAGCCTAAGCGATTGGCTGAGAAAGAAGCCGCTTGCTCACTATGACTGTCTGGAAACAGATCGTGGTCTTGAAAAATTTCTCATGATACATGCGGGAGTTGCTCCCCATTGGGGTATTCAGAAGACTCTGAATCTGGCGGCAGAAGTCGAATATGCATTGAATGATAAAGACTATCGAAGTTTTCTATTTCACATGTATGGCAATCGTCCAATTCGCTGGTATGACAAGTTAAAGGACCTGGATCGCTTGAGGGTTATCACCAACCACCTTACTCGTATTCGATTTTGTGACGACATTGGCTGCCTACGACTGAGCGAAAAAGAAGGCTTGGGAACAGCACCTCAAGGTTTCAAGCCCTGGTTTCACTACGAGAAGATTACTCCACGAGCAACCCTGCTATTCGGTCACTGGGCAGCTCTGGAAGGAAAAACTAATCGTAAACGCGTGTATGCCATGGATACCGGATACGTCTGGGGCAGAGACTTAAGCATGATGAGGCTGGAAGACAAAAAGATAACTAGAGTATCCGCGGAACACCTTTAGTCGGATAGAACTCAGCTTTGAGTTTAATGTTTGACACTTATGTTTAATATTTGTGTTTAATACTACGGTATAAAATTAATGAGAACTAAATCGTGAAAACCTACCTGGTTGGCGGCGCAGTCCGCGACAAGCTACTCGAAATCCCTGTTAAGGACAGGGATTGGGTAGTGGTGGGCGCCAGTCCGGAAATTCTGATAAGTGAGGGATTCACCCAGGTCGGTAAAGGCTTCCCCGTATTCCTCCACCCAGAGAGTAAGGAAGAATATGCTCTGGCCAGAACAGAAAGAAAAACTGCTCCAGGGTATTCGGGGTTTGAATTCGATACCTCTCAAGAGGTTACTCTCGAACAAGACCTGATGCGCAGAGATCTAACTATCAATGCCATTGCCGAAACAGACGACGGGGAAATCATTGATCCATACAATGGTCGTGATGATCTTAAAAGTAGAATTCTCCGCCACGTTTCTCCTGCTTTCTCGGAAGATCCCTTAAGAGTATTGCGAGTAGCAAAATTCGCATCCAGATTTGCTGAACTTAATTTCACAGTTGCTGATGAAACTCTCGAACTGATGAAAAGCATTGTAGACAGCGGCGAGCTTGATCATCTTGTAAAAGAAAGAGTCTGGCAAGAATTTGAAGAAGCCCTTTCATATGATAAGCCCCAAGTCTTCATAGAAATATTGCGAAGCTGTGGCGCTCTTGCTGTGCTGCTACCTGAAGTAGAAGCATTATTCGGAGTACCGCAGCCAAGCAAATATCACCCGGAAATTGACACTGGCATTCATACCTTAATGTGTTTGAGCATGGCTGCCCAATTAAGTAGCGATCCCGTAATTCGATACGCCACATTGGTGCATGATGTAGGCAAGGGCATTACCGACAGCGACAAGTGGCCAGCCCATCACGGACATGAAATCCTGGGACTGAAGCCTCAAAAAGACATCGCTGCCAGACTTCACGTACCCAATGAGTATGTAAAATTGGCAGCACTGGTTTGTGAGCACCATACCAAACTTCACCGAGTAGAAGAACTAAAGCCAGCAACCCTGTTGCGACTGCTTGAAGCGCTCGATGTGTTCCGGCGCCCGGAACGACTTGAGAAATTTCTAACTGCCTGCGAAGCCGATGCAAGAGGCCGTCTCGGCATGGAAGATAATGACTACCCCCAAAGACAGTATCTAACGGGTCTTGTTACAGCGGTATCGTCAATCGATATCCCCGCTTTGCTGGCAGAAGCTGGCTCAGGCTCAAGTAATCCTAAGCAGCTGATCGAGGAAAAACGCCTGGAGATCATAAGCCAGGAAGTTGAAGCACTTCGAGAATCGCAATGACAGCGAACAACAGCGCCAGTAGCGATAGCAATTCCAAGGAATCATCTGCAAAAGTTGTGTGCATAACTGGCGCCTCAAAGCGTATTGGCGCAGGGATAGCCGAGCTCTTTCACCAACAGGGCTTCAATATAATTATCCATTACAATTCTTCCAGCAAAGAAGCATTGGAATTGATTGAGAAATTCAATCAACAAAGAACAAATAGTGCTTGCACTGTTGATGCCGATCTTTGCGATTCTAGTCAGCTAGAAAAGCTTGCTGCAGATATTCTCGAAAAATTTGGCCGGCTGGACGTGCTAGTGAACAACGCCTCTCGCTATTACCCAACGAAGTTCGGCAAAGTCGATCAACAGCAATGGGATGACCTTATAGACAGTAACCTGCGTGGCGCTTTCTTCCTCAGCCAGTCATTAAGTGAAGAACTGGGACGCAGACACGGATCGATCATCAATATGGTCGACACCCACGCAGACAAAGCCCTAGGCAATCACTCTGTTTACTGTATAGCCAAGGCAGGGTTGAAAGCCATGACTCGATCCCTTGCCCTGGATCTTGCGCCAAGTGTTAGAGTCAATGCAGTCTCACCGGGAGCTATTCTCTGGTCCGAGTCTCTCGAAAATTCAGAAGACTCTGACGCACAAGAACAAAGAGCGCGAATAATTTCAAAAATTCCAGCTGGCAGGCTGGGAGAGATTTCCGAGATCGCTGCAACAGTTTTCTTCTTGGCAATCTCGGCAAATTACGTAACCGGTATTACCATAAAAGTTGATGGTGGCCGTAGTCTGGGTTTATAAACCCTTGGGACTAATATGCTGGCGGGATTTGTAATCCGACCGGGCCCATAAAAAATTGGAGCCAAATATGCAGAGCGCTTCTAGGAAATTAGGAATCATTCAATGTTAAAAGTGTACGGTGATATTCAATCGGGCAATTGCTACAAAGTAAAATTGCTGATGTGCTTATTGAACATCGAGCATCAGTGGATTGTGGTCGATATCCTCGCCGGAGAAACCCACAGCGAAGACTTCAAAAAGATGAACCCCAATACACGAATCCCAGTACTCGAATTTGATGATGGGAGCGTACTTTGTGAGTCCAACGCCATTCTCAATTACCTGGCCGAGAATACACGCTTTCTACCAGTTGACTCCTACCAGAGAGCATTGGTTCTACAGTGGCAGTTTTTCGAGCAGTACAGTCACGAACCCTATATCGCAACAGCACGATATATTAACAAGTACCTGGGGCTCCCTGAAGAAAGAGTGGCCGAGTATCACAGCAAGCAGGAAGGTGGCCACAAGGCGTTATTGGTGATGGAAGATCAGCTAAGCCAATCTCCATTTCTGGCGGGAGAAAATATGACCATCGCAGACATAAGCCTGTACGCATATACCCACGTCGCCCATGAAGGTGGTTTTGACCTGAGCAGATATCAAGCCATACAGGATTGGTTTACGCGTATCGAGAGTCAGCCAGATTATCTTGCGATGAACACCTAGCGCCGTAGTTGAAACTAGCCCCAATCAAATTTGATAGCTTCCAGCCTCTGGCTCTTGTCTTCAAAGCAATTCCACATGGCAGAATAACTTTGCTTCGTGATGGGGTGAGTTTTATCGGGTAATAATTCCGCCAAAGGCTGAAGAACGAATGCGTAGCGGGTTATCTCGTCTCGAGGAAGCTTAATTCCACGGTCATCTCCGCTCTGCTCACCGAAAAGCAATACATCGATATCAATTGGTCTGGGGGAAAACCCTTTAGAATTCCTAGTCCGGCCCAGCCCAGTTTCAATCTGTTTAATAGTTGTACATATATTATTGAGGGAATCCTCACATTCGAACACAGCAACCAAATTCAAAAAGTCTTCACCTTCAAATCCGACTGCCGCGCTCTGAAAAACCGAGGAGCGGACCCCTTCTCCAAATCGAAGTTCCAATTGATGAACAGCTAGACGAATATTTTGGGCCGCATCGATATTACTTCCCAGACTAAGTACCAACTCAGGCACAAGACACTCCGGTAGTTGAACAACTTAGTAGCTTAGTTGATTTCTTTCTTTTTCTTTTCATTAAACAATCACTTCGATGGACGCTCAATTATCACGCCAACATCCTTTGATCCAGTTACCGCACCAGGTTTGCCCACTCTCAATCTTAACCAAGGAACCGAAAATTCCTTTAGAACAATGGATGCTATTTCTTCAGCTAGAGTTTCAACAAGGAAAAATTCTGACCCTTCGACGAAATCGATTAATCGCTTAGCAACTGCCTTATAGTCAAGGGTATTGCTGATATCTTCACTCTTTGCCGCCGCCTGAATATCGCAGCCCATGTCCAGATCGAGGCTGATGGTTTGTTTCTGCTCACGCTCCCAGTCATAGATTCCAATAATGGCCTCTATCTCCAGTTCTTTTATATAAACTATGTCCATCAATCTTTATCCATTCGCTTATTAGTTTTGATACTACTTCCCTGCTCTTGCTACGCCTTCCCTGCTCTTGCTACGCCTTCCCTGCTCTTGCTACGCCTTCCTTGCTCTTGCTACGCCTTCCCTGCCTAATAAACTTTCTGCTTTAGCTTAGATTTACGACTACAGTTCTAGATCGCTGGAAGTGACTCCAGTGACCAGCGGGGTTGTGCTTTTATTTCAAGATCATCTTTCTGCCCAGCCATTAATCGCTGACAACCTGCATAGGCAATCATTGCGCCATTGTCAGTACAATACTTCGGCTGAGCATAGAACAGTTTTCCACCAACTTTTTCCATGGCCTGCTCCAGTATCTCTCGCAAATGAAGATTCGCACTGACACCTCCGGCGATGATGAGAGTTTGCAGTCCAGTTTGCTCCAATGCCCGGCGACACTTTATCGAAAGTGTAGAGACCACAGCGTCTTCAAATGCTCTGGCGATATCAGCGCGAACCTGGGCATCAAGGTTTCCAGTTTCGTCTAGCTGATCGGCAATAGTGTTGCGCACGGATGTTTTCAGCCCACTGAAACTAAAATCCAGCCCGGGTCGATTGGTCATTGGACGAGGAAAATCAAATTGACCTTCTTTTCCCTCCACAGCAAGCTTCGCCACATGGGGTCCACCCGGATAGGGGAGGCCTAACATTTTACCCACCTTGTCGAATGCTTCTCCTGCAGCGTCGTCGAGAGATTCACCGAGAAGACGATAGCTGCCAATGCCATCTACCTGAACCAATTGGGTATGCCCTCCTGAAACCAGTAGCGCTACAAATGGAAATTGAGGTGGATTTTTCTCCAGCATGGGCGCCAATAGATGACCTTCCATGTGATGGACGCCTAGAGTGGGGACATTCCAGGCCAGACCTAATGAGCGACCCAATGAGGCTCCCACCAGTAGTGCTCCAATCAAACCAGGCCCGGCGGTGTAGGCCACCCCCTCTATTTCCGATTGAGTAATTCCTGCTTCAAGCAACACCTGTTGCACCAGTGGCAGCGTTTTACGGATGTGATCTCTTGAGGCCAGCTCTGGAATAACCCCACCATATTTGGCATGAATGCCAATCTGGCTATACAGGCAGTCCGCCAATAGACCATTCTCGCTGTCGTAGACAGCAACACCTGTTTCATCACAGGAAGTTTCAATACCCAGCACAATCAACGGTTTAGGCCTTTAACAATTAAATCGGAGGCGCCAATCATGCCAAATTTATCGCCATATCCCAAATTCCTTTGTTTTCGATGCCATTTTCATTACTAAAAGCCCCTATTTCCTTTGCAATTGGACCCACGGGGCATTATCATTTGCGCCCCTGTAAATCAGGCTAGGCTTAGTTCAAGGACTAAGGGCGGATTTACGAGAAATTCATAATTAAAGGTAGGTGTTTAGATCGATGCCACAGGTAAAACTTAAAGAGAATGAGCCTTTTGATGTAGCTCTTCGTCGCTTCAAGCGTTCATGCGAGAAAGCTGGAATTCTGGCTGAAGTTCGTCGTAGAGAATTCTACGAGAAGCCAACTTCGGTTCGCAAGCGTAAGGCAGCTGCCGCCGTTAAGCGTCACCTCAAGAAAGTTCAGCGTGAGAGCCGTAAAAGCGTACGCCTTTACTAAGCTCGACTCTCTTACTCTCAAGCCAACTCTTAACAAGCGGTCTGAAATCTTTCTGGCCGCCCCTGCTGTCTGCAGGAATGGAATATCATGTCTGACAGTCCATTAAAGCAAAAATTCACCGAAGCAATGAAAGATGCCATGCGCGCTAAAGACAAGCCGCGTCTGGGCACTATTCGTCTTGCTCTAGCCGAAATGAAACGCATTGAAGTTGATGAAAGAATCGACCTCGATGACGCAAGAGTAATCGGTGTCCTCGATAAGATGGTGAAACAGCGCCGTGAATCTATCAAGCAATTCGAAGCTGCTGACCGAATAGAACTGGCCGACGTGGAAAAGCAGGAAATTGAAGTTCTCCAGGAATTTCTACCTCAGGCACTCACCGAAGATGAAGTCGAAGCAATCATCAAAGCTGCCGTTTCTGAATCCGGCGCCGAAACCATGAAGGATATGGGAAAGGTAATGGGCCTGGTTCGACCACAGGTAGTTGGACGCGCTGACATGGCCGAAGTAAGCAAGACAATCAAGTCTCTGCTAGGCTAATCAACTGCCAGATCGGCATTCCTTGCCGGCTTTCTACGAAGTGCAATCCGCTTACGGGCTTTCAACAGAATAGCCCATGGATGTATCTCTGCAATTGGATACAATAGACCCTCTCTACCCACTACTCTGATTATTAGGCTCGGTACTAGACCTTCTTATGGCTGGACTCATTCCACAAGCGTTTATCGATGACTTATTGCATCGCGCTGATATTGTCGATGTCATCGATAAACGAGTAAGCCTGAAGAAACAGGGCAAGAACTACGGCGCCTGCTGCCCTTTCCATCAAGAAAAAACCCCATCCTTCAGCGTACAGCCCGAGAAACAATTCTATTACTGCTTTGGCTGTGGCGCCGGCGGCAACGCCATCGGCTTCATCATGAACTTCGATCAGGTGGAGTTTCCCCAGGCCGTTGAAGTGCTCGCCAAAGACAACGGCATGGAAGTGCCCAGGGAAGAAAGCAAAGCAGAGAGTAAAAGACATTCCGAAAATGCTGGGTTGCTGGCGGTTACAGAAGACGCGAGCAAATTTTATCAACAGCAGATCAGGAAGCACGAGAATAAAAATGCGGCAGTAAACTATCTCAAAGAACGGGGTTTGAGCGGAGAGATCGCCAGAGACTTCTGTGTCGGCTACGCCCCGCCCGGCTGGGACAATTTGTTGAAAGCTGTAGGCACCGATGGCAAGCAGCAGATGGCATTGCTTAAAGCTGGCCTGGTTGTTGAGCGAGACAGAGACAAGGACACAGAAAAAACAAAAGGAAAGAGAGAGAACGATTCACCCTACTACGACAGGTTTCGTCATCGAATTATCTTTCCTATTCGCGACAGTCGGGGTCGCACAATTGCCTTCGGCGGCAGGGTTCTGGATGAGAGTAAACCGAAGTATCTGAATTCACCTGAGACCCCGATCTTTCATAAAGGCGCTGAGCTTTACGGTTTGTATGAAGCCAAAAAATCCGTCAGCAAACTCAATCGAATTCTAATAGTCGAAGGCTATATGGATGTCATTGCCCTGGCGCAAATGGGCATTCGCAATGCGGTTGCCACCTTGGGAACCGCCACCAGTGAAAGGCATTTATTAAAGCTTTTCCGATTGGTACCGGAGGTGGTGTTTTGTTTCGACGGTGATGCCGCAGGTCGGAAGGCAGCCTGGCGCGCACTGGAAAATTCAATACCGCAAATGGAAGATGGGCGTCAGATCAAATTTCTGTTTCTGGACGAAGGTGAGGATCCCGATACACTGGTACGCAAGATTGGCGAGCAGGCATTCAATCAGCAAATAGATGAAGCTACTTCTCTGGAACAATTCTTTTTCGATAAATTGTCCCAGGGCATCGATGTAAAAACCATCGAAGGCAAAGCCAGACTGAGCAATCTTGCCAAGCCGCTAATCAAGAAATTCCCCCGCGGCGTGTATGGTCAACTCATGCTGGACAGACTGTCGAATACCCTCGGTCTTGGAAATGAGTCACTTGAGCAGTTGTTCAAAGATCAGCCAGATGTTGCTGCTGAGTCAGCTTCGATTCCGCCTGGCTATCCGGAAGCTGGCTATGATTCTGCCCCACAGGAAAGAAACGACGGCGGATTTTCTCGTCCTTCTTTTTCCCGTCAATCGGCTTCCAATAATTCGAAGAACAGCTCTAATCTCGGCACCTATCGCAAGCCTGCAAGTCTGAAGGCTATAGAACTTCTATTGAGAAACCCTGAAATAGCACTTTCTATTACTGAGGATCTGGCGCCACTGCATACCGCAGAAGATGAGAGCCGCAAGCTATTGCTGTCTCTTATTGAAATGGTGAAACGAGACCCGAGTACTGAAACCTACACTATGTTGGGTTATTGCTACGGTTCCAGCCTTGGCAATCAGCTCACGCGACTGTTCAAAGGTGAGAAAATAACCCCCCAGGAAGGCATAGAAGAAGAGTTCAAACAGATACTTGACAGTATATTGTCGGATATTTCGAAAAAACTGGAAAAAATGCGGCTTAAAAGAGAATTGGCTGACCGATTTCAATCCTCTCAAGACATTCAGGAAGATATTCCGCCGATTAGCGACGAACCACCGGGCTACTTAGCGGACCAGGCGCAAGACGATGGTCCCATTGAATAAACCCGAGACTCGCAAAAACCTCCCCATAAATAGCTAAAAAATATACAAATCCGGCGCGAAACCTTTATAATGCCCGGCTCACTTTTATCCATCCAAATCTCTGGCAGTACGACAGAGAAGTCGAGAGTTCATGGCCGATTCACTAGCACCACAATCCAACCTCAAATTATTGATTGCCAAAGGTAAGGAACAGGGCTACCTGACCTATGCCGAAGTCAACGATCACCTGCCTGAGTCAATCTCCGATCCGGATCAGGTCGAAGATATTATTCAGATGATCAACGACATGGGCATCAAGGTATTTGAAACCGCGCCAGATGCTGACACCCTGATCCTCAATGAGGAAAACGATACAGGCGCCGACGAACTAGCGGCAGCTGAAGCTGCTGCAGCTCTCGCAGCGGTGGAGAACGAAGCAGGAAGAACTACCGACCCTGTGCGCATGTATATGCGCGAAATGGGAACGGTTGAACTGCTTACCCGAGAAGGCGAGATTGTAATCGCCAAGCGTATCGAAGAAGGTCTGAGGGAACTGATGAAGGCGATGGCCTTCTTCCCCGGCACCGTAGAACACGTTCTCAACGAATACGCTCTGGTCGCTTCAGAAGAACGCAGACTCAACGAGCTTATGACCGGCTACTTAGATGCCAGTGACGAAATTATTCCTCCAGGTGCTCCAGCAGTTACAGGACCAGCCGCGGCAAATAAAAGTGACGACGATGATGATGAAGCTCCTGTAGGACCGGATCCTGAAGAAGCTCGCATTCGCTTCACTGAATTGAAAGAGCAGTACGAGAGAACCAGCGCCATAGTTGGTAAGAAGGGTCGCAGAGACGCCAAGGCTTTGGCTGAACTCGAAAAGCTCGGCGAAATATTCAAGAGCTTTAAACTCACACCTCGACAATTTGAACCGCTACTAAGCCACATTCGAGCAATTCTTGGTCGTGTACGTCGCCATGAAAGAAGTGTACTGAGCTTGGCTGTGCGCAGCGCCAAGATGCCACGCAAAACTTTCATCGAAAGCTTCCCTGGCAATGAGATCAACGAGAAGTGGATCGACAAGCACATAAAAGAGAAAGAAGCCTACTCCGAGCTTCTGGTAAATATTAAGACCGAAGTTGTAAGAGCACAAAAGAAACTTCGTCATGTAGAGGAAGAAACTGGTCTTACTATTGCCGAGATTAGGGACATCAACCGAAAGATGTCTATCGGTGAAGCCAAGTCTCGCCGCGCCAAGAAAGAAATGGTGGAAGCTAACCTGCGACTGGTTATCTCTATCGCCAAGAAATATACCAACCGCGGCCTACAATTCCTCGACCTGATTCAGGAAGGCAACATCGGCTTGATGAAAGCGGTAGATAAATTTGAATACCGTCGTGGTTACAAGTTCTCCACCTATGCGACGTGGTGGATTAGGCAGGCAATCACAAGATCCATTGCTGACCAAGCCAGAACCATTCGTATTCCGGTACACATGATTGAGACTATTAATAAGCTTAATCGTATATCCCGACAGATGGTTCACGAAAAAGGTCGCGAGCCAACTCCAGAAGAGCTTGGCGAACGCATGGAAATGACCGAAGACAAGGTACGCCGTGTTCTGAAGATTGCCAAAGAGCCTATCTCCATGGAGACGCCAATTGGTGATGATGAAGATTCACATCTGGGCGATTTTATCGAAGATGCAACGGTGGACTCACCAGTTGATTCGTCCATCGATGAAGGCCTAAGAGAAGCAACGAAGGATGTATTGGGAAGCCTCACTGCGAGAGAAGCCAAGGTTCTGAGAATGCGTTTCGGTATCGACATGAACACCGACCATACTCTGGAAGAAGTAGGCAAGCAGTTCGACGTAACCCGTGAACGTATTCGTCAGATCGAAGCCAAGGCTCTGCGTAAGCTGCGTCACCCTACCCGCTCTGATCATTTGAGAAGCTTTCTCGACGAGTAATTCTCTGCTCCTAGTCTTCACCGCCTGAAGTGATGAAGACTAGGGATCATATTCTCAAATTACTCGCAGCTGTATTCCGAATCTGTCAGCCTCATTATTTCATCAATCAAATCTGTTAATTAGTTTTAGGAGTTTTCATGCCAGGTGTATCAGTCAAAGACAAAGTAGTTCTAATCTCAGGTTCAAATCGGGGCATTGGCAAAAGCTTCGCTATACAAGCTCTAGAGATGGGCGCGAAGAAAGTCTATGCGGGAGCAAGAGATGAATCGCAATTGGCAGAATTGATCGCTAAGTATGGCGACAAAATAGTACCTATAGCCTTGGACGTTACCAATCAGGATCATATCGATGCCGCCGCTGCAGCAGCTCGTGATGTCGAAATTCTGATCAATAACGCAGGCATGGGCGGCGGCGGCCCTGCTGTCAGTAACCCAAACCCAGACGGCCAGCGCATGGAGATGAAAGTAAACTATTTCGGCATCATGAATTTATCTTCAGCCTTCGCGCCAATTCTCAAGGAAAATGGCGGCGGCGCCATAGTAAATATACTGTCTGTTGCCGCTCTTAGCAGCTTTGCTTTCGCACCCGGTTACTCCGCATCTAAAGCAGCAGGTCGCTCCCTAACACAGGCTCTACGAGTAGAGCTTGGCGGTCAAAACACATTAGTGTCAGGCGTATTTCCAGGTCCAGTCGATACCGATATGGCTAAGAACGTGCCTATGGACAAGGTTTCTCCTGATTCGGTAGCTATACATGTCTATGAAGAGATTGCTAAAGGTTCTGAAGACATATATCCCGACCCTTTCGCAGTGCAATTTGCCAAGGGCGTTCAGGCGGACGCCAAGGCCGTTGAAAAAGCCAACGCAGCTGGATTTTAGGACTTACCAGCAGCCGTATAATTAAGTAGAATTCAGTTCCTTTTGCAGCCACAGTAAATCTGAAGAAACGGTCAGAATACTTTGGCGAAGCCGGAAGTTCGAAGACGAGGCGGAGATAATTTTGGACGAGGGAGTGTACGTCAGTACATGACTGAGGAGAAAATTATCTGCAACGAAGTATTCGAGCTTCAGGCGAAGATCAAAGGGCCTATAACTCAGCTGGTTAGAGTAGCGGACTCATAATCCGTTTGTCCGAGGTTCGAGTCCTCGTGGGCCCACCAATTAAATCAATGAGTTAGAGCTTGCCACTCTGCTCAGCATCCAACATCGAATTTACGATGTAACGGCGGATGTAAGCATTATTTTACCATATAGGCCAGGTAACCAATACTAGCTTCGCGGTTCGGCTCTACAATCTCGCTCTCTGTTTCGGCTTCTCGAAACCATACCCCTATTTCCTAGCAACCGCCCAGTCAGCACCCCACCCTAGGGGCACACCCCGATAAGTCAGAATGGTTCCATTGCACCCGTATACATACTATTGTGGGCGGACGATTCTGAGAGGAATTGTCAAATGCGCCGATCGCTACTATTTTAGTTCCTGCCGGCACTAGTTTCGGTTCAACATGGTGTCTGATCTGCCAGTTAAACTGATAGTTCGGTACCGATAATATTTCTTCCTGCATACCATCTGGGTAATTGGCAACGAATTCCATCCGTTTACCGCGAAAGTGCATATGCGGCATGTTGTATAAATTTCGCAGTTGTGACTAATATGATTTCCTTCAAATATTAGTAGTAGTGTAGATAAACACAATGTACGCTAAACGAGCTCTTTATAGAGCATTCTTAGTTGTAGCTGTCAACGAGGCTACCGCTTGATAGTGGAGTATCGGATGCGCTTATCGTCGGTGTTATTTATTTCCATGGTTCTCCCCATCATTCTTACAAAATGCGGGGAGGCGAAGGATTCTGTCTCGCGTGCTGATGCTTATATGACTGATCCTGAGGCGGTTAAGCGAGGTAGATTACTATTTGTAGGCACCTGCGCTGGCTATTGTCATAAATTAACCCCCGAAAGGGTTGATGCCTTATACCTGTTCGACTGTGACTGGAAACATGGTAGTAGCGATCAAGAAATTTTTAACACTGTCACTATTGGTGTTCCAAATACGAGAATGCTTGGATTTGGAACTAATTTTCCGGAAGGCGAGAATGATCTTTGGAAGATAATAGCCTTCATCCGAACGAACAGCGCGCAGTGCTCTTAGTTTATTTTTATGATGACGGGCTTGTAGCGAATTTTAATCAGATTATATGAAAAAGCTTGGTGAGTTAGTTAAACGAATTAGCTAGATTACTAACCTTAAATTCTGTAAAGGTGGAATCCATGAAAGCCAAAAGATCAAAGTTTGAGTTTCTAAAATTAGTGCTTAGCGTATTTGCGATAATATTACTTGCAAGTTGTGGTGCTGAAGAAGATTCAATTATCACCATAAACGAAAGTGATTCTGGTCTATTTGACCCCAACCTAGTGGGCGAAGCGCTGACGATTACTACTACTCATTGGATAAATAATAAATCAATAGGCGATGGATCCGGGCCGGTGACAACAGAATTATTGTCTGAACCTCAAAGCGCCAACGCTGGCAATTGGCTGCAATATGGTGGCGACTATAGCAACCTAAGGCATAGCCCAATCACAGAACTCTCACCTGAAAACGTCGATAATCTTAACTTTGCCTGGGGCTTTCCTACTGGAACCAGTGGGCAATTTGCTGTGTCGCCTTTGATTTATGATGGAATCATGTACGTGACCTCATCCTACAATCGGCTATTCGCTCTCGATGCTCGCACTGGAGAAATGTATTGGCGATACGATCATCCATTACCTGGTGATCTAAGAATCTGCTGCGGTCCTGCGAATAGAGGTGCGGCTATTCATGGTGACAAAATTTTGATGGCAACCTTGGATGCAAAAATTTTAGCTTTTGATCGAATCTCAGGGGAGAAACTTTGGGAAAATGAAATAATTGAATATGATCGTGGATTTAGTGCAACCTCTGCCCCTCTAATTGTCAAAAACCTAGCAGTCATAGGTATAGGTGGTGGTGAATTTGGCGTCAGGGGATTCTTTGATGCATATGATGTGGATACCGGTGAGCGTATATGGCGACATTATACAGTCCCAGCTGAAGGTGAACCAGGGTATGAGTCATGGTCAGGTAATTCATATGAAACCGGAGGAGCTCCTGCTTGGACCATAGGAACCTATGACCCGGAGCTGGACTTACTGTATTGGACAACTGGCAACCCGGCACCAGACTGGAATGGAGACGCACGCCTTGGCGACAACTTATTCTCAGACAGCGTACTAGCTTTAAATCCCGACACTGGGGAACGCGAATGGTATTTCCAATTCACTCCACATGACGTATGGGATTATGATGGGAATACTCATCTCTTCCAGGTCGATATAGAACAGAATAATGAAACTATAAAGGCGATCGTCCAGGCTAACCGCAATGGTTTTTTCTATGCTGTAAACAGAGAAAATGGTGAATTTATCCGCGCTACTAGCTATATGGAACAGCTGAATTGGGCAGATTCTATGGAGCCGAGTGGCAGGCCTGTGATCAACCCCGCGGCGATGCCGTCAGAAGAACCTACAATGAGAGTTTGCCCAGGAGCCTTGGGAGGTATGAACGGCTCTGTATCAGGCTCAGTTAATCAGTCGTTAGGTTTGGCCTATATCCCTGTGATAGAAAGCTGTCAGCTTATGCAGAAAGGTATAAGCATGTTTGTAGAAGGCCAAATGTTCACCGGCGGCCTCCCGACCCCTACAGATGTAGACGTAGATGAGACTGGCGATTCGTCGTCCTACGGCCATATTACTGCCATGGACTACCAAACAGGCGAGGTGAAATGGCGATATTATGATCCCCAGCCAATGATGGCGGGTACGCTAAGCACTGAAGGTGGGCTGGTGTTTACTGGAAGCCAAACGGGGCACGCTATCGCTTTGGACTCTGGCACTGGCGAAGAATTATGGCGATTTAAACTAGGTGGTGGCATAAGAAGTCAACCTGTCGCCTACCAATTAGACGGTGATACATACGTGGCTATAGGCTCTGGCAATTATCAGGGAATAGCAGGATTCTCTGTCGCAGATGTAGCAATTCCAGAAGGTGGCCAGCTTTTTGTATTTAAGCTAGAGAAATAAATATCGTAGCACCCACACACAAAAGCCCTAATATATAGGGCTTTGAGGTTTTTCTTGGAGTTCTCCAGAGCTTGCTGGAGTGGTGTTTGGTAGCAAATGGGTACTACTGAATAGTATCAATAAGTCATTGTTATATAAGAGTATTAAATTTAGGTAGTTAGACGATACCATCAATTAGTTTTGTTACCTCACTTTCTTACCAGACATTAACCCCCACCCCCTGTTTCCTAGCAACCGCCCAACCAGCAACCCACCCTAGGGGGCACACCCCGATAAGTCAGAATGGTTCCTTTGCACCCCGATACATACTATTCTAGATGAAAGATATGCCTATCGAGAATAACAATGAAAAACATATTGTTTTTAGTCGCTTTGATTGTGTCACCTGTCTTTGCACAGGAAGAAGCAACAAATAACTGTGGTGCAAACGACTTTGCCTTACAAATTCTCGGCTCTGGTGGCCCTTTCGGTAATGGTAGGGCATCCGCAGGCTATTTGTTGTGGATAGACGGTCAAAGCAGAATCATGATCGATGCTGGTGGCGGTACCTTTGCGCATTTTGGTGAGGCCGGGGCAAATATAGCGGACCTTCAATTGTTGGCTATTAGTCATTTCCATCCAGATCACTCCGCGGAATTACCAGCATTACTGTGGCCTCAGAACGGCCAATTGACGATTGTTGGGCCCTCGGGTGACAAAGCGTTCCCCTCTATCGCGGAATTCATTGATGGGCTCTTCGGTATTGACGGCGTATTTCGGATTTTGAATGACAGATTTCAGTTCCGAACAATCGAAGTGGACATTAATGACGAAGCCTCAGAAATCCTAAATGAAAGGTCTGTTGTTGTTAGATCGCTTGGGGTCCCTCATGGTGATGTTCCTGCTCTGGGTTTTCGGGTAGAAGTCGGCGGCCGGAGCATAGCGTTCAGCAGCGATCAAAATGGAACCGATCCTAGCTTCGTAGAATTCGTTAAGGATGTGGACTTGTTGGTAGTGCATTTTGCGGGCAACGAAGATGGATCGGGAAGAGCTGATTTGCACGCCAAGCCGAGCGTCTGGGGAAAGATTGCGAACGAAGCGAAAGTCGGCCGTTTGATATTAAGTCATCTCTCCATGAATCAGAATTTCGAATCTAATTTAGTAGCATTAAAAGCAGTTTACTCCGGACCGCTTACGATAGCTGAAGACCTTATGTGTATGTCGGTCGAGTAAATTGATTAATTTTGAAGCCTAAAATCGATATTCAAGTTAGAGACATACTGCAAAGCGGCGCGGTTCTCTGCCCACCCAAGTCTTCTAGCGGGTAGCGGTGTCTCTGGGATAGTGCATAAAGCGGCTGGACCTGAACTTGAAGTGCTCGCTAAATCACTTGGACCAATTGCACCGGGTCAGTCGGTCATTACCCCAGCATTCAATTTGCCTGCTAAGCACATCATTCATACTGTATGCCCACGGTACATCTACGGTACCTCTGAAGAAGAACAGCTCTTAGCTTTGGCGTATAGGTCTGCACTATCTTTCAAACACGACGTACCGGACGCATCTAGTATCGCCTTTTTGTCGCTAGGCACCGGAATTTATCGCTGGCCTTTGGAAGTCGCGGCTAAGATTGCTGTAACTGAGTTAAGTAAGAGTGAATTTGAATCGACTATGATGTGTGTTGCGGATGAGATAGCACGGGCTAAGTATAACATCGCCTATAAAACGAGGTTACTATGAAAATTCTTTACTTTGATATGGATAATGTCCTTGTGGACTTCCAAAGTGCATTTAAGCACCTTTCGGAAGATACTCTGAAGGAGTACGAAGGTAGGTTAGATGAAGTTCCGGGGCTGTTTGGTTTGATGGAGCCAATGGACGATGCTCTTGATGCCTATCAGCACCTCACAAAGAAATACGACTCTTATATCCTCTCTACGGCACCTTGGGAGAACCCTAGCGCTTTGACTGATAAGCTGCACTGGGTTAAGAAGTATCTTGGAGACGCAGCATATAAAAGACTCATCCTTACCCACAACAAACATCTAAACATCGGTGACTATCTAATTGACGATAGGACAAAGAATGGCGCGGGTGAATTTACCGGAGAGCATATTCATTTTGGTACAGGCAAGTTTCCAGACTGGAAATCAGTGTTAGACTATTTAGGTTAAAGCCCCAAGGAGATAATAATGGAGGAATCAGTGAAGCAATCTACCAAGGGACCAAAGGTTCCTATGACCCCCCAGCAGCGCAAAGCCAAACAAGCAGAATTTCGCAAGATGGCACTCAAGGGAATCAGGGAAATGGGTCCAGAAACTCTAGCCAACAGACTAGCGTAAGGCCTGAAAAGCAATCGAAACTAAAATGGAAAAAGAGATAAACATGTTAAAAATTATTCTTCGCAACATTCTAGTCATTTCTACCATGCTTACGCTAAGCACATTCGCTTTGGCTCAAACAACGTATACAAAGATTGGTGGGATTACCTTTGGTAGTGATGGATCGACAGCGTCCACTATAGGAGGTACGACCTTCATCAACAAGAGCGACGGTACTACGGCTACAGCTCAGAAAATAGGAGAGACTACCTTTATAAACAGTAGTGCTGGTGTAACAAGCACCATCAGTAAAGTAGGAAGCACTAAATTCGTAAATAGTAGTGACGGTACAAGTAGCACAATTAATAAAGTTGGTAACACTACTTTTATCAATAGCAGTACAGGATCGACAACGACAATCCAGGAGATTGGTAATATTCTATTTACCAACAGTACCGAATAAGGCGCCCGAATATTTACCTATTGACAGTTTCAGAAAATAGACTAAACTTATACCCAACATTTAGAGAGGGCTGACGCCCCGCCAACCTGCAGCTGTGCAAGGTGGTACCCCGAAAGGGAATGTGGCCTTAAGGCAACGACAGCGTCAGCCTCCATTGGATAACCAACTGGGGGTTTTTTTATGTCTGCAAATATCACATCGATTAAATCGCATCGGGACTTTTTAAGTGGTCCTGCCTTGCGTACACGTAAGCGCGTCTTTGACCTTGGTGAGCACTGTTACTCTGGCGCACCTGGACTTTGTTGGAGCACTAACTACTGGATCAAACGAATTGGAAAGGGAGAGTCATGGGAGCTCTACGGTACTTTAGAAGAGGCGCCTCGTCGGAGGGAGTATGCGGGAATTTTCTCACCGACTGAGCTGCGGCAATACTTTGATGAAGTGGGTTTCTATATGGATGATCAGGATTGGCGTGACTACGGCCTTGGGTATACCGCAGATGTTAACGATGTAAGCGACTGGGGAATTGATATTGTGGAGGGGATATGAGCATGGATAAACCAGAAGAGTCAGGCATTTCATCTAAGAATCCGTTGTTAAGGAAGATCGCGCAATTAGAGAGTGCAGAGAAAGAGAAAAACAAGGAGTTTGGAATCCAGAATGCTCCTAAATTAGGTGTCGATTTGTTACGAGATCACATCGTAGAGGAAACCATTAAAAGGCATCCGCTCGCCACTCGTGAGGAAATATTACAAGGCATGTCGGATATGGGGTTTTAGAAAACGGTTCCTGATTTATACCTACGTACTACGTCAGCCTTAGACAACACCTTGTGTTCTTGTAACCGCCCAGCCAGCACCCCACCGCACCCCCAGCAAACCTTTCTCAGGATGGGACTCTTGTCAGCTGTGTATTACAAATCTAGACGAACGATTTAGTCTGGAAAGAGGCTGGCTGGGCACGTATGTCGCGGCTAGTTAGAACCTCGAAATTGAAGTACTATCTAACCCTCATAATGCCTGTGGCAACGAGACTCTTAGTAATGAATATAGCCCAGATCGAAGAACATGTAGCTACTTTAGTACAGAATGTGAGCA
>Ga0233435_1001496_pt1 | contig 22398 bp, 24 predicted proteins | sample SI_122_August201_3_FD_182735 | JGI IMG/M metagenome (GOLD analysis project Ga0233435, IMG submission 182735) | Seawater microbial communities from Saanich Inlet, British Columbia, Canada - SI_122_August2016_135_MG | ecosystem: Environmental > Aquatic > Marine > Inlet | place: Canada: British...
TGGAAAAATTATTTATGGAAGAAGAGAATAAGATAGAGGTTAAAAATATGAACCTTCTGTTCGCTTGATTTAACATTGAATGATAAATGTTAAATAAAATTAAATAAATTAAATAAATTAAATAAAAATATAACAAAAAATTTGTTATATTTTTATTTTTAGTTTACCACCTTATTGTCCTTTGAATCTTCTTCCCTACATACTTTTTCATAAATTTTATGTAAGCGACGGCATTCTCTTTTATTGAAGGTTATATTATGGACGCCTGATTCACATAGAATCCAATTTAAAAGTGCCGTATTTTTCTTTGTAAGAATAGTTTCGTCAATAGATTTCATCATTTTAAATATTATTTAACTAATTATATTTAAATCAATTTATTTGTATTCAATTACATCCGTCCGCCACGGAGACGTAGTACTAGATGTAACGTCGCTTCTTTTTGGATATTATAATCAGAAAGGGTTCTCCCATCTTCTAGCTGTTTCCCAGCAAAAATAAGACGCTGTTGATCTGGGGGGATACCTTCCTTATCCTGGATTTTTTGCTTCACGTTCTCAATGGTGTCTGATGCTTCCACATCAAGTGTAATCGTTTTTCCGGTCAATGTCTTAACAAATATCTGCATATACCATTTATCAACTATTTCTTTTTAAATCATTTATTTAATATTTTTATAATTTTAGAGACGAGTTACAATATAGAGCGTAGAATCATCTTGTATATTATAATCGGAAACGAATTGTGCGTCATTCAAATTTATTTCATTAAAGAACAAAGCTTTAATAAGTGATTTAGATATACCATTTTCATGATTTTCTATATACTGTTTTACATCTTCAATACTGTCATTTGATTCAACATTTAATGTCAATGTTTGACCTGTAATAATTTTAACATGAATTTTCATAATATTTTAGTTTAGTATTGTAACACAATTTTAAATCCATTTTATAATCTAATAAAATTGATTTAATACTACTAATCAAATGATACAATAATTTCAACATTTTCTTTTTTTATACTTTTAGTGGCCGAAACAGATAATTCTTCTCTGGTTTTCCTGGTAGATTTATCCTTCTTTCCCTTTTTATTCTTCGAAGTACTATTGCGTTTATTCATATCATGAGAAATTTCATCGAAGTTTTTCTCAATAAAATCCAAAATTTTATTCTCCAGAATCCATCTAAAAAAATTAAGCTGACCTATAGTGGTCTGGATATGTGAGTTTTCTTTATACGGTATAGTAATTCTATCCCATCTACAAAATGGGTCGAATCTTTTTTTTGAATATGCTCGTAATTTCAGTTTATATTCCAAATATACTTTGAACCTTCTTTCAATACCGTCAGGGTGTTTAAATTTGTATACCGTGAAAAATTTCTTACTGTAATTTGTTGCAAACCAATCGATCAATCTTAATGATGTTTTTGATTCACCATTGATAATTGGCAATATTTTGTCTAGATTATTGTCTTTATTGTAAAATGTAAGCAAATTATTTAATAATAGAGAATTTTGTGTAATATAACTTGTCATATAATCATTATTATTGTTGCGTGTTTAAATTATTATTTTGCCTTATGTATTTTTCTTGGTTCATTAGATCATTTATATAATTGTTTTGGGAGAGAAATGGGTTACTCCCTCGCTGAACCACCATTTCACGTTCATTAATTCTACTCGAAATTGCTTCTTTTTTACTATCACATTTAATACTATTTTGATATTCTGAAAACTCTCTCTCAATATTCATTTTAAATTCATCTTCTTTCTCTCCCTTCGTTTCAACTGGTTTGTTTTTTATCATAGATTTTTGTAACGACTCTCCTGGTTTTGTGTATTTTATATATGACATATTGTATTGATATAATATATCATTATTTCTTAATGTTATAATATTTTACTAAATTTACTTACATGCCTTTTTACTCTTTATTCCTTTTTAATTATCCTCATTTGTTTGGCGAACTTGAACGCATCGGAATTTTTGGTTCCTCGTTTAATATTGCATTTATAGCAACATATTTCTACATTATCTGTAGTATGTCCTATACTATTATCTTTTCTTTCTAAAGTCCATTGGTCGGGATCTCGTAAATCTTTAAACAACACTTTACATAGTTTTCTACAATAAAAACACCGATGTTTTGAAACAATCATTTTCTCTATTAAATCGTCATACACAATAAACAATTCATTATCCAATCGTTTCTTTTTTATATCCTGTTGTCTGTACCCTGATAACTTCTTTTTCAATTCACTAATATACAGTCTCTTGTATTGAAAATCACATCCACCGTATAATTTCTTTATACATTCTATTTGCTCTTTGATATCAAACACTGTATTTCCAGATACATCCTTCATAGTAGACCTTTCCTTGATTTTAACCCCTCTAACTGCCTCTATATTGGACTTACCTGTAATAACTATCTTTTTCATATAAAAATAATATATATTAAAACAACAACTTAAACAAATAACTAGTAATTATTGTTAACATTAATTATAAAAAGAGTATAAACTCTTTGTTACATATTTATTTATATGCCAAAGAACGATGAATGCTTAGAATTAAAAAATATCAAATACAAAACAATGTTAATGAATAATATTCAGCCGTCTAAAGAGCCTCAAATAACAAACATCGAAAATTTCTTAGAAAGAGAAAAGAGTATTAATAAAAAGCAACATTGGAGTAAACTAAGCACCTTATCGAAAAAAACAAAATTATTGGATTATTGCACTAAATATGCCGAAACAAATAATTTATCACCTCATGATAAAGAGCAATTAAGACAATTTTTACTTAAATCTCTGGAAAGGAAAAAATTACAAAGGGTAAAAGATGTAATTTATGACATAGAGACGCAGGTAATCATTAACATTCCTTCATTATCCATTAATAAAACGACCAATAAATATACACTTAAAAATTTAGAAAAAAAGGTATCTACTTTGAAATCATTGGCTCCTAGGAAAAATAAAGGAAAGAAGAAGAAGAATGACAAAGAAAAAAAGAAGAATGATGGTAAAGAAAAAAAGAAGAATGATGGTAAAGAAAAAAAGAAGAATGACAAAGAAAAAAAGAAGAAGAAAAAGAAGGGCAAAAATACAAAAGACAAGAATACAGCACCAGCATCTACAGAAATAAATAAGTAGATAGAATTGGAACAACACAATATAATTATAAAATTGATATAAAGTAAATATACTTAATATATAAAGTAAAAGATGAACTCACAACTCCATTTAAATGATTTACCCAAGTTAAATGATTTATATGATACACTAGAAACTGAAGACGACTTCACAAACACACACTATCATGAAGACTTTTTAGAAACAATAGATATATTCATTGATGATTATGTAAATACACATATTTTGGATTATAAGGAAAAAGATTTTGAAAATAGTGTAAAAGAGGGAGTTTATTCACAAATATTGGAAATATACAAAGATCAAATAACTTATCTGGAATTAACACTGGATGATACCATTGAAGAGTGTGTTTATTTATACTTTACAAAAAATAATTGTCCCCGTTCTTATGAGGAAACAGTTGTAATATCTCCTCCCATTAATAATGAAATATCCGCACAACTGGTGAAGATAGAAAATACGTATCAGCCCGATCAAAGAACAGACGAGTGGTATCATTTTAGATGGGATGGGCTCACTGCCAGTAATTTGTGGAAAATATTTGATTCGCCGGCAAGTTTAAACAGTTTAATTTATAGCAAGTGCGTTCCCATCAATGTAAAAAAATACAAATCAGTAAACATCGACTCTCCTTTCCATAACGGACATAAATATGAACCATTGTCTCTCATGATATACGAGGAACTGTATGATACAGTAGTAAGTGAATACGGATGCGTTACACATGATAAATACAAATTCTTAAAAGCATCGCCAGATGGTATTAATACAAAACGAGGAAATCCAAGATATGGTCGGTTGGTCGAAGTAAAAAATCCGGTTAGTAGAAAATTAACAGGAATTCCCAAAAAAGATTATTGGATACAAATGCAACATCAAATGGAAGTGTGTGATTTAAATGAATGTGATTTTCTAGAAACTATATTCAGAAGTTATGACAACGAAGAACAATTCTTAAGCGATGGGACATTTACTAAAACGGCAGAAGGAAAACGAAAGGGAATAATGATACGATTTTATGATAATAACGAACCAATATACGAATACGCTCCTCTTAACAAGAGTAAAACCGAATTTGATATTTGGTACAGTGAAACAATGGAGAAAAACAGTAATCTTACCTGGATTGAAAATATTTATTGGCACCTAGAGGACATATCAATTGTGTTGGTGACAAGAAATAAAAAATGGTATGTCGAAGCGTTACCAAAGATGATCGCGACATGGCACATAATACTAAAAGAAAGAGTGGATGGATACGACCATAGAAAACCAAATAAAAGAGAGAAAAAGCCAAAGGTAAACACAAAAATAAAGAAATTAAATGATTCGTCAACGTATTTCGGTCCAGACATTATCTCAGAGGAAAATGACATCACAAGCGATAATTTTAACTTCTCCTACCTGAATCAAAAAAAAGCAAATAAGGTTGTAATTAAAATTAATACAGAAACAATGTGATGGCATTCATTATGAACTGCTTTACTATCCATAAAATAATAATGATACGACCTATCATTATTATTTTTGTTTATTTTGTACGGTTTGTTTTATGTTGTATTTATAAATTTCCAAATTATTCATCGGTTTTTCTTTTACATATACTTTTTTTGGTAAATATTCCACTCCCCACCCGATTTCATTGAATATATTGAGACGTGGAACATCTGTTCGGACAAATTCATAATTTACAAAACTATTAAACACAGGGTTTAATGTCATTGTTTCGATTTCTTCGCATGTGTTTTTAAACTTAAACATTAGTATTCAATTATGTAAAATAATATTTATATTAAATTCAGCGGAATGAATTAACATATTGTTTAATACGAAGCATATAGAGTAGAACACATGCTAGGAAATGGTTCGTTTCCACTACACGGACTTGTCATAAGATTTGGAGGAATATTATTGGAAACTTGTTTGTAACTACTCATTTCCGATTTTGGAAGATTTTTAACCTGTTTTTCGTGATTCTGCAATTTGTATTCGTTTGTTTCGGTTGGTCTGAAACTATCCAATAATAAATCTTTGTAGGTGGATGGATAATTATTGCTAAACCCTTCTCGTCGAGCAATAATCATTAATACGGCCAATACAGCCAATGTCAATAATATATATTCAAACTCTCTTTTCATTTTAGTATATATTTTGATTTAGATAAAAAAGTATTAAAATAATACTTTAATAATAATCACTTAAAATAATAATAATATATTATTTTACAAATGTCTGAAAAATACGAAGATTGCGTCATAAAACGTAACGGCAACCGTGAACCGGTTTCATTCGATAAGATTTTAAAACGAATCAAAACCTTGGGTCGAGCAAAAGACAGTGATAGTGATAATTTACACGTTAATTATACATCCCTATGTCAAAAAATCATCGACCAATTATACGATGATATTACCACCCAGGAGATCGATGAATTAACAGCACAACAATGTGCTTCACTCGCAACCACCCACCCTGATTATGGGATTTTGGCGAGTCGTATTTTAATTTCAAACCATCATAAAATGGTCGATGAAAATTATTTAAATGTGGTAGAAAAGCTTTATAACAATACAGACATACATAATATTAAAACACCAATTGTATCCGACGAATTATACAACTTGGTTAAGGACAATCATGAATTGATTCAATCGTGGTTTAATTTTGAAAATGATTATTTGTTGGATTATTTTGGATTCAAAACATTGGAACGAGCATACTTGCTTAGAATTAATAAAGAAATTGTTGAACGGCCACAGCACATGTGGATGAGAGTATCTCTGGGTATTCACGGAGATGATTTCGAAAAAGCAAAGGAAACATATGAAATGATGAGTAGCAAATATTTCACTCATGCTACACCCACACTATTTAATGCCGGAACTCGACGACCACAATTAAGTTCTTGCTATTTAATTGCGATGGAATCCGACAGTATTAATGGTATATATAATACATTAGGCGACTGTGCTGCTATTAGTAAATGGGCTGGGGGAATAGGAATGCATATTCATAATATTAGAGGCGCTGGAAGTCATATAAGAGGCACAAATGGAACGAGCAATGGTATTGTTCCTATGTTGCGTGTATTTAATAATACCGCACGATACGTAGATCAAGGAGGAGGTCGAAGAAATGGAAGTTTTGCCATTTACCTCGAACCCCATCACCCAGACATAATGGAGTTCCTGGATATGAAGAAAAATCATGGAGACGAGGAGGCACGCGCGCGCGATTTGTTTTACGCACTGTGGTTGAATGATTTGTTTATGGAGCGGGTTAAGCAGAATAAACAATGGACGCTGATGTGTCCGGACACTTGTCGTGGACTGTCGGACGTATATGGGGAAGAATTCAAGGAATTGTACGAAGAATATGAAAGTAAAAATATGGGCGTGAAAACGGTCAATGCCAGAGACGTTTGGTTTAAAATTTTAGACAGTCAGAGTGAGACAGGCGTTCCTTATTTATTATACAAAGATGCTTGTAATAAAAAATCAAATCAGAAAAACTTGGGTACAATTAAGAGTAGTAATCTTTGTTGTGAGATTGTAGAATACAGTGACGACAAAGAAACCGCCGTTTGTAATTTAGCATCCATCGCGTTGAGTAAATTTGTAAAACAAACCCCCGTTCCTTTTAAGAATCTGGATGAAATAAAAATATACACCAAAAAGAATTGTAATTGGTGTTTGATGATGAAGAACGAATTGAAGAAAAACAACATTTCTTACAAGGAAGAATTGATAACTGTTGAAGACTTTGAATCGTTCAAAAAACAACACAATGTAGAGACCGTCCCTCAATTATACGACGGTGATACATTGGTTGGGGGATACAATAAAGTTGCTGAATTACTCAAGCCGGTATTTGATTACGATGAATTGCATAAAATCACAAAGATCGTAACAACAAATCTCAACAAAGTGATTGATATTAATTTCTACCCTACTACCAAAACACGCACAAGTAATATGCGAAATCGTCCTGTTGGAATTGGAGTACAAGGTCTAGCCGATACGTATGCTTTGATGAATGTTCCATTTCACAGTGACGAAGCTGCCAACATCAATAAGCAAATATTCGAGACAATGTATCATGCTGCTCTATCACAAAGCAATGAATTAGCTAAGGTTGAAGGCCCATACGATAGTTTTAAAGGCTCGCCTGCTAGCAAAGGTATTCTTCAATTTGATATGTGGAATGCTAGTGTTACCAACGTTCGATACGATTGGACTGGTTTGAAACTAGACATTGTGGAAAGTGGATTGCGCAATTCGTTACTGTTGGCTCCAATGCCAACTGCTTCTACTTCTCAAATTCTAGGTAACAACGAATGCTTTGAACCATTTACTTCTAATATTTATGTCAGGCGAACGATTGCTGGTGAATTTATTATAATAAATAAGCATCTGCTTAAAGAGTTGATAAATATTGGATTGTGGAATGAAGACATAAAACAGCAAATGGTAAAATTCAATGGATCCATTCAAGAAATAAAACAAATCCCCCAAGTGTTGAAGGATAAATATAAAATTGTATGGGAAATACCAATGAAGCATATAATCAATATGGCCGCCGACAGAGGACAATTTATCTGTCAAAGTCAATCTATGAATTTGTGGATGAAAAATCCAACATATGACAAGCTTACTACGATGCACTTTTATAGTTGGTCCAAGGGGTTAAAAACAGGGTTATATTATCTAAGAACCAAGGCAAAGGCAGCTCCACAACAATTCACAGTAGAACCCGATAAAATGACGCAAAAAGGAGACAATTCTGAAAATGATTACGAAGAAGAAGATTGCTTGATGTGCGGCTCGTAAATGTTTAAAATTTCATAAATAAAAATATTATAAAAAAATTATAAAAAAATTATAAAAAAATTATAAAAATATTATAAAAATATTATAAAAATATTATAAAAATATTATAAAAATTATAATATTTTTATCGCGTTGATTTTGTCGTGTGATTTATAATCGTATTCATTATTAGGAGTAATTACATATTACATAACTTTTTGTAATACGTGTTTAATTCCTGGTACTCTTCGATTATATCGGTCGAGTATGTCAATTTATAATAACATCTAAAACACACAAACACATCCACAAGTGAATTATGTAGATTGTTCGGTTCAGAATGGAATAAATATTGATGTAATTCAATGAGTTTAGGCATTTTGTATTGGACCTTTTCTTTGCTTTTTAGATCATCGATCATGTCGGTCAATCCCATTTTTTTAGGCGTTAGATAATCACGACGGTTATTTACAACGGAGGATTGCTTTATAATCTCATCTCGCATATTCAATTGTTTTAAACATTCGTCCAACATTATTCTGGTCTGTTGCAATTTACTAATTCGTGGTATTTTACACACATCTAATGATGTAGTCATCGTACAACACAGCTTATGGTTTCCCTTATACATAAAATCAATCATCTTATTGCGTATAAATTCAATACGAATCATTCTCTTATCGAAACGAATATTGTGCGCCACGCATACATTGGCCTGTCTCAAATCTTTTGCGAATGCCTGTAAGGCATGCTTCGGTTCAACGCCCCTTCGCTTCATTATTGCAGTTGTAATTCCGTGTATCTTTGCCGATTCATCACTTATTTTAATATCATGTGGGAGTTTCAGTATATGGTCGCCTACATTCATTAACTTATGACTTTCTGTGTCAAATAATAGCCAACTTAATTGAACTACATGCGGATACAATTTAGTATCATACAAAGATGCCCTGTAATCTTTAATAAGCCCGGTTGTTTCGGTATCAAATACTAATACTTTCATGGTTGTTTATTAATTAAATTAATTATAATTTAATTAAATCAATTTTATAATTATTTAATAAAAATATTCAAACCTTTCTTTAATTTAATTTTTCTAATTTAAATTTGATTTTTTCAAAACTTTCTTGGTGCTGCTTTACACGTGAACCAATCACTTCTCCCTCCCCAATAGAGGGCATTCTGTATAAAACATGATTTACCCATGATTTTATAATGGACGAATACATTAATGTTCTGTAAGCATTTTTTGTAGCTATTTCTAGGGTCTTTTCTATAATACACAGTAATGTTATTCGATAAAACCCTTTCCATGAACCAAGTGTGTTATGTTTGTCATAAATAGTTTTGATTATCCTTATAATAATTGGTGTGTACCTTTCTATATCCAATTGCCTTAATAAACTGTGTGTTATTACTATATCAAATGCGTCGTGAACTGTAGGGTATTCCGTTTCATGACACCCACACATTAAATTATCTATATAGTAATAATGGATAAAATTACTAGATGAATATATATGCATAATTAATGGTATTATTAATAACATTAATTATTTATGTTTATTTAGTCAAACACGACGGGACTGAATCTCTGTCTTCCCTAGTAAGCGTATTGTGCCAATAGTTTCCTCCATGACTCCACGGAACAGGGATCCACGCACTATCAATTTGTGATTTCGTATGCGTCGGTTTATTTGCGCGGGGAACCGGGTAATCTTCTCTAGTATTGTAATATTGATATGTTTTAGAGTATCTTCGCGATTGCACCGTAGATGTTAGGGCCAAAAATGCCATTACTTTTAAACAAAAAGAGGTTTTGGTTGATTTTACCATTATAATTACTACTCTTTGTGTATTTTTAAACCATTTTAATAAATTATTTGTCGAGTCTACTTATTTCAGATGATAAATTGGAATCATTTTTGACACTTCATTTACAATTTTATAACTAAATCTATGTTTATCGGTTACACCATGTTTTTTTATACCGTTCATATGGTCTTTTGTCCCATAGCCCTTGTTCTTACGCATATTATACCATTCCTCCAATACAGGGTACTTGTCGCACAGAGATTCGATATATAAATCGCGCTCTACCTTCGCCAGTATAGAGGCAGCAGCAATAGAAGCGTACTTATCGTCTCCCTTTACCACACACGTATGTGATATATACTCGCCATCCCTATTATAAGGTTTAAATGTGTTTCCATCCATTAGTATATGTTCCGGGATAATGTCTAGTTTATCCAACGCCCGATGTGTTCCCCAATAAGTAGCATGAAATATATTTAATTTATCTATCATTTTTTCATCCACCGCAAAGGTAGAATACGCTATCGCATTTTCTTTGACATAATCGTACGCCATTAATCTTTTTCTGTGAGATGTTAGTTTTTTACTATCAACGATATATTCATTCAAATATTCTTCTTCCTGTGGGAAAATAACTGCTGCTGTATAAACCGGACCAAACAACGGTCCTCTTCCTGCTTCATCTACGCCCACTTCCAAACGGTCTTTTTCAAAATAACTTAACATGTGATATAGCAATAAATCGTATATTATATTTAATATCAATTTAATTTATTTTGATTTTCTTGTCTTATTCCTACGGGATTTATTTTTTTTTGCTGTTCGAGAACGTTGATTACATATATTCCTTGTCTTCCCCAATTTGTACTTACGATCCATATACCTCATATCCTGTGTAATTATATTGCATTCACGGGGCTTTTTATTTTTACGATATATTCTTAAAATATTAAAACGCCCCTTTTTCGCAATTGCCGCCCTCCTTAGTGTTTTGTTTGTTTTCTTTTTTTCCGAAATGACTCCTTCGTTTATAGCCATTCGCCTTCTCCTTGTAGAATTCTTTAATTTATATTTATATTTCTTATTTTTATAGTCGATTCTTCTTAATTTAGGCAACAGGGTTCTTGCCTTTTTAACCATATACATATACACAGAAAAAATGCTCCACACAAATCTATTTACGATTATTTTTTTTCATACTATAATTTATATATGAAAAAGTTTTTACCTTTAATTATAATTATAATAATAGCGGTTGTATTTGCTATTTTAGCATTAAATTCATCAAAAATAATTGAAGGGTTGGGTAATAAAGTAGATTGTGAAGTTGAATGGGGTGAATGGGGTCCATGTTCCACTGGTAATCCTAGTAAACGTTCTAGAACAGTTACAGGCATAAAGGTTCCAGCAGCAAATGGGGGAAAAGAATGTTCTGCTGCTGTAGGTGATATTATAGAGCAATCATGTCAAACATCAAGCAACACACGCAACAAGGCTGAAGACTGTTCTGACCCGGACAATATAGTTGGATATGAGTGGAGCACCGCTGAATATAAAAAAGGGGATTCATTTGCTCTTACTGGATTACAATGTGGCAATGATTATTATGGTACGCCTACGTCAACCGTCTGTGATGCGGTAGATACACCATTTACATTGTCCGGGTGTAATAAAGTGACCGCAATGGTTGAAACCGCAAATCCACATCACATTATCGTAGATTTTGGTAGTGATATTGAGGTAAAGGGCAACACCGCGGATTTAAAGAATGGATTTATGTATAAATTAAATACTGATTCCAACTTTAAAGCTGTGTCTAGTGTAACGGTTACTTCAGGTAAACAAATAAAAATTCAAGTTCCTAAAAATATATCACACAGTGAATCGGCGACCATTAAATATTCACAAAACAAGTCTATGGATAACGCGGGGGCTGAACTACATATTGGCGGTATAAAGTATCCTTCGATTGATTCTATATCTGTAATAAATAACATTGTTGATATTATTTCACCAACTATGAAAACCATTGTTGTATACCACGAACAACCGAATAAAATGGTTGCGAGTTTTAACGAACCAATAAAGGTGGACCGAATTAATAAGGCGGACTTTCGTGTAGAAATAGATGGAACATCGACTACACCAAGTAAAGTTGAAATCCCAACATCTCCAAACAATAATAAATTGGAGATTACGTTACAGAGACCAATCAAAAAAAATGAGTACGTTACATTTCAATACATTAAAAACACACAAGATTTTTCATTGTCAGAAGACGGGATTGAAACAAACCAGCATCATGTAAAGGACTTAAACAATAATGCTCTAGCATCAATTGGTGACAATGGTGATGTGTACGTTACGAACAACGTGGGTTATCCTTCTCGTTCATCGACACAATCCTCCAGTTCTAGTAACAAATTCTCATGGTGGTCTCAAATGTTTAACAATGCGTTTGACAGAAGACAGCGCGATAATAGCGACGGTGAAGAAAGAGATGCCGGACGACCAGGGGTTGCTACAAACAAATGGTGGGGTGAAAAATCAGGACAAGAATTCGACCATAAATATTCTTCTAATTATGATATTGATGAATTTTTGAAAAATCAGCCAGATGGTTACAGGGAAAAATATGAAGACACGAATGAAGATGGCAAGGAACGGATTAAAAAAATGTTTTCCAAAATACTATTCCAACGAGCGTACAATAGCGGACGAGACGCTGGTCTATCGTATAATGAAAGTGATTCCCGATACAACAATGAATACGTCCATAGCATGGGCGCACACAATCCCTTTGATTTTTTAAACACGGACGGTAAATTAAATTGTAAATTGGACCCATCCAATAAAAATAAGGCGATTTGCGATTTAGGCAGAAATTATCCTATCCAACACTTTAATGTGGACGAGATGCGCGATAATCGTAACGGTAGCAAGGACAAATATATATTAAAAACAAAGATTGTCCCCATTGTACGACCCCCACAACATTCATGCAATGACGATGGATGTACGTTTGAATCTGGAGTGTCTCATGAAAAGGCTGAAGAAAAGAAGAAAGAAGATAACAAGCCTTCCTTGTTAAAATTAAGCGATGATCTCAATATAAGTAATCCAGAACAATTAAGCAAATCCATGTCTAAACTATTCGACGTTCAGGAAAAACTAAAATTAGACAACCACAATCGTAGCATTAAAAAGAAAAATGGATTAAAACTCAATAAAAACTTGGAAATGCCATCATTGAATCCAAATGTAAAAACACAGATGAAGCAGTCCGCAAGAGACGCGTCAACATTAATCAATATGGACGCCGACGTTCGATTTACAAATGAAAACATTCCAACACAATTAACGCACGAAATGGGTAATGTGAAAACAAATTCAACTGCCAATACATATCTACCAAGGCTTACTAGCTTTTCTGCTTTCTAAATACAAAGAGAACCCAATATTAACATATTTGTTTTATCGGTGTGCTTATCATATAAATTTAATAATTATACATTAAATTTATATCTCAATACAATTTAATAATTATACATTAAATTTATATCTCAATACGTTTTTTTACACACGCCTTGTCCATTTGAAACGTTTTCTCCTTGTTCTCCTTTGGTACAATCTTTATTACACACTTTGACTTATGTCCGTACAGAGGTGTCTCGCACCCTTTTTCTTTTGTGTTCTTGTTTTGAATCTTTTTCATCTCTTCCACAATTTTAGTTATAGACGTCTCACTGCATCTGGCTCTGAAATGTTCGTATCTCTCCCTTACATCTTCATAACTAAGTCCTGATTTCTTCTTTAACATTGTATTTATATGTTCGTGTAAATCATACATCCATTTTGAAAAATTCTCCCTATTTTTCAACGCGGTTTCATTCAATGGTACTGCCTTTAAATTATTACGCAGGTTAATACGACAATATTTACAAGGTAACACATATTTTAAAGACTTTATGAATTGATTGTGGTATTTTTTTTGAACTTCTGTAGGATTTTCAGGATAATTGAATGACATTGTATGGAGGTAATGCCATAAACTAGGACCCCATACACTGGTTAACATACCGTCTTTGCTTTTAAAATCTTTTTTATCGTACACATTGTTTTTTTTGGTTTTGTTTTTCATTTGTTTTGCCTTATTGTGACGTGCTTTTCGTGTTTTACCCATTAATATATAAATATATAAAATTTTTAGCACATATTTATATTTTGTAAATTTAGAACTTTATTCGATGAAGGCCTTGTTCCCTTTGAGATACTGGACCATATCATTTTTGAAATCCGTTTTTTTATGGAAATCAATATTATACTTACTTTTCCATAGTTTTTTATAGTATTCGTTCGTAGAAATAGTTTCATTTAAATCAATAATTGTGATTTTATCAGATGTATTCGAAGATTTAATTATCATTGGTTAATATTTATTATTTATTTGTGTTTAAATTCGTTAAATAATTATACAAAAAAATATGTATATTTGTATATGGCTATTGGCGCAAAATTATCATCCGTTAAAAACAAAATATTATCCGTTGGGTCAAGTATAAACGGTGTATTGAAGAATAACAACGTTTCAAAGAGAAATTTAATATTAATACTCGTTATTGTTTCTTTGTTCATTGGGGCAGCAGTATTTGTGTATGTTAACTATATTAAACCACAACTGATCGAAATGGATTATAAACCCAATTACGAGTTTGACAAGGTAGTTGAAAATAAGCTAACAAGTAGAGGGAAAGATGCATATAAAAATGTGGATATGTTCTTATTTTGGGCGGACTGGTGTCCTAACTCAAACAAAGAAGGTTCGACCGGAACCAAACTACACAGTGTATGGGACAAGGTGGAAGACGATTTTAAAAACAAACGATTCGCTGTAAATGGTTTCAATATAAGATTCAAAAAGATAAATGAAAATGACAATGATTTCGGACATTACGAATCGATTGTTAGAGGAAAGGGAGAGATCGAGGGGTTTCCATCCATCTTTATTGTATACAAGAAATTTGGCAAAAACACCACAACCAATATGGATCAAGAGGATAAAATTGTCTATGAATTCGATGCTATGCCAAGTGAAGAAAACATCAAAGAGTTTGTCAAGAAGGTTCTGTTAAACGAATAAATCATTGATGTATCGACATAATTTAGACGTCCCCGTCAACGTCAGATGGTTTCAACGTCTCTACAAATTCTTCTCCTTGCCTAACACCGTCTAAATATATCTCATTGCGAACATCACGCGATTCAGTTATTTTAATCAAGGTGTGTTTTTCATACGAAACGGTATTTAAATGAATTAAGTAAGGAATATCATTTGCTACTATGTTTGTCAAATTATTTATATACATTTTCACCATTATATTATATATAAATGTTATGTAATCATCGTCCTTTGTAATTGGCATCTGTTTGTAAGGATTATAATCACAATCTATGGCAAAAATCTCATCCTTCTCAATCCCTTCATTTTTCAAACAAAGATCAACGGGGCTTTTTGTGTAAAACCCACCGTCAAAGTAGAAAATATCGTTGTATTCGTATGGTTTGAATACTGCTGGGATACACGACGTAAAATACAATGCGTCCAACAATAATATGTCTGGCGTAGTCGCGTAATTGAATTCGGTCAATTCATAATTTAAGGCATTCACCGCGAACAAGGATAGCTTTTTACCTGTTTTCTCGTAAAACTCCTTCATGGTTATAGCATTAATATCCAAATCACAAGATTTAAACAATGGTTCTATTAATTTAGTAAATAATGGTTTGTCTACAATACCTTTTTCATTGAAATAATTTATTATATTGATTTTATCCATGTTGTATGTCTTGTGCCACGTTCGTTCAATGAAATATTTTATTATTGTATTCAGGTCCAGGTTTAAACATAGTATGCTAGACAATATACCACCCGCTGATACCCCGTAATATCCTTCAATACCATCAAAATCAATAAGATTGTTCTTATGAAAAACACTGAGTATTCCCAAATATTTAAATAAATTAAATCCCCCCGATGGAAGACAAATGTACTTTATCATATAATTATATCACACGATATAATTATAAGTTTTTTATCTAATTAAAAATAAATGGATGATGTATTTAGAGAAAAATTAAACTTGGATGAATTATTTACACAGAATAAAACCGAAAGCAATAACAAAACGGTAGTGTATCAAAAAATACTACAGCGAGTCCATAATAAAATAAAATTAACTTCTCGACAGCGCAATAATATGAAATGTTGTTGGTATGTTATTCCTGAATTTATACTTGGACTGCCGAAGTACGATACAGGGTCATGTACCGAATATTTGATGAATAAATTAGACGATAATGGTTTTATTGTGAAATACACATACCCTAATCTATTGTTTATATCATGGAATCATTACATACCAGATTATGAGAGAATGGCTATAAAAAAGGAACAGGGGGTATCTATTGACGGATTTGGCAATGTTATTAAAAAGAAGAAGAAGAACGACGACGATGGCAACTTCAATAACCTTATGTTGAAAAATGCTCCAGAAAGCAGCAGTGATAAGAAAGGAATACTTAAGAAACCAAAGGACGATAAATACAAATCGATTAATACGTACAAGCCAAAAGGATTGATATACTCAAATGATTTAATTAATAGTATAAATAACGTGATGAATGACAAAGAAAGTTAGTCTATATCATTGACCGGTTTATTTTCTATTAGAGAACTGTTTATGTCGCCTAGCGCATCGTGTATGTCAACCGTTTTAGCAATGTCTCTTATTATAACCTTATTTGTGTCATCATTTTGTTTTATTATTTTAGATGAAATGTTGAATTTAAGAGACTCTTTGTCTCCATCGTGTGGTAGGGGATTTTCCTTGTCGTATTCATTGTAAAAATCAATATATGCTTTCTTATGCAATTGGTCCACCTTGTTGTACAACCTGCTTGTATTGTCAATCGCGATATCTTTTATCCAGCCGTCTCGCTCATCTTTTACGATGAAATTCTTTCTTTTCTGATCGGTACAATGGATGGGTCTTTCTGTTACAGGCAAGTCTTCCAATCCTTTCAGCAGTTTTTTAGAAATAAAATTTTCAACCAATTCATTGTTTCGCATGATATCGCCTAATGTAAAGGACATATTGTTAATGAAATCTTGTATTGGTTGAGCGTTGGAACAGTAATTGTCTAGGAATACGTTGATTGATATATTGTTGTATATGATTGGTTGATCGGATTTCATTTTTTTTATTGAACTTGTTTCCTTTTTAATAATATTCTGATTTTCAATAATTGTGTTAATTTGGTCCTTTAATATGTCTATCTCATATTTTTCCTTTTTTTCAAATCCCATATCTCTATCGTCCGGTAGAGATACATTTATATGTTGAGATGATGGCGGACATTCATCGACATGATCGCTCATATTTGACAAGTGCTTTCTGGTCTTAAGATGTTTTTCAAAATGCGACTTCTGAGACGCACTGTAGTCACAATGTATACAAAAAAATTTTGAGGGCTTTTTAACAGTTTTTTTAACACTTTTAACACTTTTTAACACTTTTTGCTGTTTTTCTAAATGTTTTTTGCTCTCAATATGTCTGTGGTAATTTGATGAACGAGATGTAATATAGTCACAAGTTTCACAAACAAATGAATTGCCCGCCCTTGCTCGTTTTTTTATGTTTTTTGCTCGTTTTTGCTCGTTTTTTGTCATTTATATAAAATTAGATAAAATATTTAAGTGTTTTTTTTTCTTTAGATTTGGCGGAAAATGGACCAAAAAAAGGCACTTTTGAAAAAAAGTCTCCAAAAAAAGGTTCCCTTAGAACAAAAAAAAAATGCAGGCCGCAAAAAAAATTCAAAAATTCAAAAAAATTCAAAAAAATTTTATCGTTTTTGAGACATTTTTTTTGAATTAATGCTTTCATCATCATTTGAGAGGTGTGTAAAATTGTTTTTGCTATGGTTTGGCCCAGTCACAATTTAACACTTTTTTTCAAAACGAGCAAGAAAATGGGAGGCACGGTTGGTCTGGGTGATTTTTTGGAATTTCACCATATCAAATCATGTTGTCGTGTCATGTAAAAAAAAACTAAAAATATTTTTTTTTACAAAAATTTAACACTTTTTAACACTTTTTTCAAAAAAAAGGAAAATTTGTCGTCTCAAGTCGAACAATGTTGGTGAAATTCCCTTACTGGAAATGCTAATAAACATGTTTTTTTCAAAAAACGAGCAGAAAACGAAAAAGCTGCTCGTTTTGGACAAATTTTTTGTTTTTTTGCATTTTATGCATTTTTTTTTCATCGAACATTTTCCTAAGGGTGCCTTTTTTTCGGAAAATTGGCCGTTTTTTGGTGATTTTTGCAAAAAAAGCCCATTTTGAGTTTTTTTACATTTTGTGATGATAAATCATCTTATCACTATTAAAAACATAAAATATTTATGGTCTCATGAAAAAAAGTCTCCAAAAAAAGGCTCCCTTAGAACGATTTTTTTCATAAAAGTTTTTTGAGATTGGCCAAATGGACAATTTTCAAAATGTCCAAAATCGGAAATCCGAAAAAAGTTTTGGAAAAAAATCGTTCTAAGGGAGCCTTTTTTTGGAGACTTTTTTTGGAGACTTTTTTTGGAGACTTTTTTTCAATTTGCTCGTTTTTTTTGCCACTTTTTGTGTGAATTTTTCTGCTCGTTTTTTTTGCCACTTTTCAGAATATGTGGATTTGATGGTGAAAATATAATATCTAGAAATTAATTAATATTATATTTTACAAATTATTGCGTTGCATGTATATTTTATTGTAAATTGCCAACCCTTTTTGAAAATCGCTTTCGCAATCAATGTACATCTTTTTAATAGTTTTCAGTATGCCTGGTATAATGGTCTCGTTTAACTTGTCTTCAGTTAAATCCTTTTTAATAAGAATGGGGACTTCTTTTTTAAGATCGAAATCAAACAGTAAATGAAGATGGTCGATCAATTCAGTCTCCCTTTCTTTTACATTTTTAATCATAGTCTGAAAATGCTTACCGTATTCTACAAATAGAGAATCTTCCCTTTTGGCGGAATCACCTCTCACAGCCGTCTCTTTTCCTTTAGCACATTTATCTGTCTTTGAGTAGTCAATAAGAGTGATTTGACTAAATTTCTTTATGTCGTTGGCTTTTTTACCGTCTGGGACAAATGCTTTATAGAACTCTTTCAAATCCTTTTCATACAATTTCTTCGATTTATCTGACATTACAAACTCTCCTTTTACGCGTGTTCCTTCAGTTACAAGCTCCATTTTATCTTTATAAAGGTTTTCAAGGGATTTAATACCAGGTTCATCGGCCAACGTCATCGTTTCTATCAATTCAGACGTCATCTTAATTTCACCCGCTTCTTTTTCACCGCCTTTTTGATTATCGTCTTCTTTCTTTTCTACTACTACTTCCTCCTCAGGTTTCTTTTCTACTACTACTTCTTCTTCCTTAGGCTTCTTTTCTTCTACTACTTCTTCTTCCTTAGGCTTCTTTTCTTCTTCAGGTTTCTTTTCTTCTTCTTCTTCAGGTTTCTTTTCTTCTTCCCCAGTCTTTTTACTTTCTACTGGAACTTCTGGTGCTGGTTCTACTGGTTCTTCCTCTTTTGGTTCGGTCGTCTCAGCAGACTCTTCATGTTTTTCAACACGTTTATTGACGTGTTCCCTGGTTAAAACAGCTAGTTTTTCACCTTTTTTATTCATTTTACAATTCTTAATATCCAATGTCATCTGTTTATCGCCCATTTTAGTCGGCTTTAGGTGAAATATTCTCCTAGAACACAGACTTCTTAAACCAATATCGGATTTCTTCTTGTTGATATCACTTATTTCATCAAACACAGAACGAATTTTTTCATCTCCTTCAATATTTTTATAAATGTGAATAGGATTGATAGCAGTTACAATAGCACTGTATGCCTGAAATACCCTGGTATAAAATTTAGAAACATTTAGGCACATTTCATTTTTATTGTAATTTTTATCGTCAATATTTTTCAATTTTTTAAAACTGTCTTCTGTAATGGTGTAAAGATCACGATTTTGACTGCCAAATCTCACTCTATTTGTAACCATGTTTACATTTATAGGAGTCAACTTCTTCTTCAAGAGTCGATGTGTTAATACCGATATTTCATCGCAGTAGCGTGGGTCTTGTAATTTCAACAGATTTTGAAAAGACTCTTCAAAGATAAGTTTAGATGCCAAAACATCGATACTATTAATCAATTCTTCATTGAAAAACATATCTTTTGGTTTATCAGACTTCTTCTGACTTTGTGTATTACCCATATGTTATAAATATATATAATAAAATTGAATTAAATATAAAATAATCTTATTATTTTAAAATGTCGGGTTTTAAAAATGTAAAATATACTAAGAAGAAAAAAAAGAAGAGGAATAGCTCAAAATTATGGGAAGCATTCGACCACGAATATAATCCCAAAACACAGTCGCTGGAATTGATGTATTCTAAACAGGATATGAATTCAAGGGAAACATGTGAATTGTGCGATTCTCCACTACAATATTCAGAATCGAATTATTTAACTTGCTCTAACAACAAGTGTAGTGTCATCTACAAAGATAGTTTAGACCAATCAGCGGAGTGGAGGTTTTACGGGGCGGACGATAGCTCAAGCAGGGATCCAACAAGATGTGGGATGCCTGTAAATCATTTATTAAAAGAATCATCGTACGGTTGTAAAGTAATATGCAACGGTCGTTCATCGTATGAAATGAGAAAGATTAAGCGGTATACAGAATGGCAGTCTATGCCGTATAAAGAAAAATCACAATACGATGAATTCGAACACATTAAGGCGATGTCTAGAATTGCCGGAATACCTAAAATGATACAGGACGAGGCACTGAGACAGCACAAAATAATATCTGAAATGAGAACTTTTAGGGGATTAAACAGAGGAGGCGTGATAGCAGCATCGGTCTATATCGCTTGTAGGGTACATAATTATCCAAGGACGGCAAAAGAGATTGCCACTATATTTAAATTGGATACCACGGCAGCAACAAAGGGCTGTAAACATGCCGTACATTTATTGGAGAAAAATGAGACTGGTTTAGAGAACAATGAGAAGACACACTTTCACAGAACAAAACCAATCGCATTTATAGAAAGGTACTGTAGTAGATTAAATATGAATAGTGAATTGATAAAACTGTGTAAGTTTGTTGCCATGAAAATAGAAAGAAATAATTTAATACCGGAGAATACTCCTCATAGTGTGGCAGCGGGCATTGTTTATTTCGTAGCACAATCTTGTAACTTAAATATCACGAAAAAACAAGTGAATTCATACAGTGAAATTAGTGAAGTGACTATTAATAAATGTTATAAAAAATTAGATAAAATAAAGAATACGCTGATACCCAAAAGTATTATCGCAAAGTATTCGTTGTAAACATAAAAATATAAATTTCATTATAAATTATATTTTTATATGCAAATAAACAATCAGGCCATTATATCCTTAATCATTTTATTTCGAATTTGATTCCAGTATGCCCTTCCTTCAATACCGCCTTTATGAGTTACTTGACCTGGATGAAGTCTGTAGTACAGCAACGGTTCTGGAAAGTTGTACACCGCCCCAAACATCTTCAACATCCTCAATTCTAGGTTGAAGTCTTCGGCCATTTTCTTTAATTCAGGGTTGTAATTGCCGGCTTTAATAATAGAGGATTTCCTGTAACAAACGGTTGGGTGATTTACAAACCAATGAGTAGGTCGTTGTTTAAAGTCTTCCCAACGTATGGTAGGAAGTCGTGTTAAGTCAACAATCCGCCCTTTTCCACCTCGAAACATGTTTATTTGAGCGCCACATATATGAATGTCGGGATTGTTTTCCATAAACTTCGTTTGTTTGATAATTCTATCTTGAATCATTACATCGTCACTATCCATCTTAATTATAATTTCGTTGGAACACATCAATACACCATGGTGTAGAGTATACCCAATTCCTTTGTTCCCATCATTCTCTTTATATACAACAGTTACAAACCTAGACGTCTTTTCAAAGTGCTCCAATTGCTTTTTAAGAAGCATGGTATGCAACTTATCCGAACCATCGTTAATCCAAATCAACTCCATGTGAAACAGACCGACCTGTGCCTTTATGGAGTCCAAACATTCCTTTACATACGACGCTTGAGTATTTAAACTGGATACTAAAACAGACACAGATTTCTTAGGTTTTAAAAATTGAGAAGGGAGAGATAATTGGTTCATAGTTTCATAACTTTGCTTTGTAGATCCCCATTCTTGGTAGGCGTATACCTTTTCATGTCCCTTGTATTCAATACCACTGTAATGACGGGGTAGGAAATAATAACTGGGAAACACGCATATATTTTTATGCATATTGTAGTCGTTCACTATTCTTGTAAGAAGTCCTGGACCAACGTTGTACCATGCTCGCTGTTGCGTTAATGCGTTGGATACTGGATTTTCACGTATCCATTTGATACATCTCTGAACGATTAAATGATGAGGCGGAAATCCCATTGTCCCCGTAGCAATCAACCCTTTCCGGACCTGTTCTTGC
>Ga0233435_1001511_pt1 | contig 22231 bp, 13 predicted proteins | sample SI_122_August201_3_FD_182735 | JGI IMG/M metagenome (GOLD analysis project Ga0233435, IMG submission 182735) | Seawater microbial communities from Saanich Inlet, British Columbia, Canada - SI_122_August2016_135_MG | ecosystem: Environmental > Aquatic > Marine > Inlet | place: Canada: British...
AATAAAAGATTATGAAAAAGTAGGTTTAGATATGATATCAACTATATTATCATTTCAAATAAGAACAGTAGATAAAACTAGATTTATTAAAAAAATATGAGAAATAACAGATAATAAAGTAAAACAACAAATAAATCAATCATTATTAATTAGCTTGGATATAGATGATGAGTTTGAGGAATAAAAAAACTAGAAAATTTATTTTCTAGTTTTTTATTGACAAAAAGTAATATTTCTATATAAATAATAAATTAAACAATAATTATTATAGTATGTCAGATAAAGATAAATTAGAAAAGGTAGTAAATAGTATGTTCGGTTCATGAGAAAATAAGAGTTGAGATGAATGACAAAGTGATGAAGATTTGGATGAGATTGTTTGAGTGAAAAAAGAAGAAGAAACAGATCTCATAGAAACTGATTTAACAGATTGAGTAAAAACAAGAATAGATAATATAATAGAACCAGGTGATTTAGAAAAACTTAGGTATTTTATAATGAAATTAGTAGAAAAAAATACATGAGAAAGAGCAAGTATAAAAACAGATGCAGATCAGAATAATATAACTATAGATATTAAATGAAATATAGATTGAAATCTAGAAAAAATAATTTTAAAAATTGTATCTGCAGAAAATAAATATTTTATAAAAAAGAACAATATATTTAGTAGTAATATAAAAATAGACTGAGGTAATTATTTTATAGGTTTTGACGAATATAGTAATTTTATAATATATATAGATTTAAAAAACAAATTAAAAGATAATGATTTAAAAGATATAAAAGATTTATTAGAAAATAATATTTTTAATAATCTAGAAATATCCAAAAATAATATTACTTTACCAGAAATAACACAAGTCTTAAGTTTAACAACAAAAGATAAATGCGTTATAGATTGAAATAAAATAAATCTATCAATTTATACGCCTGAAAAAATTCAGTTAGCAAACAAGGAATTAGAAAAAATAATTAGTTGATTAAATAGTTTAAATAAAAAATTATTTTTAAAGTTAAATAAGAAACATTGTTTTGAAGAATCAATACAGATTGAAATAATTGAAATATCTTATTGAATAGATACAAAAAATAGACATAATTTAAAGTTAAGTATAGAAGAAAATGAAATAATTTTAACTCTAGATTCTCATTCTAGAGTTGAAGTAAGTTTTTTAGAAAATATTATAAAAAATTTTATTAATAGTGTAAAAAGTCTTGGTGAAAAAACAGAAACTAGTCTTGAAAAACTAAAAGAAATGTGAGTAATGGTAATTGAAAATAGTTCAGAAGAAGAGAAAGATTTATCATTAGAAGAGATATATGATAATAGATGATTTGTATGATATGAAGATATAAAAGAAATATTAGAAACAAATGTTGTTTATCCTTGGCTAAACAAAGAAAAATATATAGAATTACAAGAACAAATTTTTGAAAATATAAAAAATATCATACCAAATGCAGTACTATTTGAATGACCTCCATGAACAGGGAAAACAACTACAGCAGAGATAATAGGAGAATATTTAAAGTTTCCATTTGTATATATTCCAATAAATGCTTTGATGTCAAAATGGTATTGAGAGTCAGAAAAAAAATTAAGTGCCATACTAGAATTAGTATGAAAAATATGAGAAGAAAATTCTTGAGTAGTAGTATTGATAGATGAAATAGATGAAATTTGATGAAATAGAGATAAAACACATGAAGCCACAGGTAGAATGACAGGAGTTTTATTGAAAAAATTAGATTGATTAGAAAAATTAGATAATCTGTTATTATTTGCTTCAACAAATAGAAAAAATCACCTGGATTCAGCTTTATTATCTAGATTTACAAAAGAAATATTCTTTAGATTACCAAAACAATTAGAAATAAAGTCAATACTAAATCATTATTTATGAATAGAAATAGAAAATGAGGAATTATTAAAAAGACTTATGTGAAAGTCATGAAGAGATTTAAAACAATTATCAGAAGATTATGCTAGATATTATATAAAACAAAGCTTAGGTAATCAAGATTTAGATAAGCAAAAAGAGTTTGAAAAATTTGTGGGGACAAAAATTGTTAAATTTAAAAAATATAAAGAATTAAAATGAAAGATTTAAAAAGATTAAAAAACTCTTTACAAAATAAAAAAAATAAATAGTATATTAGCACTTAAATTACTTAAGTGCTATTTATAATTAATAAATAAAAAAAATGTCAAAACATAATTTTGAAGCAGAAACAGGTAGGATACTAGAGTTATTAACTCATAGTATATATTCTAACAAAGAAATATTTTTAAGAGAATTAGTATCAAACTCAGCAGATGCAATAGATAAAGCAAGACTAAAAAGTCTTACAGATACTACATTTTTATGAGATGATACAGAGTTTAAAATTACAATAACTAGTGATGAAAAAGCTAATACTATAACTATTGAAGATAATGGTATAGGTATGAGTAAAGAAGAGTTAGTTGCACATTTATGAACAATTGCAAAATCAGGAACAAAAGAATTTGTAGAAAAATTACAAAAAGCAAAAGAAGATTGAGAACATAATCTAATAGGACAATTTGGAGTATGATTTTATTCAAGTTTTATGGTAGCAGATAAAGCAGAAGTAGAATCAAAATCAGCATTAGATAAAAAAGCTCACAAATGGATTAGTGATTGAAAAACAGGATATGATGTAGAAGAAATAGAAAAAGAAAATAGAGGGACAAAAATTACATTATTTGTTAATGAAGCAAATAAAGAATTAGTAAAAGAGTGGAAAGTAAAAGAATTAGTAAAAAAATATTCTAACTATGTTTGAGTACCAATTATGATGAAAGAATATGATTCTAGAACAGATGAAGAAAAGCAAAAAGAACCAAAAGTAATGTGATTTGAACAAGTAAATGAAACAAAACCAATTTGGAAAAAAAATAAATCAGAAATAACTAAAGAAGAATACAAAGCTTTTTATAATACTGTAAGTAATGATTTTAATGAACCACTTTTTACTATGCATAACAATGTAGAATGAATGGCAAGTTATAAATCAATACTATTTTCTCCAAAAGAACTAAATATGTATCAAAATCTATCTGATCCAAATTTAGAATATGGTCCAAAATTGTATGTACAAAATGTATTAATATTAGAAAATGCAAAAGAGTTATTACCAGTATGGTTAAGGTTTATATCATGAGTTGTAGAAACAAATGATCTACCTCTTAATATTTCAAGAGAAATGTTACAAGACAACTCAACACTTGATAAAATAAAAAAATGACTTACAAAAAAAGTAATAACAGAGTTATGAAAAACATTGAAAAATAATAAAGATGATTATTTAAAATTTTGGGAAAATTATTGAAAAATTGTTAAAGAATGAATTCATTATGAACATGATTTAAAAGAACAAATAGCTTGAGTGACATTATTTAAATGAATAAATAGTTCTGATTTAACTACATTAGAAGAATATTTAGATAAAACAGTTGAAAAAGAAGTTGAGGTTGAAAAGGATGGAAAAAAAGAAATAGAAAAATCAAAAACTATCTATTATATAATAGCAAAATCAGAAGCAGAAGCATTAGCTAGTCCTTATTTAGCTCAATTTAAAGAAAAAAATATAGATGTATTAATGTTAACAGATCCAATTGATTCATTTTTAGTACAAGGTTTTAATGAATATAAATGATCTAAACTAGTGTCAATAACTAACTGAGATATTGAATTAGAAGAAAAAACTGAAGAAGAGAAAAAACAAAATGAAGAAAAACAAAAAGACTTTAAATCACTATTTGATTTAACTAAGACAACTATTTGAGAAGATAAAATTGAAGAAGTAGTATTTAATGATAAATTATGAGATGCACTATGAGCATTAAAAACTTCAGCGTCATGAATTGATCCACAAATGGAAAAAATGATGAAAGCAATGGGACAAGAAGTTCCTGCTCAAAAAAGAATATTAGAACTAAATCCAAAAAATAGTTTAATAGATGCTATGAAAAAAGAATTTGACTCTGATATTAAATCTGAAAAGTTATCAGATACAATGAAATATGCTTATTCTCAAGCTATATTATTAGAATGATGAGAATTAGATAATCCAAAAGAATTTATTAGTTTAACAAATAAATTTGCTTGAGGATATTTAAAATAGACTTGATTAAATAAAAATAAACTTATACTAGTATAAGTTTATTTTTTTAGTAAAATATAATAATGAAAAAAACAGCCCTCATAATATTGGATTGATTCTGAATAAATAATATTAATAATGAAAATAATGCTATAAGACAAGCAAATACACCAAATTTTGATAGCTTATTTAAAGAAAAAAAATTTAGTAGTTTAGAAGCTAGTTGAACAGATGTATGAGTACTTGAATGACAAATATGAAATTCGGAAGTATGACATATGACTATTTGAGCATGAAGAATTGTGAAGCAAAGTATATTAGAGATTAATGAAGCTTTTTTAAATAATAGTTTTAGTAAAAATAAGGTTTTTGTAGATTCAGTAAATCATGCTAAAAAGTATGATGGTGATATTCATATCATGTGACTTTTATGACCATGATGAGTCCATGCACATAGTGAACATTACTTACATATATTAAATCATATTCCTGAAAATATTAATGTTAAATTGCATCTTTTTTGAGATGGTAGAGATACAAGCTATAATTCTTTACAAGAAGATTTAAAAATTTTTTTAGAAGAAATACAGATTTACCATAATGTTGAAATATCATCTATTTCAGGAAGGTTTTTTGCTATGGATAGAGATAATAATTGGGAAAGAATAGAAAAAGCATACAACTCTATAATTAGATGATATCCAGAAGCGAATAAATTACCATTAGAGTACATTAATGATTCTTATTCAGATAAAATTTATGATGAGTTTTTAGAACCAGTAAGTTTTACTTGAGAAGAAATACAAAAAAATGATGTAGTATATTTTATGAATTTTAGATCTGATAGAGCAAGACAAATAACTCAAGCTATTATAGGGGATAATTTTAAGTGAAATTTTGAATTAAAAAAAATGGATAATTTATATTTTGTATCAATGACCAAATATTATGAAGAGTATAGTTGAAAAGTATTTATTGAAAGAGAAGAACTGTGAAATACCTTGGTTGATATACTTGAAAAGTATAAACTAACGCATTTACATATAGCAGAAACTGAAAAATATGCACATGTAACTAAATTTTTCAATTGATGAAGGCATGTTCCTTTAAGTCATGAAACAGATATATTAATAAAATCTCATAAAGTAAAAACTTATGATTTAGATCCAGAAATGTCAGCTAGGGAAATATATGATAGTTTTATATCTAATGTTTTGGACTATGATTTTACTGTAGTTAATTTTGCAAATCCAGATATGGTTTGACATACTTGAAATATGGAAGCATGAAAAAAAGCTATAGGATTACTAGATGATTTAGTTTGAAATATTATAAAATTTGCAAAAAATAATGATTTGAATTTAATTATTACGTCAGATCATTGAAATTGTGAAGAGATGTGATCATTAGATAATCCTCATACTTGACATACTCTTAATCCTGTACCTTGTTTTTGTTTTGTTTGATGAAAACAGCAAAAACTTATAAAAAAATGATGACTAAAAGATATAGCTCCAACTGTTTTAGAGTTCATGTGATTAGAACATTCTTTTGACATGACAGGAACAGTTTTATTTGATGTGTAAAAAAAGAAAAAAACATTTTGTGAACTGACCCCATAAAAGTAGAGTGTAAATAGTTTCTGTTTCTTAAACTCTTACAAAAACACTTACAAATATCCTGACCTATCAGAAAAATCACAAAACACTTTTAAACCTCGATTTTCGAGGTTTTTTTGTTGCTTTTTCAGTTTTTGGTCAGTTTTGAGCAACATCAAAACTGACACACCTTGTTTTAAAAGGCATATCTTAAATTGTAACCTATGAATCACAAGAGAATATTCCTCTTATCTCAAAAATCTGTTTTAGCTCGAGACTTGGTATTTCAAAAAAATACATTTTTGAATATTCAAATTGTAGCCTCAATCAAAGCTCTTTCTCTTTTGAATATCTTTTTTGAAACTTGTTTTGGAGTAGTTCTAGATCATCTTTTTTCAACTCAGTCAATTATTCATTTTTCTTTCATATTTGCTGACTGACCTGAATATCACTTATCTCAAATTCTAACCTTATCTTTAAATCATCTATCTTTAAATTGTTCTATACTTTCTCACAAAGCACTTCAATCATGAAAATTATCATAACTATTTTTTCATAAAATAATAGCTTTTCAAACTTTAAGAAAATCTACTTTCATTCAAAATTCTGTTTTATTATTCTTTTTTCATCTATAAATTGGTCTAATATTTTTTCTATGAAAACTGACTATTCTTCAAGTTCATTTTGGAAGTTTTCATTCTTTATAAAGTTCTTCTTGTTGAGATAATATTTCTTTAGCTAATGCTATTTTATTTTTTAGTTTTTCAAATCTTTTAGTTTCTTTTTTTGAAAAAACTAGTTCTTGTTTTTCTAATGTTTTTTCTATTTTTCATACTAATTCTAAAGATTGTGTTAAATTCCTTCTTACAAATTGAATATGTTTTTTCAATACTTTTTTTATATCTTTTTTAGATATTTTTCTACTTTTTGAGTATCAAATATAATTTTCTCTTGCTACTCTTGAATAGGTTCTATATTCATCTCAAGTTATTTTTTGATTTTCTAGAATAAATTCATGAAGAAATAGTCTAACTTTTTCAAGTAAATTTATATCTGTTGGGAAAGCTATATTTGAAGGAATAACTGTTGTATCACAAACAGAAGTTCATTTACTTCTTGGTGGTTGTTTTTTGATAACTATATCTTCAACTATTCTTAATATTTCTTTTATATTTTCTTCTCATAAAGCAGATTCAAATTTATTGATTGTTGAGTGGTCTATTTTCATTATTTGAAGTTCTTCATAACCACAGAAATATTGTAAAACAATATTATATCTAAAATCTTCTTTTAGTTCTCTAAATGATTTTTTTAAAAAGTAAGCATGGTATATTAATATCCCTACCATAATTCTAGGGTGAATTTTTTCATTTCAAAAATCTTCATTTGAATATGCTCTATCTCAGATATCTACTAAATCATCCCATGGTAATTCATTTTTTAATTTTACTAATTTATGTTCTGGATCTATGAATACTTCAAGTTTTACTCAAAATAATGTTTTATTTGATAATTTTGGATCTTGTGCTCTCATTTTTGCAAAAATTAAAAAGTAATAAACTGCACTAGTAATAGAGCTATTATACTCATTTTCATGCAGTTTACTACTTTTTCTTTGACTTTCTTAGTTAGTTTATCTTTATTTTAAGCCTTTGATGATAAACAGAGACTAAATAAACACTCTACTTTTTTTATTTTTTAATATAAATTGAAATCTGAGTATAAAGAATATATAAAACTTTTGACAAGGAAATATTATTGAATATACTGAGTATAGTTTAGAAAATAATTATAAAACTATGACAGAAAGAATGGATAGAATTGAAAAAATGATGGATAGACTAGTGAAATCACAAAAAGAAACAGGTGAGCAAATGAAAAAGAATAGTGAAGAAATGAAAAGAAATAGTACAGAAATAAAAGAATTACAAGAAAAAACAGATAAGCAAATGAAGAAAAATAGTGAAGAAATGGAAAAAGGTACTAAAGATCTACAAAAACAAATAAAAGAGACAAATAAACAATTATGATGAATGTGAAGAAGTCAGGAAGAAGTATGAATAGATTTGTTTAGAAGAAATATGAAATGAATGATGAGTAAAAGGGGGATTGATGTAGATGAAATAAAAACAAAGTTTAAAAATAGTATAAAACAAAATAGTGGAAAAATGCTAGATGGAGAATATGATTTATTATGAATAAATGGAAGTGATATAGTAGTTGTAGAAGTAAAAAATAAAATGAGAGATGATTATATTACTAAATTTGTAGATAAACAATTACCAAAATTTAAAACATTATTTCCACAATATAAGGATTATAATTTATATGGAGGAATCTGATGATTAATAGTATGATCACATCAAGAAAAAAAGGCAGAAAAAGCCTGATTATTTGTATTTACACAATGAAAAGATGGAACAGCAGTTTTAATGAACAAACCTGATTTTAAAGCAAAAGTATTTTAGAAAAATAACTTTTAAAACCTCGATTTTTCAAGGTTTTTTTTGTTGCTTTTGAGTTTTTGGTCAATTTTGAATTAATAGAAAGTTTTAAATTATGACTAATAAAAAAAGACTACCATGATAATTAAACATTGCCAGTAGTAGCGAAGCTTGTGTTCGCAGTTATATTTCACAAAAAAAGATGTACAGATTATTAAATAATCTGTACATCTTTTATTTTATCATCTCCTCAATCTTCATTAATCTATTATATTTACAAATTCTTTCACTCCTAGAAAGACTACCAGTCTTGATATATCAAGTATTTAACGCTACACATAAATCAGCTATAAAAGTATCTTCAGTCTCTCATGACCTGTGAGAAATAATGGAAATCATATTATGTTTAGCTCAAAGTTTTATAGCTTCAAGAGTTTCAGAAACAGTTCAAATCTGGTTAAGTTTAATTAAAATAGCATTAGCTAGATTTTTTTCTATACCAAGACTTATTCTCTCTATATTAGTTACAAATAAATCATCTCAAACAATTTTTATCTTATCACCTAATTTTTGCTGCATAATTGCCCATCATTCAAAATCATCTTCATCTAAGGGATCTTCTATAGAAAAAATAGGATAATTCTCAACTAATTCTTCATAATATTTTATAATTTCTATATTATTTAATTTTTTTCACTCTCATTTAAGGTTATATATTCAATCTTCATAAAATTCAGAAGCAGCTACATCCATTGATATTTTGACATCATCAGTATTATAACCAGCTATATTTATTGCTTCAATAATAGTTTCTATAGCTTCTTTACTAGAACTTAAATTTGGAGCAAAACCTCATTCATCTCATACAGTTGTTTCAAATCATTTTTTTTCTAAAATAGACTTTAGATTATGAAATATCTCAGCTCAAATTCTAACAGATTCTTTCATAGAATTCGCTCACATTGGAACAATCATAAATTCTTGAAAATCAAGACTGTTATTAGCATGCTCTCAACCATTTATAATATTCATTAGAGGAACAGGGAATCAGTAATTATTATCAGCTTTTAAATATTCAAATATTTCCTTGTTTTTAGATTTAGCAGCTGATGATACAAAAGCCATAGAACATCATAAAATAGAATTAGCTCATAAATTAGATTTATTTTTTGTTCAGTCGAAATCAATTAGAAATTTATCAAATTCATAAATATCTGAAAAACTTTTTCAGACTATAGCATCTTTAATTGTAGTATTTATATTGTTAATAGCCTTTAATACTCATTTTCATAAATATCTTGATTTATCTAAGTCTCTTAATTCAAGAGCTTCATGGATACCAGTACTTGCTCAACTTGGAACCATAGAGCTTCAAATATTGTCATCTATATTCATATCAACTTCTATTGTTGGATTTCAACGAGAATCAAGAATCTCTCTAGCTTTTATATCTTTTATATTATACATTTTTTAATATTAATTATTATAATTAGATTGATTATATGTTTTTTTTATAAAAATCAATTTTTTGCTTGCTTTTTCTGATAAAAAATTATTATATAAATATTACTATTAAATAAATTAAAAATGAATAAATCTTTTATTGCTTATCTACTTTTACTTTTTGTTGTTATTTGAATATATTTTATGGTATCTTCAGAATCTGATGAAATTAAAAAAAATAAAAAAGAAATAGAATTGTTAGAAGCAAAAGTAAAAAAACAAGGAAATGTATCTTTTGAGAAAAAAGTTAAAAGAGAACCAAAAAGAGTTGAAAAAATAAATGTAGAACCAAAGGAAATAGTGGAAACAGTAAAAGAAAATTATGTTAAAATATATACCTGAAGTATTATAGAATGATGAGTTCTAGATATAGATCTTGATATAAAAAATGTAGTATATACTTGATCAACTTTGGAAATAAAATTTGCTAACAATAATTTATATTTATTAAATGATTTAGTAGAGTATTATAGAGAAAATGAATCAAAAGATATTAATTATATACTTGATTGATATTTGATTAACAATGCTTTATGAGAAGAAAATAATATATTTTATTGAATCGAAGCACTTGAAACAATTAGTTTTGAATGATGATTGGATAGAATTATGTCATATAAAAATGAGGATTGATGATTTTGAGAAACTCCAGAAAGTGAATCTGATTTAATCACAACTATAGATTTTTTAGACAAATTATTATTATTAAAATATAGTTCTTTAAAATTTCCTAGTTGAACCACAAATGATGCAGTTAATTATATAATTAAACATAATTATAAAGAATTAGATAATGATTATAAAATAAAATTATTTTTTATACTTAAAAACATATTAAAAAATAATAATGATGAATTATGATATTTTAATAAAACAAAACTTTATTTTATTAATAGAACCTTAGATATAAAAGATGAATTAAAAAAAATAGATTTAATTAGATATAAACAAAAAGAAAAATTATATAATCTTGTCTCTCAAATATATCAAAAAAATGTAATAAAACCAAATATAGAGGATCTTTTAAATACAGAGTTATCTACTATAGAACAATGAAATATGAATTTATATTTTTATATTATTTCTCAGTATCACTTAACATATTCACCTAATAAAAAAATAAAGTTTGGTTATATGATCTGAAAAATAAAAAATAGAAGAGAAATGGTTCGGGTATGAAAAGTTGTTGAATCAATTAAAACATTTAATTATGATTTAACTGAAATAGAAGAGTTTTGAGAACTTCCTTTTAGATGAGCAAATCTAGAATGATGAGATTTATATATAAAAATGATTTTAAATTCTAAAAAAATAGTAAAAAAATAATGAATTATTGTTATAAAAAAAATATTAATATGTCTTTTGAAGAGGCATTAGATGAAGTGCGTTTCTGTTTTGCCGATGCTGGTTTTTGAATTGTTTCAAATGTGGATGTAACAACAAAGGTAAAAGATAAAATTGACCCAAATTTCCCAAAATATAATATATTATGAGTTTGTAATCCTGAATTAGGTTATAAATATATGCAAGAAAATATGGATTTGTGAGTTTTTATGCCATGTAGTGTTGCTATTTATGAACAAGGTAATCAAGTTGTTGTTTCAGTTGGATTACCCGATGTTATGATATCTTGAATTGTCAAGTGAGATAAATTAGAAAAACTAAATATCCAAGTAACTAGTATATTAAAACAAATTATTGATAGTTTGTAATATTTACTTAATAGTATTACAGTTTTCATATTAAATATATTTATCTAATAACTAATAAATTATGCACAAATTTTTTGAAGATAATGATAACAAAATTATAGTTTGAGCAATAGTTATTTTTTTATTAATGATGATTTGATATTTCACTTATATTCAATTGAATGAATCTGTTGTAAAAGAAAATGAAATTTTAACTACACCAATTAATACAGAAGAAAATATTATTGATAAAACTGTAGATTCTGAAGAAAAATTAATAGAAATCCCTCAAAAAATTCCTAAAAATATAATTAACGAAGAATTCACTGAAAATATTGATATTGAAAAAAATATTAATGATAAAATTATTGAGAAAACAATTATAAAAAAAGATTATGATGTAGATTTTAATGTGTGAACTTATTTAAATCCAAATAACGATTTTAAAACAAGAATTAGTTTAAAATTTTCTAGTAATTTTTTCAAAGATATTTGAGAAAAAGATAGTAAAGAATATTTAGCTAATAGATTAAAAGAAAAAAATAGACTGATAGATTTACTAAAAATAGAACCAAAAATAGAGGTAAATTGAGAAGATATATATTTTACAAGTACTAAAAATATTATTTTATATTTATCGCTAGATGAAAATACTGCTTATAATTTAAAATTAAAACAACATGAAACAGAATTAATAAAATCATCAAGTAAAAGTTTTAATTTAAAAACTCCAGATAATAAAGTATTTTCATTACAAAGAAAAAAAACAGTCTCACTTTTTAAGGATACTACTCCTCCAAAAATAGAATTAATTTCATTTAATTCATGAAAAAATAAAACAAAAATAAAATTATGTAGAATTAATACAGAAACTTATGCAAAAATAGAAGTTTTTAATGAAACAAAGTGATTAGAATTAGAAAAACAAGAATTTAATAAAAAATGAATTGATAAGTTAGATGTATATTGATGTAAACAAAAAGAAATAAATATAACTCAATATTCAAATGCAAAGTTATCAAAAACAGAAATAACTTTTGATGATTTAATTTGAAAGGTTGCTAGAAGTTGATTGTATTATGTGACTTTTTCTGATCAAGCTGATAGAGAATTTAATAATAAAATTCAAAAACCAATATTTTTTGGTATAATTGATTCTCATATAACAATGAAAGTAAGTAAAAGTTGAGAAGCTTTTTTCTTTGTAAATGACTTTGATTGAAAACCATTAGCTAATCAAAATATAAAAGTTTATGTTAATAATTTTAATTCAAAAGAAACTAATCGGGACAGAAATAGTAAAAGTTATTATGAAACTTATTTCTCACCTCTTGAAAAAGACGTATTAAATGAAGCTATATATCTTTGAATCACCTGAAGAGATTGAGTATTAAAAGTTAATTTAAAATGAAAAATCGAGTGATTTTTTAATAAGACATTTGATAATTTTAGTTATGATAGGAGATGAAACTTAGATTGATTTTTTATTACTTCAGCAAGTAAAACGAATTTAAGTTATGTGTCTAGTAAATGGAATGGATGACTATCTCCATGGAATTTTTGATATACTGTTTCAAGTTGATGGTGGTGGAATCCTATAAGTGAAAATTCTGATGAAATATCTTTAGAAAGATGGTGAAGTAATGAAGCTGAGATTTATTCTCATATTTACACAGATAGAAAATTATATCTACCTTGAGAAAAAGTATATATTAAATGAGTATTAAGAAATTCTAAAGACTTAAGTATTCCAAAAGATAAAAAAATAACTGTTAAAATTACAGATTCTCAGAATAATGAATTATCTAATACACAAATAAAAGTAAATGAGTTTTGAAGTATTAGTACTGAACTTGATTTGAAAAAAACTTCAAAATTATGAAGTTATAATATATTATTTTCTTACAATAGTGAGATAATTTGAACTAGTTGATTCTCAGTTGAAGTATTTAAAAATCCAAAGTTTAAAAACGAGGTAATGCTTGAAACTATATGATTAAATAATAGTGATGTTAATATAATAAAGACTGATAAAGAAACTACTTATCGGTGATATGAGAGAGAAACTTATAAATGAAAATTTGATATAAAAGCAACAATTTTATCAAAATATTATTCAGGAAGTCCTGTAAAAAATGCTAATTTTACTTATAAGGTTTATAAACAATATTATTATGATGATGCATTTTGGAATGATTGTTATTATGGATGTTATTGGGAACCTCAAAAAGAATTTTATACTGAATGAAAATGAATTTTAGATAATAGTTGAAAAGCTAATGTTAATATACCAGTAGAATTTAGTTCTAGATATAATGACTATAAATATATTGTTGAAGTAACTGTTGAAGATAGTATTCAAGATAAAATTTCTTGATCTAATTCTATAGTAGCAAAATTACCATCTATTTATAAAAGACGGGATCCTAATAGTTGAGTGTATTTTAAAACTGAAAAAAGGTTTTATAAATCTTGAGAAAATATAACTATTGAATGATGATTAACTGCTTGAAAATTTTCTAAAGATTATAATGATAAATTTTTATTAATTGTAAAAAAGAAAGATTATAAAAATAAAATAGTTAATGATGTAAGATGATACTCAAAAACTATATCTACAGCTGTAGAAAAGATAGAAAAAATAATAAAAGTTAATGATAATAATTTTAATTTAACTTCTGATTGAAAATTAAAATTTAATCATAAAATATCTGAAACTTGAGAATATATATTTGAATTTTGAAAGATAAACAATAAATTACTTTTTGATATAGATGATTTAATATCAGAATTTAAAACTTGAAAAGAACAAAATATATATAAAACTTTTAAATGAACAATAAAAGTTAATCGGGATAATATTTATGCTTTACAAGATAACTGTAATAAAGAAAAAAATAGTTGTAAGCAAAAAGATTTATTATATATGTTATGATGTGCAAAATGATATCTTACAAATGAGTGTAGAAATAAATTTTATAATATAAAGCTTGAACAAAAGATAAAAATAGATGATTTGATAGATAGTGATTCAAGAAAATATTTTACAATAGTATGATATTGAAACAAAAAGGCTTCTAATCCGATTGAAAATGATAATAAGATAACTGTATTATCTGAAAAAGTAAGTTATAAATTATGAGAAAAAGCAAGAGTCTTAGTAAGACTACCTTTTTCAAAATGAAAAATACTTTGGACTATTGAAAAACAATGAGTATTAAAACATGAATATATTGATATAGTTTGAAATACCTTTTTTAAAGAATTTATAGTTGATGATACTTTTCTACCAAATGCATATATTTGAGTATTAGTAGTTGATACAAATAAAGAAAAAATACCAGAATACAAAGTTTGATATACTGAAATAGTAGTAGATAAAACTGATAAAAAAACTTTTATAGATATAAAAGCAAACAAATGAGAATATAAACCTAGAGATGAAGTAGTTTTGAATTTAAAGGTAACAAATAACAAAAAAATCTGAAAAAAATCAGAACTTACTGTCATGGTTGTTGATGATTCTCTTATTAGTTTGATGTGAAATGTTGATTTGAATACTTTAGAAAAGTTTTATAAAAAATTACCATTCCAGATTCAAACAAGTATTACTAATGTTGCAATGTTAAAAAATTATTATTTTTCTAGACAATGAATAGTATGATGAAGTTGAGCTTGAGGCTTTAAATGATGAGATAGTGCTGTTTCATCTAGAAACATATTTAAAAATACAGCTTATTATAATCCTTCAGTAATTACAGATAGTTATTGAAATGCTAAAGTAAAATTTGAATTACCAGATAATCTAACAAATTTTAGAGTAATGGTAATAGCTAATTCAAAAGATAATTTCTTTGGTTATAATGAAGATTATATTGAAGTAAGGAAACAAGTATTAGTTGAACCAAGAACTCCTCTTATAGTTAGATGAGGAGATGAATTAGAATTTAGTGCTAATGTATTTAATAATACTGATAAACAAATTTCATTTAAAGCTAATATTGATTCCAAAGAATTAAATATTTCAGAAAAACAAAAATATTTTAATATATGAGCATGAAATAATAATATTGTAAAGTGGAAAGTATCCATTCCAAAGGAATTGGCTTTGGAAGAAATAAATTATAAAATAACTGTATTATGAGATAGTGCTGATCATAGTGATAAAATTGAATGAAAAGTAAAAATAAAACAATCTCCAGCTTTGATTACTAATAATTCAAAGTCAGAAAATATTTCAGAATGACAAATAAAAGATTTAAGTATAGTGTTATGAAATAATACAGATATATTAAAATCTAATTATGAATTATATATTTCAACTAATCCTTTAGCTGGAATAGAACAAATATTATCAAGTTTAGCTAAATATCCATATTGATGTGTTGAACAAACAACTTCAAGTACTATGCCAAATGCTATATTAAAGAAGTTTTCTAACTTAAAGATAAAAACATGAGTAAAAAATGAAGAATTAGATAAAAATATTGCTTATTGAATAGAAAGATTAGCATCTATGCAGAATAAAAATGGTTGATTCTCTTATTGGCAATCAGATCATAATGTAAATGATACTATAACTCCATATGTAACAAGAAGTTTAATAGAGATTAAAGAAGTTGGTTGAAAAATACCAGATCTTATGATTAATAATGCAGTTAGTTATTTAGAGAGTATTTATAATAAGACAACAAATAATAAAAAATCAGAAATATTATGGACTTTGGCAAAAAATTATAATAATAAAAATATAATAAAAAATATTTGAATACAAAATTTGACAGATGATTTTGATTTTACTAAAATGCAAACATATGAATTAATAGCTCACACTTATGCAATGATATTAACTGATAAGATTAAATATAAATTTCATATCATAAACAATATCGAAAAAATTAAGAAAATGTTAAACTCCACTTATACAAAAAGTTATTATTATTCAAATAATATGCAAAATAAAGCTATTTTTGCTCAATTATTATTAGATTATAACTATGATAATAATTATAGTTTTTCTTTAATAAAACAGTTATATAATAATGATTGGTCAAGTTATTATTATTCAACAAAAACAAAAAATGAAGTATTTAAATCTTTTGTTAAATATATACAAATAGCTTCAAAGTGAAATACAACAAAAGTTGAATTTATCTTAAATTGAGAATCAAGAGTGTTAGAATTAAATTCAGATATTTCATATAGAAAGACAGTATCTTTAAATAAAGTACTTAAATGAGATAAAATAGATTTAAAGATAGAAAATATAAAATGAAATCCTATATTTGTTACATCAAATATTATTTCTTACCCAAAAGATATTACAAGGATACCTTATTCATGAAATAAAATGGATATAAAGAGAGAAATATTTGAAGTATCAGATGAAAAATATTTGAAAGATACATGTAATAGAACTTATAGTTCTGAAGTCTGTATTCCTGCTAAATGATTAGAAAAACATTCAAGTGATATATTTAAAAAATGAGCTACTTATAAAGTAAAAATAACTGCTAATTTAAATAATACTAATAGAATTAAAAATTTTGTTATTGAGGATTATCTACCAGCTTGATTTACAGTAATTAATTCAAAATTTAAAACTAGTACAATAGCTACTAAACAAAATACAACTAAATCATGATGGAGGTGGGATTATTCAGAGAGTAAACCATGAGTAGTTATGGCTCATGCAAAAAATATTTGGTGAAACATTGCTACATATGAATATTTTGTTAGAGCAGATTTCTCTTGAAAATTTACTTATCCACCAAGTACTTGATATATGATGTATGATCCAAAAACTAGAGCTAATACTAAGTATAGAGAAATAGAAATAAGATAATGAAAAAATATATATTAATTTTTTGAATAATATTAATAGCAGTAAGTTTTTTGACTTACTGCTATTATCCAGTTAAAAATTATGTTGAAAAAAATAAACCTGGAAGAATTTATTTTGAAGATAGGAATTGAACAGTTATCACAGATAAAGCAAATAAATATTGATATAAATTAACTGATAAAAAATATGATTTAAATTCTGAATTTATTAAATCTTTATTGATTATAGAAGATAAAAATTATTATAATCATTATTGAGTAGATATTATTTCAAAAATATGAGCTTTGATCACTAATATTAAAAGTAGTGAAATATTGTCATGATGAAGTACTATAACTGAACAATATATTAAGAATAAGTACTTTAAAGAAAATAAAAGAACATATCTACAAAAATCAAGAGAAGCATTTATTTCTATTTATTTTTCCCTTTTCCCAAAGGGAAGCCTGTCCCGCAGTATGTGGAGATACCCACAGGGGGAGGGATTAGAAAAAAAAGTACATGATTATGAAAAATTAGGAATTTTTATACATAATAAAAATATAATCCTTAATAATTATTTAAATGATTTATATTTAGCAAATAATATATATTGATTAAATTCTGCTATTAAAGTTTATTTTGATAAAAATGATTTAAAAGAATTAACTAAAGAAGAAATAGTTTTACTAATTTCTTTAATTCATAATCCATGAGTAAAAGATATTAATAATAAGGAATTTAAAAATTATTTTTTAAAAGTAAAAAATAAATTAGATTATGAATTTAAAAGAAAAATTTATAAATTAAATAAGAAAAAAAATATAGATATTTTTCCTCATGTAACAAATAATACTGATATATTAAAATTAGAAAAACAAAAGTTATCAATTGATTATAATTTACAAAAGTTTTCAAAAGAAATCTTAAATCAGACATTAGATGAATTAAAAGAAAAAAATGTTACAAATGGGGCTATTTTTGCAATAGATCCAAAAACAAATCAAGTTTTAATTTATCAAGCAAGTAGAGATTTTTATAGTGAAGAAATAGATGGTCAAGTAGATGTAATAAATTCAAATAGACAACCATGAAGTACAATGAAACCATTTTTATATTTAAAAGCATTAGAATTAGGTTACAATCCAGATAATCTTTTAATAGATATAGAGAGTGAATATAATAGTTTTAAAGATAATTCTAGTTATATATCTGAAAATTATTCTCTTAATGAATATTGATTGGTTAGACTTAAAAAGGCTCTTTGAAACAGTTTAAATAATGCATCAGTAAGATTAGCTAAAGAATTATGATTGAATAATGTTTATGATTTTTATAAACAATATGGTTTTACTTTTAATAATAATGCTGAGCATTATGGCTATTCTTTAGTTTTATGAAATCCTGATATTAAATTAAAAGATTTAGTTTATAGTTATGCAAATTTATTAGATTTTGAAAATGATAATAAATTTTTATTATATAATATTTTAAGTGATCCAGATAATAGAGATATTAGTTTTTGAGTTAATTCTATATTAAATACTAGTATAGCTCAAGCCGTAAAAACATGAACAACAACTGATTTTAGAGATAATTTAGTTATTTCATATCATAATGATCTTGTAATATGAGTTTGGGTAGGGAATAATGATAATTCTTCTATGAAATGAGTGACTTGAATTACTTGAGCTGGTTATATTTGGCATCAAATAGTTGAGAAAGCTATTGAACTATGATATATTCATGATAGGAATATAAATACACCAATTGGTGTAGAAGAATCAGAGTATTGTTTAGATGAAAAGTGTTATCGAAAGGAATTAATATATCATAAAAAAGGTGTTGAATATTTTTCAAGAATAAAGGATGATTTTTATTCAAAAGATGATATATTAGAAAGGCCTTCTCAATATGAAATAGATAAATTGGAAGAATTGAAATTTTATATAAAGTAAAAAAAATTCTTAACTTAAGAATTTTTTTACTTCAATTTTTCTTCTAGCAAGTAATCATTTTGATTTCCTTCATCACGCATTCACATATTTTATTAACATATTTGCTACTCAATTTGGAGCGATATATCAAACATCTTTAATATTTTTTCACATATTTTTCAATCTCCAGATTAAGTTAGCCTTTCATTTTTTAGAAGTACCTGTATTATAAAAAAATGATATAAGTGCAATTTTTTGATTATCATTTATTTCTGGAAAATTTTTATCAATAAAATTATTTGTTTTGTATACTTCTCTTTGTAATTCTTTTTTAGCTTGCTCTTTTGATACTTTCTTATCTTTTCAAGGTGCTTTTGTTCAATATCACCGACTATATTGCTTATGATCACTATAAGATTCTGCTACAAAACCACCTTCTAATTTAATTATCAAATCTATAGCTTGTTGAATAACTCAGGCTTTTGTTTCTTTCGTTTCTTTTATTTTTGAGTTAATTCTTTTAGAATCTAGATTAGTATCATATTGTTTTGGGATAGTGTTAGAGTTTCAATTTTCTAGTATTATATGAATTTTATTATTTATTAATTTTTTATATATTTTTGTTCCTGGCTCAATATTATTTGGATTTCTATTTTCCCATATGACTTTTACTGTTTTGGAATTGATATTTATTCATGAATCCATACATATTTTCCATAAACTATTTCATCATCTTTTTATAATTCAAATATATTGCTTATTACTTTGTTCTAGTTCTTGCCTTAAATTTAATCTTCCTAATTGAGTAGTTTTATGAATAGTATTTTTTATACTATTCATATATTTTATTATATCAGCATATTCATTTTGACTTACATTACCATCTCTGTATTTTTCACTTATAAATTCATCAAACTGTTTTGCTTTAGTATAATCTAATCAATTTTTTGTTAAGTATTTTTCTTGTTTATCTAATGGTAATTTTTTATAATTCCTTAATATTCCTAAAAAGTCAACTATTTTTTCTTTATTGCCCACTGTCCAAGCATGTTGTTCAAAATTTCACATATTTTTTAATATTATAATAATTATTTATATAATTTTAACATATATTATTTTAAAATACAAAAAAAACCTATTTTATATATAGGTTTTTATTTTTTTCATGTCATGCATTGTCTTTTGCATAATATATTTTTCAATTTGTAGTATCATGTAAGTAGAACCAATATGCTGTTTCTTTATAGTTTAGTGTAGCATTTATTGTATCAAAACTAGGGCTTCAAATGGGAGTTTTAGGTAATCATTTCATAGTTCTTGTGTTGTATTCAGATTTTTCATTTATATATTTACTTACTACCATTTTACATTGTTGACTTGTTAATTCATGAGGATAACAAACAGTTATATCTGCTCAAATCATCCACTCAGAATCAAGTCTTTTTTTCAGAATACCAGCCACGCTTGACTTCTCTTCAGGATTTTTTTCTTCTTTTTCTACTATACTTGCTAAATTTATTAGATCCAAAATTTCTTTATTACTTAACTCTTTAAGTATAGTATTATATACTTTATTTTCAAATCATTCTAGTTGTTTGATTACAAAATTATTTATTTTGAATGGAGTTTTTACTACTTTGTAAGTATCAGGATACAAATATCATTCCAATGTCTCTTGTTTGTCTAAAAAAGGGAAGAACTCTTTAAGTTTTAGTATTTTATCAATATTGTTTACATAAGCTATATATTCTCCCGTTTCAATTAATTCTTTTTTATTTAAATATTCATCTATATCATATATATTCCATCATTCTAATATAGTTAAATTTATTTCATCAAAAATTATTGGTTCTTCAAGTCATTTTAAAATATTTTTTATATCAGAATTTTTACTGATTTTATAGTTTCATGCTATTAATTTAAAATCACTATTTGTAGTTTTTAAGTAATTATTATGGAAATATTTTAAATAATATTTATTTATATTTAATTCTAATGCTAGATCATCAAAAGTATATCATTCTTTTATTTCAATAATAAATTCATCATTAACTAATGATTTATTTATAAAATTATTATAGTCATTGTAAGTGTATCAAACTCATGCAATTAGTATAACAAAAATTAGTTTAGTTAAACCTCATAAAAAACTACTATTATTATTTATTTTATTTCTTTTAAAACTCATTTTAATTTTTAATAATTATTATATATATAATATTTTATTTTAATATTTAAATTAGTCAAAAAAAAATCAGATTTTAATCTGATTTTTTTTATCTTTCTTTACTTAAAGCTTCTTTGAAGTGTTCAAATAGATGATTAATTAAATCATCAAGATTTTTATAATCTTCTCTTTCAAATCTATAAGAATTTCCATCTAAATTAGCTTGTATTTTACCATCAAATAATCCTTTTTTATTTTTATCTGTAGTTACTTCTATAGAACCTTCAGCGTCTTGTTTATCGAATTTGTTTAGGTAGTGATCTAATTTGTTTTCTAGATTTTCTCAAACTAATCTTTCAACGACTTCTTTAGATTCAGTTAATTCATTTCATATATGAATTTTAATTTGTATTTCCATAAAATTTATTAATAATATAAATAATGTATCTACCATTTTAACTAAATTTTTTTAAAATCAAGAAAAAAGTAAAAATTGTATAAAAAACATTTGCCAAAAGACTAAAAAAGATTATATTTAATATACATTAATTTATAAATTTTTTTATATTATGAAAAACAAAATATCCCTATCTTGAATTCATACCCTTAAGTCTAAAGGAAAGAGACTGAAATTAGGTTTCACCTTAGTAGAACTAATAGTAGTAATCACTATATTAGCCATATTATGAACAATAGCGTTCATAAGTTTACAATGATATAGTACATCAGCGAGAGATAGTGCAAGAATATCAGATATAAGTAGAATAAAAACAAGTCTAGAATTATTTAAAATAGAATGAGCAAAATACCCAGAGCCAACAAATCCAGTATCAATAATGTACAATTCTCAAGAAGCCTGGACACAATGAGATTTTTGACAAACAACATTTAGTAATGTAGATAAACTGGATAGAATTCCAGTAGATCCAACAACAA
>Ga0233435_1001521_pt1 | contig 22094 bp, 28 predicted proteins | sample SI_122_August201_3_FD_182735 | JGI IMG/M metagenome (GOLD analysis project Ga0233435, IMG submission 182735) | Seawater microbial communities from Saanich Inlet, British Columbia, Canada - SI_122_August2016_135_MG | ecosystem: Environmental > Aquatic > Marine > Inlet | place: Canada: British...
TATCGTAACCATAATCGTCAACTATTTTTTGTATAGGTTTTAGTTTATAAATTTCGTATTTTGTTAAATCTTCATTTTCAAAATCAAATAAATCACGATTGTGAAATATAAATATAAACCTATTATTTCTTTTTAATTTTAGACTATAATGGCCATAACCCTCCTTGTTACCACTAAAACTTAGGGAGCATGAAAAATCTTCAAAATTTATTTCTATATGTTGGTGTATGGTGTTACCAAGACGATCAAAATATAATTTTGTGCTGGTCACGAATTCAGCAAGATAATATTTCTTCCTCATAATATGTTGAGCTATAAAATCAAAATTATCGTCGTTATTGTCATCGTCATCATCTGATTCGCAGTCATCATTATCATCGTCATCTTTCGCACTGTACTTGCAATGATTGATAATTTTTGTATAATCAGTTTTAGATAATTTTGAACTATTAATCAATTTAATTATTTGCTCAGTCATTGAAGTAATAATATTTATGTCATAATGTATTTATTTATCAATTATTTATTTATAAGTCCCAAACACTTTATCCCATAATGAAAATCGTTTTGCATAATTACAAATGCTATGAATATGATGATTATCATGGTCTTTTGTCATGAGTTCTATGCCAAAAAATTTTGGTAACCATATGCATTGGGGAAATGAAGAAGTATTAAGTTGTTTACCAGTGTGCCCAGATATTTCAACAAATAGTTTATAAATTAATAATGCACTATATGTAAATTTAGAAACTCTTGGAATCAAGTTGAATGCAATTAAATGAGGAATTACATTTGATATTATAAGATCGAATGGATGATGACAATGTGTAAATTGAACTAAAGTGTATTGATATGCATGATGTAATTTATGAGTATGTTTATAAATTAAACTATTATGTTCTAATCTATGTAACCAATAATGAAAAAAATCAAAAATGAGTTCGTATGCAAAAGATATTGGAATAAACATTATAGTGTCTATTACAATATCACTTGTGTTAAAAATGTAATAATTCATTGTTACCATATGTACAACAACTTCTATCATGGTACTTGTTATCAATAATAATACAACCAATTTATGATCATAAATTTGTTTATCTCGATCTTGATTGGTAATATACTTTTTATTGAGGGAGCATATGTAAAGTGTTGCTAATACAAAGATATTTCTTAGTAGAAAAAAGAAAAATGTCATAAATACATTAAAAATATTTTCAAATACATAATATTGTAAATATGACAAACTCATTAATAATAAGTTGATGACTGTAAAATTTTTTATTGATTTTTGAGAAAGCATTTTAATATAATAAAATAATGTCAAATTTTGATAATTTGTTTGGAAATCACAATGTTATGTCATTGGGTGGCAATTGTTTTCCAAAACGTGTGATAAAAAATGTCTTGAATATAGATGCTGCGACTAATATATTTGATTATATTGGTACTTCAGCATGGAGCTTTGGTGCTATGCTTGATGATGATTTCAAAGAACTCGTTAATAAGGAACAATATGTTCATAGGCAAAATGAAAAGGATGTAGGAAAAAAGATGTCACATCAAAAATATAATATTAGACCAGGTCACGAATTATTTCATCAAAATTTTGATAGTGCATTTCAAGCATTTAGTGATAAATATATAAGAAGAAAAGATAGATTATATGATATAATAAATAATGAAAAATCTATTGTGTTCTTTAGAATTAAAGAAAAAATGAGAAATAAAGTATTACATGATGAATATAAAGAATATTATGCGGTTAACGAATTGGAACATTTGAAAATTTTATCTAATAAAATAAAAATAAAATTTAATAGAGAGAATTTTTATATTATATATTTTACCCCTGATGAACAAATGTATTACGAAGAGGACAACATAATATCAATAAATTTAACAGATCATGAATATAGTTCATTAATGTGGCAAACATGTTGTCCAATTATTACCAATGTATTTAAAAGAAATAATGATTTTATTGACAATTGTATAAATAAAGTTTAATAATTATTGCATCGTGTGCACATGATAGATTTCTTTTCTTTTAATGCAATAGGATTTTTTAAACAATTAGTACATCTCATTTTTTTACAAGATTTACACTTTTGTATATTATTTTTATGTCGATCGCAATATTTATAATGACATGTTTCACAAACTAAACTATTATCATTAAAACATTTATGTAGAGAACAAATTTCTTTATTAGAATAATATTTATCAAAAATATCATCATAGTATTTATCATCAACAATTACATATTCATTATTAAGTTTGTATTTAATAGTAAGTGGATTTTGTTCATCGTATGGATCTTGCCAATATTTTTCAAAAAATTCATAAACGTTAGATGATGATTTTGCACCATTTATAGAATAAAAATCTACTAAATAATTTTCAATATCAATAAATAAATATTCTTTCTCTATTAATGTAATCAATTCATCATCTTTATCTATGTTTATTTTTTCAATTGTCACATAAATTACTGCATCAATTGACATATTTAATTATAATTGATAATATGGATAATGATATAATATTTCAATTTTTCAATTTTCATTTAGAAGATCATCATATTTTTCATTAAGATTTGCATATTCAATACTCAAAAATCCAAGCCTTTTCTCTTGTGCAATATATTTTTCCATTAATTCTTGTTTACTAATTACAAGATTATTATATTTAGCTTCGATTTCTTTGATTTTATCAATAGTTTCATCGAATTTGGTCGTCATATCGTTACTTGTTTCCATTGTTATTTATAAATTAATTATTGTTAGAATGTTGATTATTCAATTATTTGTCATAAAAAAACAACTATTTACAACTTTCGAGCACATCTTGAGCTGCATTGAGTGATCTATACATTTCCTCTCTATCTAAAGTGGAGACCTTGATGGCATGTGCAGTGGTAGCATTATCGCATGCTTTACATGCTATGTTTAGACGAATCTGTGCGATTCTGACCGCTGCGTATTGAGCTTCGGTAGGCATAGTTATGAATTAATACAGTGTATTTGATTCGAATGATAAATAAAAATTAATGAGATATGGTGTGATTTATTTATTCAATTTTTTACACGGAGGTTTTAGCCGCCCTCATAGCCTGTCTGAATTGGTAGACACTCTGTTCGTATTGTTCTTTGCATTCAGGAGAGCGTCCTCTATGTATACCAAGACCACGTTCGCTTTTACACATGCACATACAGAACTGACACTGTACAGGTTTGTCTGTCTGTGCTAGTTTGACTTTGTGTGCTGTTCCAACATGAATGCTCAAGCCATGCAACTTTGCAAATGATTTGCTACAATGAGGACACTGATGAGGCAATGGCTTGGATCCCTTTTTAATTCTCTGTCTTTTTGGCTTTGTCATCGTGAAATTGCTCGAAGTGTCAGATATCGAATCGCCATCGCTATCAGAACCTATGTTGATCTCTACATCGTAACCAGAATCAACAATTGCTTCAGCTTGTTTTTCTTCCGCCCGCTGTCTCTTTTCACCTTGCACACTTTGGGTTTCTGGTGCAGTTGCGTTTTTTATCAGAGTTGCCATTCTGGAAGCCATGGTTGCCACCGTGTCTTTGAATATGGTGGGTTCCGGATCTTGAACTGTGTATGCGACTGAGGGTGCCACAGGTGCGGTCACAGGTGGTGCCACAGTTGGTGCCACAGTTGGTGCCACAGTCACAGTTGGTGCCACAGTTGGTGCCACAGTCACAGTTGGTGCCACAGGTGCTACGGACGTGGTCATAATCGGAGCAGTAGGTGGCATGGGACGCAGATTGAGTGTTGCAGATTGAATGCGATGCACAGCTGTCACATACTCACTATAGGTTAGCAAATTGGGTGTTTCAGATGTGCAAGATTGTCTAGCAAGCAATTCATTCACGTCATGCAAAGGTCTGTAGGGAGGTGGTGCAATATAGGACTGATGCATGTTAGGTACTTGGTACTGAACATAGGGTGCTCCACGAAATGCATTTTCGTTTCGGCGATTTGCATGGTGTCTCATGTAGTTTTTGCACATTGCAATTGCCCCAGCATTGTCGTAGTGACAGATGTTCAGGCAAAGTTTTTTGTTCCTACAATTGATGCAATCGTTCAGATTACTGGCATCACTGTACGGTTTGTTTTGGTCTGGAAAGCATCCAAGACCCCCAACAATTTTAGAGCATTCACTGTATACAAAGCGGTTCATTTTGATTGATTATTGACTGAATTATGGTTAATATAAAATATCATTCTGTTGAGTTTGAGAAGTAATAAATTAATCAATTTTTTATCAATTTGATGTTCCAATAATGAATTAATAAAATTGGCATAACAATCATTGCATTTTGCAAAATTAATAATATATGCATCGCTAGCAGCAGCATACGCTATATCAGCTTTTATCACTATGTCATTTGATATGGCACGATTGGATTCTGCAATATTAAGTTTAATAGTGGCATCATGAATATTTTGATTATTATTTTGAGCTTTACGTAAAGCACTCTCAGCAACTTTATATTGTTCGTTAGCATCATGAGCAAATTCAATTGCATGTTGACATTTGTCACCACATTCTAATATCTGTTGATCAGTTATATTTGCGTTGATTTGAGCAGCTTCATATATCTTGTATATATCTATTATTGCATTTTGTTGCGAAATAGGTAATGTTGGATATATGGACATATCAATATTTTTGACAATTGTACTTTGTGCAACTTTAGCATTGTGTAGTATTTCGATTTCATTGGCTCGTGACATTACTATTTATATTAGTAATAAATAACCATAATATTTTTCAATTTTTGTAAAAAAATTGAATTATTATCACATATGTATTTAATATAATAATATCAATGACTTGTAAAGCAGAATGTTTAACTATACCATCATGCGTAATACTATCAAAGGATGATATTGATAATAGACAAAAATCGGATTATATTGATGTACAAGTATGTATACACCATGATTATATTGATAGTGATGATGGTGAACATATAAATTATGACGAATGGGTTGATCATAGTGAGTGTCCCTTAACAAAATGGTTTAGTAGACATATGAGTAATTTTTTATTGACAAAACCCCATGGTTCAAAGTACGAATGTATCAATGATGAATTAATGTCATTCTTGGTATGTGAAAATAAAAATGAACTTGTAATGGTATTTCCAACATTTCAAGCGAAAATTGAGTATGATTGGTTTGTGGAGGAAGCTTGGGAAAAATGGGATGCATATGATCATTGGTGCTGGGGCATCGAATAAATTAATTTATTTACATTTTACGCGCTTTTCTCGCGTCTCTAGTTCTCTTTCTGCCCTCCTTACGTGCTAAAGCGTAAGCCGGATCATCACGTCTCAACATCTTACGATACTTACGCTCTTGTTTACCGAGACAATAAACATCCGTCGTGCGCTGCAGACTTATGCCGGTGGCAATGTCAATGATCTCTTGAACAACTTCTGCAGCCGTGCTAAAGCTGCAGGTGTCACTGTACCCCAGTTCGGACACATAGACCAGGTTCTCGGTCGTGATGGCCGTCTCGATGATCCTCCAATCATCGTATCTGTTTCTATCGGGAGGATAGGAGATGGAAAGGTGGGTGACCTCAATGTCATTACCGCTATCATCCGTGCAGGCAATGGGGTGGTGGAATTTCACACGATAACAGTGGGAATACGGAACATTGGGATCCACTGTTGCCACTTCACGAAGCGGCAAGTTGTGGCGCATCACAGTATGCAAATTCCTAGCCATTCTCTCGCATCTGCACAAGTTGTCCATATATTTGTTCATGATTGTTGTGTTGGTAGGTTAAATATAATAATAGAGTTTTAATAAGATTATGTATGATATATTATTTCAATTTTTTATTAAAAAAAATTGATTTATATACGGTATTGAAACCACTATATACTATATTATCTTGCTATAATGGCAACACACAATCCTTTGCGTACGGGTGACGCTGACATTGAAAATGGTCTACCTATAGCGCCTACAAATGATGCATGGACCACGAAACAATCTATATTGTTTAATATTGGAGCTATTCTATTATTTGCGGCATATATTGTATTATTTATATTTTCCATGAAAGCTGATAAGTTATCATTGGCTGATGTGCATGACATGTGTCCAAATTCATCAATGAAACAGTATGCGACAGCATCTGTAGTTCGATATTATGCACAATTAGCATATTATCGTGCAGTCATAGAAATTCCAGTAAAAGATTACACATGGATAATAAATGTTGTATTTATGTCGTGGGGCATATGGGAATTTGCAATTGTTCCTTGTGCCATTAATTTGCAACATACTGAATTATACATTGTGGCAGTGATTGATTTGACTATTGCAATCGTGTATTTGATAATCAACATTGCATACTTTTTTTATAAATCTAATTAATAAAATAATGTTTACTTTGATGTGCTGATCGACATGTTGTCAAGTTGACGAGCAATCGTGACTGTGGTTGATGCCACATTTCGCGGCAATGGCTCGAATAATGCGTCATGAATCTGCTGCCTAGTCATGTTTGCACTATCAATTGTGCTCAAAAATTCGTTCTGGCGTTCGAGTGTCGCGTGACCAAGTAACGCATTATGAATCTGCTCATTAGTCATGTTTACCTCGTCAATTGTGCTCTTAAATTCGTTTTGGCGTTCCATTGTGTGTGAATAACATAAACTTATAATCAAAATTGTTATATTATATTATTTCAATTTTTTTACTAATATCACCAAAAAATTGAATTATTATTTGTCATTTAAACTCACCATATTATGTTTATTATTAACTGTGATAACAATGAATTACGCAAAAATTGTGCTACCCAGGAGTCATGATTTATATGGCATTTGCCATCGTTTGGCAATGTGGAACACAGATTTAGAGGATGAGAGATTGGTACTTGATGAGAAAACTTACTTGACGGTGAGTGATTTGTCTCAAGATGAATTGAGAGCTGTGACAGATTTTGCTGGAGAACAAGGCTTTTCTTGTTGCCAAGCGTCCCATGATGAGACGAATACCACCGTCGAATATATGCATTGTAAATCTGTTGACCAAGAAACAAAGTCTATTTTCACGGTTCACTTGGAATCTGATGGCGACTTTATTGATCCGGTGACCATCTGTTGCTATGTTATGAATGAGACTGATGGTGGTGGCCTAAACATTTATGATGGTGTGGATGAAGATACATTGCACACCACTGTGAACACGAAATGCGATGATGGTATGGTCTGTGTTATATTTGATGAACACACTTATCATTTGCCACAATCATTTACCAATGGTGAACGTAAGTTGGTGAGCTTTCATATTAGAAAGAATGAGTAAATTAATTTATTGATTGATATATACTATCAATACTATTTACAAATAAATAAATCAATTTTTCATGAACCAGTGCCATACTTTGAGCACAAGGTGTACCATACTTTGAGCACAAGGTGTACTGGCATTAATGCCATGGTGGCTGTGTTAGCTATGTCACGAGCTAATCTGGCATCAAGGTTGGAGGATGGCGATTCTATCACCGTGTTACCGTACTCGTCTACGCGTACGATATCGCCGTTACTCAAGTGAGTTTCCTTTGTGGCGAACTTTGGGAAGACGTAATCGACTTCTATTTGTGGCATTGTGATTGTGATTGTGTGGGATAATATGTTAAAAATTAATGAGAATCAGTATGATATATTTTTTCAATTTTTTATTAATATAAAATAATACAATATATACAAGAGCACCAGGTCTTATCTCGGTTTTCCCCACTTGAACGTGAGGCTGCCATCCGATTGGAGATAGCCGTTAGCCACACCGTTGTTACGTGGTTGAGGCGTGTTGTTGTCCAGTGGTCGCAGGACTACTGGCTGTATCGAGGGAATGAACAGGTCCAGGTTCAAAGTGAACGAGTCATCTGCTATAGCAGGGCAAGAGTTATTGGCGTTGGACATGGTTGTTGTTGTGTTGCGGATAATAATTGAAGTTTAATGAGAATTGGTATGATAAATTAATTCAATTTTTTTATTATCGTTGAGAAGACATGACTTCCATCACAAAAGCTCTATATGCTGCTTCGTCATTTTTTCTATCTGTAGAGGACGAGGTAGAGGACGAGGTAGAGGACGAGGTAGAGGACGAGGTAGAGGACGAGGTAGAGGACGAGGTAGAGGACGAGGTAGAGGACGAGGTAGAGGACGAGTGAGTGGATGGGCAAATCCTGACGTCATTCGACTTTGTCAACATAAGTTGAACCTGATTTGCGCTGATTGGATGGGGAAAATCCAATTCAATTGGATTATCGACTAAAAGTGATGAAGTCAATAGCCCTTCGCCAGTAGTAGCAAATAATGCCAAATTAGGACTCATCGAGAATGTCAAGCATTCAGGAACGTTAGCTGACATTATGTTTAATGGCGGCGTATAAATAAGATACTTAATCATTAAAATGGATTATAAAGGAAATATATTTTTCAATTTTTTATAAGACTTCAGCTGTACATATTTTGCCATTTGTAGTAATTCGTTCAACATATTTCAATTGACGTTTGTCATCGTTGCAAGTTTTAACATAATCATGTACAATGTCACATAAGGATGATTTATAACCTTTTTCTACTTTATCAACAATATAACCAGTTTTATTTATTTGTTTTTTAATAAAACCATTATCATTAAAATATTTTCCATAAATTAATTTACATCTATTTTCAAACAATATGTCATTATGATTTAAAACGTCTAATTCTTTGCGTACTTTTACACGGATTGCTTTTTTACCAAATATACCATGATAATCACTATAATTATTTATCACTCTAAGCTTTATCACATTGTTCGCATTATAATATGATATCCATTTTTCATAAGCTTTGCACTTATCATCAAAATTAGACATTTGAATTTCTTCACTGCTTGATCGCAAATTATCATTATAAAAATAATATGCAACATGACGATGACCCATACTTAATGGTTCTAATTCATTATTTATTGATACACATTTGTATGCATTATTTAATCCTTTTTTAAAATATTGATTAAATTGTTCTTTATAATCTGAACTATTTAACAATTTTGTTGTTTCATTAACATGACTGTCTATAATATGGTGAGGATATGTAAAATTACTTTTTTTGTTATCATTATATGATTTTGCTATAATATGCATCATGTTCATTTATATTAAATGTTAATTATTATTTAAATGTATTTTTTGATTTTCAATACACTTGTAATAAAATTAATAGTGATATTAGTACGCATTTTAATTTCTTCACATTTGTCATAAATTTGAGACATTGCTAATTTATAAATATCTTTATCATTTGGTACAACATCCAAATTTGCATATGTAAAATATATTATAGAATCGTCCAAATTATTTAGATCAAGTTTGCCCTTAATATATTTGATATAATCGATAGCGACCCAAGGCTTTGTTCTCATTTTGGCATAATATGTGCGATACATATCACTTGAATCCATATTACGACAGTCTTGTCTATATTGATTCATCCATTTGTCATTGATGAATACACATGTTGTTGAAAACAATATATCTGGTACATTTTTAGTATCTCTACCTCTGGTACGTTGTCTTTTTGATGCACTCATTATTGTTTGATACAAATTTATAATATTGTATGGTTTGATATATATTTTCAATTTTTAATTTAATTGATCATATATTACATCTAGTATACCATTAATATTATCATTTTTTACTGATATTGAACAATTGTTTCTATCGACATCAGTAAAAAGATCAGATTTATTGCGAATTATTATTGTTGGCACATTATTATCAGATTGATTTATTACATTAGACCAATATAATATGGATTTTCTTGTTTCTTTTCTATCGTCATACATTAGAATATATAAATCTGTATCTTCGTGTAAATCTTCATCACTGTATGCATTATCAAAAAATGAATAACAAACTCTTTTTTCAATATTCATATGTATAGAAAGATTTATATCAAAAGATACCATATAATCGTCATCATAATAATCATAAAGTAATTTTTGCACAAATGATGTTTTACCGACACCACTATCGCCTAATAAAACTATTTTGTAATCACTTATCATGCAATAATATTAGTTAATAGTAATTCTATAAATCAAAATTAAGGAAAAATATTATATATCATATCCAACAATATTCGAATGTTATCATTATATTTTACTGATATAGTGCATGTTGTATCCGGTGGTGCATTATTTTTTGTAAAAATATTATGTACTTTAATAATTGGAATATTACTAGAATATCTAATCATTTCATACCACATAGTTTGAAAATAATGGGATTTTTCTTCATCGTTAGTCATTATCATGAATAAGTCAATTGTCTTTTCTCTATCCACTTCATCTTCAATATCATACATACATAATTTTTCTGTAAAATCATCTATCGTTTTAATATTTTTATATTGATCAATAGTAATATCGCTATTAACCGTTATATCAAAAAAATGACAATCATCATATTCATATTCATATGCTCCCTTAGTAGGACAATGATCTTTGTTGTAAAATCCATATTCCAATTGTTGTAAGAATGTTGTTTTACCAACACCTTTATCACCTAATATGACGATATTTATTATCGAAGACATTAAATATTATTAATAATATTGACTAAAAATTGAAAAATCAATTATTTAATGTGTTGATATAATATAATATTAATATGTTGTGTGTGAGCTGTAATGCGAATTCGAAGATTGATAACGATACGTTGATAATAAATGACATGATTGGAGAAGCGTTAGCAAAAAATGGTAATAATGCGAGAAACCACGTGGCCTTCCTGGGTAATTGGCGCAAAAAACGGTGCCTTTTACGAGATAAACAATGTGAATAATACATTAGGCTTTAATAATCTTAGTTCTCGGTATAACAGTCAGATTACGACACATGCTGAGATGGATTGTGTGAAAAAGCTCGCATTTAAAATGAGTAGATGTAGAAAACGATTTGTGGAAACAGATATGATTGTGTTACAGATCAATAAGTTAGGAGGATTAAAGAACTCACAACCTTGTTTACATTGTGCTACAGAATTATACAAAAATAAAAAGATTAAGATAAAAAATTTGTATTTTTCTAATGAAGACGGTAATATAGTTAAACATGATTTTGAAGTGTGGTATCACATGACAACGCATCATATCAGTAGTGGTTGGCAATATAGGTATAGAGGACATGATAGATATCGAAAGTAAAATTAATTTATTTTATTAGTTAAAAGAATATTATTATGTAGTAATGCGAATATAGTGTAACGGTTAGCACTGCATTCTTATAAGCTGTCAGCCTGGGTTCAACTCCCAGTATTCGCATCCACAGTAGTTCATATTTAGCTCACAATTTATCATTATATATTGTGAGCGTAGCATATCAGGGGATTCGCCCGATGGTCCAGGTGCGATTCCTGGCGTTCGCATTAACGGTCACAAAAAGTGTCCACAATTTTATTAACGTACCATATTAAGTTATGTATAGTACGTATGGTGCAATGGTTTTTAGCACACTAGGGATCATCCTAGAGATCCGGGTTCGATTCCTGGTACGCACTTTATTTTAAATTTATTTTATAATAGAAATAAATTAATTATTTGTTCACAATATCTTGTAAAACAATATGTGTAATTTCGGGATCTAATATTGATGTATCTAAATTAGCGAAATGTGTGTTGATTTCATTAATCGTAAGATTCAATATATATTTTATCTTATATTTTCTTTCAAATTGTATCTTATATCTATCGATCGTAAACGTAAAACCCAGTTCCTCTTTCATTTCTCTTAACAACGCATCAACTTCATGTTCACCATGTTCAATTGAACCTTTTGGATCATTAAATTTATATTGTCCCTTTGTAATAGTATTATATGCAATTACTTTGATCTCTTGTCTGTTATCAACCACGACATTAACAACAATCTTTTTCATAGTTGGTTGTCTCATTATTATATATTTCTTGCTTACCAATTTTGTTAATTGAATCATATTTACATTATCGGGTGTCAGAATGGTGCCTTGAAGTATCATTGCGATCAATGGTTTACATAATGATATTTGATCAAAATCATAATCAGTAAACTCAAAATCATCCAACTTAAAATTTGCTCTCAACGTATGTATATTATTTCTACACAACATGCCAAATTGCGCTATTAGATCACGTTTAACCATGTTGACAATGATTGGTCTACATTTATCTAAATATTCAGCTTTATTATTGCAAAAATTAAACAACACTATTTTACCGGTAAATTCATTTGTTAACACATTTGTTGGTACAGTCTCTGGTACAACTATTGATGCATACGATGGTTTACGAACAGGTATAGATGATGATGCTAAACTAGGAAACTCATCTATTTCTGCCTTTTGGCGCTTTCTCATAATAAATTTCTTGTATGATAGAACATTATTAGGATAATCAGTCATTGTTTGTTTATATTTTAGTTCAGTTATTGTTGCCATTTTTATGGCAGCAACCTTTTGTTTTTGATCAACTGCGAGAATTTTTGCTTGACATCGATACATTGCTTTCTTAGCGAATGCAACATTTTGACGTGCTTTTTTAATTTCTAACTTTTTCAATTTACTTTTGTTGGTTGTCACGGGACTTGCCTTTACAGCAATACTCTGTTCTTCGAGCATTATGGGAATGAAATATTATATTAATTTATAGAATCTTAATATTTTTCAATTTTTTTATTAAGAGAAATAATAATATAATTATCAATGAACATTGTTATAGAAAAGTTTTCACAAGATGATGTATTAAATATGGATAAAGAACGATTTAATAGCAATAACCATGGCCCTAGGCCAGACGATTATGATTATATATTATCTTTATCGAAAACCGAACATTGGATAGATACATTTTGTCCAAAATATGAAATGTTAATATTGGATAAAGAAGATATTGATTGGTTACGCGCTTGCTCTCTAATATGTTCTCAGACTGGTAAATTTTCACATATATTTGATGATGATATGGATAGAACATTATTAAAATACAAAGTTTTATAAAAGATAACAATACATTTGTTATTGGTGGTGCTCAATTATATAGAGAGGCAATAGAAAATGTGCATCTTGATAAAATATATTTAAATATCATTAAAAATACTAATAAAAAAAGTAATATATTCTTTCCATCGATCGAATCGTTTGCTGTGTTAAAATGCATTGATAGTGAAGAATTGATATATTGTACATTAAGTCGTGTATAGAGCTGTAGATTTGCGAACATTATCAAATTTAATAGTTCTAATGTGTTATACATTTGTAATCATGGATAGTAATAATTATACTATCTTAAGATTATAAATAAACAAAATATTACTTTATACAATGAGTTATATGTAACGGGTCGTCAAGTCATCATACAATGAGTCGTCTCATAATTGTACTTACAGTTTGTGGCACATCGTCGTTGATGTGAACATGACTGTTCAAAATCTCTTCAACTAGAGCAGTGACACATTCTTCTGCCGTTTGGTCAGTGGGTCGGGTTACGAGTCTATCCTGTACCAGTTGAAACGGTATCGTGATATCAGGATAACCATTGCCACGAATGCAATTCCATGATATCACATCATCAGAATCGAGTGCTACAATTGTCAGCCATAAGAGTGGTGCTATCACAGGACCATTATACTGTCTCTGTACACGAACAGGTGGGGGAAACGCGTTATTGGCCATGATTAATAATAACAGTTCTTAATATGTTGTTATATGAATTATTTAATCAATTTTTTTTGTTCATTCTAACCATTGTAAACTCCACTGAACAAAATAGTCTTTGATTCATCATGGCTGATGCTGTACTGGAAAGCACGATCGACCACAAAGTTTATAAAAGCTTTAGGTTGCACCATCGCTTGATTCATCATTGCAACAGCTGTAGCGGCAGCAGCTTCAGTACCATCTTCATCAACAATAATTTTAGCTTTATGGATTATTGCACTAACAAATAGATCGTTTTCACTCGTCATTTTACTTAGGTCACAAAGGCCTTCTCTAAATATAGATGATAAACCTAAATTGTTATAAATATTATTTAATCCAGTTTCAAATTCAGATGTAAACTTTGGCATTGTTACTATTACAGATTGAGTTGTCATTCGTCCAAATAAATTAGTAATATTAGCTACAGGCTTAAACTGTTTATTGCAACACAATATAGTCATTGAATAATGATCATTACTCTTTTGTCTATACGGTAATGAAACCATTTCAATATTATTATTGGAAAAATATTTAAGATTTATAGCCTTTTCGTGTTTCATCGTTGGAAGAAGAACAGTTACGCCATCGATCATTTTAAAAGGTCGACTACTATATTTTTCAAATGGATATTGCCACTTCATTTTTAAATAAAGTGTATTAACAATTACCATTTTTGTATCTTCATTTAAAATATCATCACTCAATAATTCAGGAATTAAATGATTTGTTTTACCATCTACCCATGTATTAATTATTTGTTTTTCTTTAGATGCCGAATTAACAAAATCACTCATAAAGAATGAATATTTTGCTTTATTAAATGATGCAATAAATGAAGGCTTAATATATTTATAATATGATTTATCTACAAATTGTGCATTAGCTGACTTTAATTGAGAATGATTAATACGTTGATCAAAAGAAATGTAATCATTAATTAGTTGATCATTATTTGTTGGCAAATTATAGACCTTTTCGAATTCAGATTTAGATACACCATCCATACCTCTATATATCATAGTCATAATAAAATTGATAGAATATGGTGAAAATACAAAGGTATCTTTATTTGTTTTAAACATACTAGCAAATAGTTTGTCATGGAATTCATTATTTACAATGTTAACTTGTTGATTCATTATTATATATTTAAAATACATGTTTAAATATTAAATCTATACGTAAAGTTAATGGATGATAATGCTGAATGCGAAATGATTGAGAAACAAAGACGAGATAGTATTACATTATCCGATTTGCATATGATTGATATGTCAACAGATATTAGCAAACAATATTCGCCAATTAAAAAGGAAGGTAATAAACATTCGATCTATTACATCTTCAGTGAAAAAGCATTAACTATATTGACACATGTTTTAATAATGGTTAGTTTTGAATTATATTTCTATTTTGAGTATATTACATTGATTGAAAGAAAATTATTTCTAGAAAAAATAGATGAATATTTTGACCAAATAAATGAAAAATATGATAATTACGATAGAGAGTATAAAGATTCAATCAATTACATAGTGCTACATGAAAATACTAATTATAATGTTTTATATGATAATTATCAAGATGCTTTAAAAGATCAAAGACATTTATTAAAACATTTAAAATACATATCGTTAGGAATGTTTAGCGTGTCGCTAGTATTATTTACGATAGCATTCATCAATGCCTTAATATATAGATTACATATACATTGGAAACATATTGTTCTAGAGAATATATTTATGTTTATGTTATTAGGAATTTTTGAATATCTATTTTTTACATTTGTTATTTTATTATACACACCTATAACGGATGAAGAATTGGAATATCGTGCATATAAAAATATGTACAATATTATTAACGGAACTTACAGTTAATTAAACATTGTAATGAGTAATTTGTTGAATATGAGCTAATAGTCCATCCATATCAACCGATTCTTTATAATACTTGTATCCATCATCATTTCTGAAATATAGACTTTCGTTATACATTTCATTTAATACTTTATTATTTTTTGGTATAGGCATTATTTTTAAAATACCAATTGGAAATTGATTTGTTCTATCATATATGTGACTTAGCGATTGTCTAAAACATGTGTCAGAATATAATCTATATTTATTCATCAATGCCAATACGTTATCAATGGTTGATGTATCAAAAGTTGCCATTGCGACCGATAACTGACTTTGCCAAATTGCAATATCTTTATTATTTTCTTCTATTCTATCAAGATATAATTGTATCTCTGTGTCATCATCAATCTCATGTAATTCTCTAATACGTCGCATACAAAAGTTTGTATCCCATGTCCATCGCTCTATTTTATTTTTTAATGAACCATTACGGCTATCATGGTCTTTCGTAATAATTTTAACAACATATGCTGATAATATTTCGATAAAATTATTAGTATTGTTACTATAAAACCATCTAATAATAGGTTCTGTTAAAACAGTATTTTTGATTAAAATAGATGTTATCACATTAATACCTTTATTGAGATGTGTATTAATAAATCCATGAATACGACTATATGAAAAGTCTAATGCATTTTGTTTATCATTTGATGATTTTACATTTTTATGTTGTTTCATGCAAGATATAATATCAAGATAAATTTGATGCAACTTATCAAAAGTTATATTTTCATCATGAATATATTGCATTAATTTTAAATAATCAGTCTTTTGACTTGGATAAAATGATCTAACAATTTTCATTATTTTTAATTCTGATGCAATCCTTGTATTATCATGCAATAAATATTTAATCATCCATTGTCTGTCCGCGATGCCATTCAACATAACGCTATCGTCAAAATGAATTTCTTTATGATCAATATTTAATGGGCAACTTTTTACAGCATTTTGAGGAAATGCTTTGAAGAAATATGATGCAAAAACCATAATTGGTGTTTCCATTTCATTAATATCATATGATGACAAATTCATTATCAATAATCTGAATGCATCCAATTGTCTTTGATCATGAAAATTGATATTGTTACATAATAATAATGTATTATGTAATGCATCAAAGTTTTGTTCAAGAATATCGTTATAATTCTTAGGACACAAAACTTTAACAATATCTTTATGTATAAGATTATGATTGACATCTATATTATAATCATCATCAAATTCATCGATATAATCAACTGTCATTAAAGGTAATGGTAACAATTTTTGTTCATCAATAAGTGTATTAACAGTTCTATATAAGATAGCTATTTTTGCATTATATGCAAAAGTATTTGATTTATTTTGAAAATAATTTGATGCTGCATTTAATATTAAGTCAACATCAAAGATATAACGTTCATTAATAGCATTTATCATTTCTGGTAAAAATTTATTAACACAACATTTTTTATCAATAATTTGCTCCAGAGTTTCACGATCAATATTATATAAATCGTATATACTTGATGTCCATTTTACATTTAGAGATAGATATTCATTTTTGGAAAATTTAATCGTTTTCTTATCCATGTTATATCTTGCGTTATTAATTTGACTTATACGTTTAGCAATCATTGCTATAGATGCATTCATTTTAATCGCTTGACAATAATTAGCTATGGCACACAAATATGTTCTAATTGGCAACGCAAGAAAATTGTTTCCAAATAAACTATATTTAGATCCACTATTAGTTACACAATATAATGGAAAAGTATCGGATTTATCCAAGTGAAATACATCTTGATCATTACCAATATTATACTTTCTACCTTTGAAATCTAATTTGAAATCTAAAAGTTCACAAATGTTATTCGGAAACTTAATTGTGTTTAATGTCATCATATGATTAGTTGCATTAATGGTAATTTTTTCATTATCAATTGTATGAGTCATTGTATCATATATAGGTTCAAAATGTTGGCTGCAATAACCAAATTTATTACTATCACATAATGAATTAATAATTGCACATGCACAACATTTACTTTGTGTTGCTGGTAATGGTGATCTACCAACATTGTCTTTATTCTTTGTGGATGACATGGTCTTAATCTAAAAATTGATAAATCTTTAAATGTGAATAATTAGGATTTAATATTTTTGATTTTTTGGCAGTTTTTTTATCAATTTTTATTTAATAAGAAAATTATATATTTATTATGATGGAAAATGAAATACTTAATTTTGTGAAAAAATATAATAAATATATAGTAGAATTGGATAATAGTGAGGACAATGACGAATATATTTATTCAGGCAAAGACGTTTTAGCAAAAATATGTTCAACATACACATCAATTGATAATATGTATGATAAATTAGGCGAATTATATCCACCTATGAAATTATATATTGTAATGAATTATTGGAAAATATATTATGATGGACAACAACATGTTATACAAAAAAATAGTGTATGTGATATTTGTGACAAAGGTTATATGCATAATAATAGTGCTGTTGAAGACTGTGGAAAAATTATTCATAAGAAATGTTTAGCAAATCGTATAAAATTAAAAAATTTCAATGCTATTAAAGAAATATTTTTGGAAAATGATATATGTCAAATATGTGATGAACAATGTTTAGTAGCAAATCATGTTATAATGGATGATGAATCTAATTTTTATCATAGACAATGTTGTGTTGAAAAAATTAGAAATGCATATATAGATGTTCTATGTTGTGAATGCAATACATTATTATTTACGGATATTAATATTAATAAATTAGAATATTGTCAAATAGGTAAAGATACAGAAAAATTATATCACGAATCATGTACCAATAAAAGCAAAAAATATAAAAAATCATTTGCTCACACATCTTTTAATAAATGTCCTGTATGTAAATTTTACACAATCGATGAACAATTAATACATAAAAAATGTTTAAATGTTAGTTCATAAATAATAATAATAATGGGATTTACAAAAAAAGAAACAGTTGTGGAAAATGTGGAAGAAGAAGTAAAAGAGGAAGAAGTAAAAGAAGAAACAACGGAAAATGAAGTTGTAGAAGTAAAAGGCTCTGTTCAAGATGTCTTGGATAACGATCCTGTTTTAAAACGTATATGTCAATCTGGTTATTTCATGATGAGACAACATTCCGATATTATTGATTCAAAGAAATTTGATCATGCTACATTTGTTGATAAGGAATCTGTGGAAGCTATAATGAAAAATAAATTTGAACTTGCACATATTAAAAATGAATGTGTAATTGATGATTATGTACAGTTATTTATTTCAGAAGCAGTATTTGAGAAACATCAATCAATATTTAATTATGAACGCAATGGTATCAATTATAGTGTTGTTGATAAGTACGATGATGTTTTTGCAGGATTTATTAGGACTGAAAATTATTTTATATTGATTAATAGTGATAATTTTGAACACAAATATGGAGTCTATATTTTGATTGATGGATCAACCGGTGACAAGTATATTTGTAATGATTCGAAAGAAAAGTTAGAATTTTACGGATTTATTAATATTGGATATTTGATTGATCCATTGGGGTATGTGGAAAGCGATCTAAAGACATTTGAAGATGAAATTGGTACAAGCATTCCTCCCTTGATTAGATCATATTTATCAAATTCATCAGTAATTAAACACGGTAAACAAATATTTCACATTGATCTTAAAAATTATAACGAATCTGTTAAAACTCAATATATAATGCCCAGTAAATCATACACAAATTCTCAACACATTAGAGAAATTAATAATAATAATAATGATGAATCAATATTGTCAAATAAAACATTCATCGATAATATGTTGAATGGATTTTTATATATTGGTTTAATAAATAAAATTGAAGTACCAATGCAAAATGGAGAAAATGTTATTAAGAGAACTGATTCAGTTTATATATTGATAAATTTCATGGAACAGAGAGGTATTGATTTTTCATCAACACTATGGCAATATACCATATTAAATAGTAATGCGGAAAAACTGTTGAAGAAATATACTGAGAAAAATGCACATAAAACATTCAAACAATTTGATAAAATGGAGAGAAAAATAAATATTCATGATCCTGGACAAATTATACACAGCATGAAATACTTAACAAATATATATAATTGATAAAAAAATATATAATTAATTAAAAATCTCTCTAATTATTATATAATGAGTACAAGCCAAAAACCTACATTTGTTGATAACTTGACTAAAATAGCTAAGAATGCTGTAACTGCAGTAGTTGATGTTGCTGAAAATGTTGTCGAAGGTGTAGTTGATGCTACATCAGGTGTTGTTGATGCTGTTAAAACTAGTGAGAGTGCTGCCAATCTCGGTATAGAGAGTGTTGCTAACGATGTTAAGAATGCCACTTCTGCTATCGCAGATGCCACAGCAAATACTATTGGTACTATGGCTGCCAATTTACCATCGGAAACTGTCACTGTGCCCGCTGGTAACGGATCTGTTGGTGGTTTTATTGATGATGCTACTGCTACCGAAGTAGATTTAATGAATGCTGTCCCAGAAACCATTGGACAGAGTGGTGGCAACATGGATGAAAACAGCGAACATTGGGAAATGAAATATTACAAATATAAGAGTCTATATTTGTCAACCAAATAAATAAATTTATTTAATAATAGACATTAAGTCTGTCATTAAATTGAATACCTCATTCAACATATCATTTTGTAAATAAGGATGTTCTTCATCGTGTTCTTCATCATATATTAAACAATCATTATTTCTTATTGCATCATCTAAATGATTCAATATTAATTTGCAATATTGATGTAAATCAGCAAGTTTCTTTTCATTTTCTTTATCCAATGTTAAACAATATGTATTATCATCAATTATATTTGACATTACTTGCATCACATCTATAGCTAACATAGGATTACTATCCTTGGCCATGTGATTTAAGTATCCTGATTGACGATTACATGTCATGGTTAACCAATTCATAAATCTATACATAGTACTAATAAAATTAGAGACAACCATTTCTTTTTTCTCCATGGTCGGTGACATATTTGTCATTTCTTGTCTATATGTTTGCAAATCAGCCATTAAGTAATATAATTATTATGTCTTTAATAAAATAATAATCAATTTTTTGAGATTAAAAGATTGCTTCAATATAATTCTCAAATACATGACCTTTATTACACATAATTCCTATGCGTTTACGTTTCATGGTTCTAGTCTTAGTTGACTGTCTTAATTCTTTATTAAAGCATGATCGACAAAAAACCGGTTCTAAACATTCGGTACAAATGATAGTTGGTGTCATGATACAGCCTTCAGATTTACATGCGAAATTGGTTGTATCTAATACTACATATCCAGATATCTCAGCTCTACATGCCGGACATTTTTTATCGTATGCTCTATCGTATATTCGCGATCCATTTAAAGCAGGTTTGTTTGCAGATGGACCAAATAATAAATATTGTGTACAATCTTCACAAGTTAATGCATGACCACATGTATATAATACTGATTTTGTTTTATCGCAACAAATGATACATTCTTTTACGGCTACATCAACCGAATTATTTTCAGTAGGTTGTGTCTGTGTTTGCGTAAGACTTCTGCACATACGAGTTGATATTTTTTTCTCCAATAAATCTCGATCATTATTGTTATAATAATTATGTCCTGCTTGACCAACTGTCACTATAGAATGATATAGCATATTTATATGATCTATTACTACGGCATATTTATGTACCATTATATCATCACTGTCAAAATCATTATCTATTATTTCCGATATCGTTGTATGCCATGTTGTGTTAGTAATATGACTGTATAATTCATGAATATAATCAGATCTCAATTTACATTTTTCCAATTTTCCTATTTTTTCTATAGCAAAAGATAAATAAGTTAAATCTTTATAAACTATTTGCTTATTTGTAACTATAAAATCTGATTTCGTAAAAACATTTATTGTATGGTTATCACCATTAGATATTTTAATATATATCTTTTCATCATCTTCCAAATCATCAAATGTCATACAATCTTGAAAATATCTGTCCATTAATGAAATATTTTCAAAATCATATTGTATATATTTATAATCATCAATCGATAAAAATCTATCAAATACAGAATCTGCATATTCATCATCTACATTATGCACATGTTCAGATGCTAAATCTTTAAATGATGATATATCTTGTGAAACTTCTACTTTGCTGTCTGATTCCTCGTCATCTGATTCCTCTACTTCGTCATCTGATTCCTCTACTTCGTCATCTGATTCCTCTACTTCGTCATCTGATTCCTCTACTTCGTCATCTGATTCCTCTACTTCGTCATCTGATTCCTCTACTT
>Ga0233435_1001547_pt1 | contig 21838 bp, 23 predicted proteins | sample SI_122_August201_3_FD_182735 | JGI IMG/M metagenome (GOLD analysis project Ga0233435, IMG submission 182735) | Seawater microbial communities from Saanich Inlet, British Columbia, Canada - SI_122_August2016_135_MG | ecosystem: Environmental > Aquatic > Marine > Inlet | place: Canada: British...
ATGTGGTACAACAGTGATCGGCTGCATTCGTATCTTGGATACATGAGTCCCAACGACTATGAGCAGCAGGTGCTGGAGTGGGAAAAAGTGGCTTAACTCTGTGTGCAGTAGGGGTTGACCACGTCAAATGGTTTCCCGAATGTCTCAACTGCTATGGATGGAAAGTCTGCAAAGACTGTCCTGGAGCAGGAAAACATCTCCTTACTGATTCTCGATATCATGCTGCCTGGTGAGGATGGGTTCTCCATTGCAAAGAGTATCCGTGAAAACAGCTCTACCCCCATCCTAATGCTCTCTGCACGAACAGATACCCGTGACAGAATTCACGGCCTTGAAGTCGGTGCTGATGATTACCTGATCAAGCCCTTTGACCCCGCTGAGCTTCTAGCCAGAATCCACGCTATTCTGCGTAGGGTTCCTGCCAATGAGATCAACATCAAACAGAGTATACGCTTTGGCAAAGTGACACTGCACATGCCAGAGAGAGCCATTGAGAGAATAGGCTATCCGACCCTCCCACTGACCAGTGCAGACTTCAAGCTGCTGCCCCTCTTTCTGGACAAGCCAAACCAGCTACTAACTCGAGAGAGTATTTCTTCTAGCCTTGAAATTAAAGCAGGCTCTGCGCTACGAATCGTTGATGTACGCATCAGCCGTCTACGTAACCGCATTGGAGACCATACCGGAGCCATCATCCAGACAGTTCGCAATGCGGGGTACATATTTCCTATGACAATAGAGTATCTCAATGATAGCTAGCACAGGATTGATACCTTTCCCCAGAGCAGATTGAGGATAACGTGGTGGTATCGTGGGCACAGTATTACTGGGCAGGTACATTCACATAATAACCCTTATTCGCTTCCATTTTAATCAGGTTATTTAAGAACATTGGCACATCACTAGAAAAGCTTTTCCAGCCCCCATCCCAGTGCCAGACCGAAGAGGCATTGTGCTCATCCACGAAAGACTTGATGCCTCCCATATCATCAGCATTATTACCCCCAATTAAGTTCCAGCCTGCTGACAGATTGTAGTCTGTATAAACAGCATTGACTTGATCTATAACTACATCCTTAACCTTAGTCCATGTTGCTGTCTGCTTGTATCCTTGAGTACTGCTGAAATCAATGTAAGAAACGATATCACCACTGTCATTCTGAACTAGAGTACCTGTGTACGCATTTCCTGATGCACTATAAATAGTTAAATCTTCCCCAGACAATGTATATGAGCCAATCAATGCTGACCCACTACCTGACACAGATGCTCCTGCAATCAAAACCTCGTCATCCAGAGCAAGCAGACCTTCTATTGAAGAAAGATCGCTTGAATGGAAGGCAGCCCCATTATCATACGCAACGGTGATGTCTTTTAATTCATAAAAACCATACAAAATATTATCTGTTGAATCCATTACTGAAGCGACATCAATCCCACAAGATGCCGGATCACTGTGACAAGCAAGCTCCTTTACAGATACTGCATTTGACACCGCAGCATCTATATCAGTCTGCGTAAATCCAGACTGAACAGTCACCACAAGAGGATCAGTGCCAGCAGTAAATTCCTGTATGCTTGTGAATCCATCACCATCATTATCTGAAGAAGCTGAAGAGGTTAAATTACCAATACGGCCAGTTTCCCACTCATCTGGAAGGCTATCAGCATCAGCATCTTGACTGTAGAGCGCATCAACGGGAAAAGCATCGAGCACGTCTGGAACCAAATCATTGTCAGCATCTGCCGTGTATTGAGAGCTGTCAACTTTGCTCATTACAATTATCGAGTAAGTGTCATCTGGTTTGACTGCTACAACTTTTGCAGCGGTGGTCGACTCCTCGAGCAGGTAACTTTTGATAACGGCACTGCCCGTTGTGATCATTAATGTCTTGCTATCAGAACCCAGCGACCATTTAGCAAACCCTTCTATATAACCACACAGGGAGTAACGAGTGCCATCAGGGTAGAAGGTGTATTCACAATTATCAGCGTATGCAGCATCATTGACTTCAGTCCAAGTAACAGTAGTTGGCAGTGAAGAGAGATCTCTTTCAATTGGTAATGATGCAAGCCAGCCTGTAGGGATGTCGACATCTAGGTAGCGAGCATATTGGTTTGTCAGAGGATTCCATGCATCAACTACTGAGGCATCTCCTTGAAACTCATAGGCACCAATATCTACAGAGGAGCCCATAATTCTTGGGTTGTGTTCGATGTCGAAATCAGTCAGATTTGGTGCGCTATTATTTCCTTGATCAATCAAGGGGGAGATATTGCTAAGGTGGTAATCGCCATTAGACTCATCAATAAATACTGCGTCAATTTTGAAATAGTTAGTATCAGTCACTTCGGTTATCTTAGTCTCTATATCAATAGAGACACTATCAAGACCTAAAGAAAAACTATTGTTTCCTAGTGTTACATGAGATCCAATATAGTCGTCATTACCGTCATTAAGTATTGATACACTACGAGAGTATGCATTAATAATGTTGTTGTAAATAACTATTTCAGAATTATTATTTTGAAAAGATGCTCCAATAGCGAAGGTGTAATTCAGTATGGTATTATTAATGATTTGAGCAGATTTTATTCCGTTTGATATGGAAAGCGCACTAGTAGATGGAGTGAGTTCTCCTTCCATTGTAGGGCCTGTCAATAGATTGTTGATAAATATGAGACTGCCAGAATTGTTGCCATAAGTAGTGTCACTAAGATATATAGACACCTTTGTGTTTCCGGTAATAACGTTCCCTCTAAATGTAAATAACCTATCTTTCTTTGTGTCAGCATACACACATCCTCCCATGCGTACCGCACTTGCATGAAGTGAATCATTATTTGTTATTGTGTTTCTGATAAAACTTGCACTTCCATTCGTGCAAATCCCACCCCCTCCTGTAGAAGTTGCTTTATTATAAGTGCTGTTGTTAGAAATGATATTTTCAGAGAGAGTAATTGTTGAATTGTTATCAGAATAAACGCCTCCACCAGTCAATGCTGTATTCTCTATTACTGTATTATTTTCCAGAGTTACCTCTGTAAACCCATGAATGCTAATACCACCCCCAAAACCATGGCTCGCCGTATTGTTTTTAATGTCATTATTTTCAATAAAAGAATCTCCCCATATAGATAAACCACCGCCATTACTTTTGGTGGAATTGTTCGAAATTAGATTGTCACTAATTTGGGATCTACCAGCAATAAAGGCACCACCACCACCATCATAAGTATCAGCTATATTCGATATAATCCTATTGCTGATGAGTCGCACTAGCCCCCCTGTTTCAATACGAGCGCCACCTCCTCTTTTCAAAGTATTTCCGTTTTGTATCGTGATCCCGCTGACTGTAATATCACTAGAAGCAGTAGATGCCATTAAAGTAAGCGAACGACCATCATAATCAGCATCAACCACAGTATTTGCTGGATCAATCAATCTGGACTCGCACTCTGATATATACCCGCCTAATAGAGATAGGGTTGTAGACTCAACTGACGCATAAAGAAAGTTACCAACATAAGTACCCTGAACAACCTGAACAATATCATCCTCTCCATTATTTTGAGCAGTCGTTAAGGCAGCCTGTAATTCAGTTGCTGTAGACACACAGAAATCCTCAGCCACTACGTTGTGACTGAGCATTCCGATAATTAGAATACTGAGCAGATTGAGGGTTATGTAGTGACGTAGAGGAATTAACATTACATTACTACTGGCTAGTTACATTCACAAAATAGCCTTTATCTGCACTCATGCTCGTCAAGCCATTAAGAAAAGTAGGTGTACCGTCAATATAGCTCTTCCATTTCAGCCCATCCCACCCCCACACAGAGTTAGCATTATGATCATCTAAGAAGGACTGAATAGCAGCAGAGTCAATGGCATCCATACCACCAATTAGGTTCCAGCCAGAATTTATAGAGTAAGAAAACACTCTTGTATCGCCAGCTTCGGATTCAGATTCAGCAATGACAGGAGCAATACCGCACGATAGGGGACTCGCTTTACAGTAATTCATCGTATTGCTTACTGCCAGGTCGATATCCCCCTGCTTAAATTTAGCTTCTGAGGTATCCGTAAGTTCAGCGAAAGAGGTAATAACTACAGGATCAGTATTACTAAGATATTCTTGTAGATTGGTAAACCCATCTTCATCGTAATCATTTAAATGATCGTATTCGATAGTACCAAAATGGTCCTCTTCCCACTCATCAGCAAGATTATCACGATCTAAATCGAAGGCATAATCGGAGTTAAACGGGTAGTCGTCTATCTCATCAACTACACCATCACCATCATAATCTGAGTTGTTTTTCATGGTTACAGTATATTGATAATCCACAACCTCTTCACTATCTAGCACATTATTAACATACTGTGTGCTGGTACCAGTGCGCTCAACAACTCCACTACTTGTATTGTAGACATATTCATAACTCGATACTGATTCATAGCTTGATGGTGTGTCGTTATGATAAAAAACGGCTGTGTCTGTGCTTGAGCTATCTGTTGTAATTTTGATCATATCTATCCCCTCATACTCATAGGAAGCATAAAATGAATATGCACTAGTACTGTGCGCATTACTGTATGAGAAGGAGGTCAATCTACCATCAAAACTATAATTAGATTGAATGATAATTTCAGAAGATGGACTTTCAGGGTTAGTTGGTGAACTCACTAAGGTAAATTCTATTAACCTATTTTCAGTGTCATAACTATATTCCGCACGATAAGTAGTGAAGACAGATCCGGAGTCATCACGGTTCTCAATCGACATCGGACGTCCCATCGGGTCATGATCCGTAGCAATTGAATAATGCGTTCGCACCTGAAGGTCATATGAAACAGAACTAGCGTCAGGCTCCGTGTTACTCCCCCAGATTTGAGTATTTTTAGAAGTAACAGAGTTTAGCTGATTGTTAATATAGTCGAGAGTACACATTATGTATCGCCCATGCTCATCAATATAACCACCTACAGTCATATGCTTGTTCTGATACCTATCTGATTCCAGATTGCCATGACTATTGAAAGACATTATTCTTCTATCACTAATTGTATTGCTCTCATCAACCTTACTATAGTCATAGATAACTGTTTTGTTTGCAAGACTAAGAAGCTTGTAAATTGGATCCAATGTGATCGTTTGGAAATCAAAAACACAACCGTACACTCCCTGCGGTGCAATTATGATGAGAAGGAAGAGAATGAAGTGTTTTATGAGATTCATCATAAAGTATCTACTGCTGTGGCATTTAGATATACATGATGAGTTGCTATAGATGCATGATACATATTTCAAGGATACAATAACCACAGATGGTCGATCAACATATTTCAATATGTTACAAAACACCTAAAAACTACACTGAAAATCCAGCATAATTTTTATAGGATTTTTATAGAGATTAACTGTGTCTCCCTGCGTGTGTCACCCCTTCCCCACCGCCTCTCTGAAAGCTACCCCTTCCCCGATTCGTAACCCACAGAACCGATCTCAAAACGATAACCCCGGTATGGGACCCATTCGATTAAGCCCCGTATCAATGAAGTTACCCACAGTTCGAGCTGTAAAGGGCTCTTTTCCCCGTGGATAACTTCATCGATGCTCAGTGCAGCCTGTAACAGGCTTCATATGACTCACTACCGCACAAGCCATCGACAGTGGATCCGCAACGGTGGATCGTTAACAGCCATTATGATCGGTGTTCTGTTACCACTACAGCAGACTGTGTAACCACAGACTGCCTTCGTTACAGTGACTCTCAGACGGTATGACCAACAGCCTACGGCAGATGGTCGGCGGCCTCCCTTCGGTCGGCAACGATTGACCCACTGCGTGAGTCAATATTCGCTACGCGCTCGCTATCGCTCCCTACTACGCTCATGGTGCTCATTCCAGCGCTACACTTCGGCGAGCATCCTCGTGCCTGTCTGACATGAATACTCCTTATCCGCAATCGCTAGCGCGACTGTCCGGCTATCGCCCGGGATAAGGGGGTATTATGTCATCGGTCACTACGGCTGCATTTCGCCTCGCGTATCGCTTACATTCGCTGTGCCAGCTTTAGCCAACGGCAAACGGCGCTATCTGGTGGGGGTTATCCGTTAACCTGGTCTTTGAGACTTTTACCTGCCTTGAATGACGGCAGGCGTGATGCTGCAATCTGAATAGTCTCACCAGTTTTAGGGTTACGACCTTGGCGAGCTGCGCGGTCAGATACTTTAAAGCTACCAAAGCCGGGAAGCTGGATAGTATCGCCAGCGGTTAGTGTGTCACCCACTACATCTGTGAATGCATCCAGCATAGACTTTGCATCACTCTTGCTAACACCAGCTTTATCAGCGATCTGGTCAACCATTTCTGTTTTGTTCATCTTCTCTCTCCCGTACTTATTGTGAAAGGCAGGGAGTTTACAGCAACAGCGGCTTGCAGGAGGCGATCAGTGCACTGCGTCCGGCAATGAGTCAACGGGTAGGTCAAACAGGTAACAGCCTCGCAATGCTCGATACCCCTTCAATGTAAATCTTGTAATAAACCCAGTAGATAGCACCACCGATCACCAGCAGCATCACTACCGACCCCGATGGACCGAAAAGCCCTTTACCTGTTGCGTATGATCTTTCAATCATCACCTCAATTGCTGGTGAGATCACAAAGCCAACGAGAGAGAAGCCAATCACGAACAGCGTAATGATGGCTCCTGTTAGCAACAATGGGTCACTGATAACGGACTGCAGCCGGAAGATAGCAATATCCTCTACCGCATTGAGCAAGAGAAGTGAGACCGGAAGGACTAGGTATTTTCGTATGTTTCGTCTTTTCATATATCAATGCAGTGAATCAACATCCAATCCAGCCATTGACAACAAACTCACTATCAGACATCTGTTCAAGCTGCTCTAATTTGTGGAAGCCCACAGAATCTACCTGTTTCTGTTGTGGAGCATAGAGACCAAGCAGCTTACCAAGCTCACGTATTGCAGCCACCTCCTCAGTGGCTGTGACAGCCTTACGGTGGGCCTCCAGCAACATCGATACCAATGCATCACGCTCAATACCCCATTCTTTCTGTAGGCGCTCACGCTCCTCCTGAATGGCTACCTGTACGCCGGGGTGATGAAACAGACGATGACCAGTAATCCGAGCGCGATTAGCTGGATACCCAGCAAGTCTAGCAGCCTGTGCCCTTGAGTCTGCCGTCACCATGTAACGGGCAAAACGTTTCATCTTGTTGTTAATGGTTCTCATTACGTTCTAGTATACCATAAGGTAGCAGGTAGATTAGTCTTGTTTTTTTACCTGCTACCACCAAACCGCAGCGAGAATGCGGGTTGTGCAAGGTTGCAGGTAAAGCAGGTGAAAACGACTTTTTTTACCAGAGTGGAGAGAGAGAATATATATTTAACTTTAATATTTACCTGATTTACCTGCAACCTTGCACAAGTATGATTCAGAATGCGGTTTCAGGGTAGCAGGTAAGGTAGCAGGTAAAACTCTCCCTGCTACCTCTCCCATGGGTAACGCTCCCTAATGACATCATAAAAAAGATAAGTGGGCAGAGAAAGCCCCCCAATCCCACCTTTTGGTTCAAATGGGGAGCAATCACCTTCCCCCCAATCCCACTGGTAGTCACCACCCAACACTTTCTTCTCAAATACTGACCGCATCACCGTAAGGGGGGCCAATACATACTTACGGTCAGAGCTACCCTCTGACCGAAGCCCCGGCACCACCTTTGCTAGAAACTTACCCAATGCTACAGCATCGCTTCTAACAATAAGGCCACGCTCCCTCTGGTAAGCAATAAACGCTTTCCCTACATCAGACCTAGTAATACTCAGCCGACGTTCAGATTTAGGAGTGACAGCAAGATGCTGGTTTTCACGATCAATACGATACTTTTTCAGCTCTTTGTACTCAAAATCATTTTGACCTGGTACTGCAATAACACGCTCCGACAACACCTCAAACCACCACTGCTCCAATGGTTCAAGACTAAGCTGAATCTGTTCTTTCAGAGCGTCCGTAACTGGAGGCTCACGCAACTCAACATCAATCTCATGGTTCAACAGGAAGTAAAGTAGCGCCTCACGGCCACCATTATTCATATGATTCTGTAGCTTCTCGAAGTATGCGAAATCCTTTTTGTGCTTATTGGATACATCGAGCACAAACCAGCGGCGCTCATCGCCAGACGCGGGGACAGCCCAATCACTATTGGTGGTCATCATGATCCGCAAGTAGGAAGGAATTGAGACTGGATCGAACCCCTTACGCTCCAACACCGCCGTTGGCTCAGTCACAAGGTTCTTCAGCACTCCTTCCGCTTTCTTATCACCAGCCCACAGCGCCTCATCAGCAGCCAGCACAAGCGTTTTTGCAAGGTGCGCGTTGAAATTACCTGTCATATGAGAGCCATTAGAGATCTCCATGAAGTGGTGACCAAATAGACTACCAAAGTGGTGCACAAACTGCCCCTTCCCAATGCCTTTAGCTCCACGCGCTATTAGTGCCGTCCCTATCTTACGCTGCGGGTTCTGCACAATATCAGCCATCCATCCCAAGAGATACTGATACAGTTCCTCCTTGCCACCACAAAAGATGTCCTTACAGTGATAGAGAAATAAATCACAATCCCCCTCCACTGGTTTAACAGCGAACCCAGTGTAGAGATTGTAAAAGTCATCACTGCAGCCAGCTGGGTTGAAGGTAACCCCCTTATAGTTACGACGATCTGGATGCTTCAACCAATAATCAGCAACAGGCACCTGTTTTGTAGTGATGGTATCCCCTCGCTTAACAGGTAGCCCTATCGTACCGTCTGCCGCAGTCAATAGATTAAAGTCAGCACGGCTTAGGAACACGGGGCTAGGTGCCCCTCTATCATCTACACCCTCTTGCAATATCCTCACCTTCCCACCGATAGTGATCACGGCATGTTCACTATTCATCTTCTCAATCACAGTTACCGGATCAGGTGGGGGTTCCACTGGATCAAAGTTACGACCAGCACTGGAAATGATCGACTGAACCTCAGGGATAGGTAGAGGATCAGATAGGGCCTTGTTTCTGGCATAAAGCAGCAGCGCCATCTCATCCTCTGCAACTCCTTTATTCCAGAGAGAGCCAGCATAGCTGGTCAACGCACTGTTGCGCCCACCCACTGCGATGTCAGCCACATTACCTGTACCTACCGCAGTGAGTGCGGGAGGGGGCTTAACAGCCCCCACAACAGACGGGAACGCAGTCAGTATCTCCTCAGCGGTATAGTGCACAGGATTGATCTCACCAACAATCTGAACCATCACTGGATCACCCTTGCAGTGATAGAACCCCGGAACACGCAGCACGCGCGCGAGGTCTTTAGCGTTGTTGTCAGCGCCATAATCAGAAACCATACGCGCCATCACCTGCTGATGTTGCTCGAAGTTAAGTCCATCGACGAGCCAGAACCGCTGAAACTTACCCGGTGAGGATTGCAAGACGATATTGGGCTCCAGCGGGTAACCACCCTCATAACCATCATCGTCATCCTGCCAGATTGCCGTAACACCAGTGATGTTATCTTTAGTGCGCCCCTTGAGATCAGTCTCATTAACTGTCACATAGACACCAGCCCCACGCTCATTCAGAGCGGTAAGAGCTGGCAGATGGTTTGCAAGTTCACCATGTAGAACCTTTGCGAGACTGCGATCCTTGCGATTACCATCATCGTCGAAGGTTTGGAACGAATGCCAATCCTCGAAATGACCCAGCACAGACAGAAATGACTCTGCCTGCGTTTGGTCAATAGAGAGAGTAGCTGTTTTCTGTAGAGCACTCATCTATTCACCCCCTTCTTTGAAGCGTTCGAGATCAGCATTATTTTGAAGAGGGAACCCGCTGTAATTGGGATCAAACGCATATACGATGTCTTCCAGACGCTTGTCCCACTGCAGTTTATTAAAAGCATCGGTTATGACTTTCGAGACAGCATCACCCGCCGCTAGTCCGCGAAGCTTACTGACTGCAGCTGATACCTTATAACCCGCTGCACGAAACGCGTGCATACCCTCCGCCATCTCAACAACATCACGGCGCATGGCATTTTTCTTAAGTTTGGGTGGGTTACCGAAACGACGATGTTCATCATCATGCTCAATAGATATCTGATAATCTGCATGATTAGCATTAGCCACTTCAGACTCCACCACAGTGGGGCCCGCAGCAACCACTTCAGTCTTTGCTTCATTAACAGGCTGTGCAGACATAAGTTCAATGGCGATGTGAGCGAGCCATTCAATACGGCGAGCCCGCATCTCACCTTTTGCACTGCTACGACCCATCCCCCGTATGATCTGGTCTCGCAGGTCCTTAATTTCGTCAACAGTAGGGTTTTCTTTGTAGCCCGGAGTAAGATCGGGGCCAATTGTGTGATGGCGAATCATAACGCCACCTCCAGCCCAGCTATCCACTGATCGATTTCCGCGCGCACCCACCTTGATCTTTTACCAATCTTCCGGGGTTTTGGAAACTCACCATCAGCCACCAGTTGATACAGCGAGGAATAGGCCAGCCCTGAATAAGCAGCAGTTTCTTTTGCAGCCAGCAGTGCTGGCAATTGAGTGTTGGACATTTGATGCCTCCTGTTATCCCGATGAACACCACCGGGTTCAGGAGTATTAAATCATTATATCTAATTGATTCATAAAGGATAGATCATCCTTCACAATTGAAGGGAGAGTTAGCACTTATTACCATGAAGATCCTTAATAAGGACCTTTCTAAGCGCATCGAGCGTTAACCCTGCAAACAAACAATACTCATCTAAACGCAAGAGAACCCAGCCACCACAGTCAGATTTAGTAACCTTACCTGTCGCTGGATCAGTTGTGAATGTGCAACGCCTTCCTTTTGTAGTCTGCCAATAATCACGTAACTCATGCAGCAGGTAATCCCTATTAAATGTAGACTCTACACGCTCTTTTGGCTGCTTAATATATGTTTCAAACTCTTCAATCTGTCTCTGAAATTCCAGCATTGGCATTGGATCTATCTCATGTTGAGACGCGACAATGTAATCAGCGAGTTTAATCCTTAATGGATTAATCTTTTTCATCAGGGCTGCTTTCTTATTATCCAAACGATTGGGTTTTTCTCGGTGATTATCTAGGTAATCTACAACTAAAATACTCACATCAGGGTGACTCGGTTTGATTCCGCATACTTCAGCGTTACTGACTGCGGTAATAGCAATATTTGTACTGTAAACAGTCTTCACAACAGCCCACTCCCCTATCAAAAAGGCAACCTATCAAATATAAATACTGAAGCAGCAGGCGATGATAGGAATCGCTTTTCGAATGGCCTTTCTAGCTGTCCGGTGATCTGATTCTAACCCAACACGATACCGCCACGATCCTCAGTTGGCACCTCAGCCACAAACGGGTTATCCATCAGGCACAGCTCACGAATCAGAGCCACTGACGACCCATGCCTCCTAGCAACAGAATCAAAGAGTAGCCTTAGCGCCTCTTGGAACTGCCCCAGTTCTCGGTTTACCTCAGCAGCAATCACCCGCCAATAGTCATCACTCGGATCGATCATCTTTAAGAACTGCTTGAGGTTATCCCGCTCCTGATCACTCAATGGCACCTGCTCACCTTCTCGCCGCTGATCGTTACCCCGCCACCATGCTCTCTGCCTGAGATACCCCTCCCGCTCCTCATCATGGACACCCTCCTGCAACTCAACCATGTAATCATCAAACGATGGCTCCTTACCCTGCCGTGCCTGATCGTAACCCTTCGAGTGGGGGATGTGCATCAGCCCACCCTCCCCATCTGGTCCAAATGATGGCTCGCCGTAGTATTTATCCCAACTATCCACCTCATCCAGTTCACTCATCCACAGCCTATTACTGCAGTGGGGACACAGGATCAGCTGGTAGCCATCCGGGTACATCGAGGCAATCATCCGTCCATCTGACCAGAATCGTGCGCCATGTGTATTAAGAGAGGCCCATCTCTCCTGCTCAATCAGTCCTGAGCAGTGGGGGCACAAATAGATCATTGAAGGTGCTGGTAACATGTTCACACCTCCTTAATAGGGTCAAACCGCTCACCTGTAACGGGGTTGATCTGCATAACTAGATCGAAGCAGCCCTGACCTTCTAACGCAGCAGTGAACGAGTCGAAGCGTTCTCTAACCAGCTTACGCGCTATAGCTGTTGCATCATTGCAGCCCTGACCCTCCAGCAGGTCCAATGCCTCATAGATATCAGCCTGCAGCCTGCTCAGATCAACGGGATCAGGGGCTACGAACGATATGACGGCCTTTGGATGGGTTAGCTCCTGATCAGTAAGGATAGCCTTCCGCTTAGACCTAACCTCAGCCTCATTTATAGCGTAGAAACTCCAGTTATCACGCTGCACTCGCTGAGTGGTCAGATCGCAGCGCGGGGGGGTCACCTCGTCGCCTGCGGGGTAGTATTCTTGATCAGTGGCGGGTAGTAGTTCGACTGCTGTTGTCATGGTTATCTCTCTCCAAAATAGTTAATAAATTGTGGTGAGATAGCGAAGCAGCAGATTCAAAACGCGGACTAAACGCGGACCATTTTCACAACAAAAACAAAGGGCCTATCTCTAATTGAGATAAGCCCTTGTTCTGTATGGCGCGCCCGGAGAGATTCGAACTCCCGACACCTTAGTTCGTAGTTAGGTGGTCATGATTCCTATAATTTCTACCATCATCCTGCATGACCAACAAATACATGTAGTTACAATAATATTCTTTTTACCCAAGTCCTATAAAAGACACTATAATCCTATTAAAGCTATCCCTAGAGTGGGGGTAAAAGTGGGGGTAAAAATTACCCCCGCTATTTAATCATGCGGATTGATGGGGCGGTGTCATGGGCAAGTTGACTGTGAAAGAGTTGGAATCACTAACCGAGCAAGATGAGGGGCGTAAGCTCTTCGATGGTGATGGGCTTTATGGTCGGGTACGTCAGCAAAAGGTTGGTCTCGTTGTTACCTTCGAATATCGATTTAAGCAGCAGGGAAAAACACGCACCGCCTCTTGTGGCAAATGGCCAACCCAATCCCTGCGGGATATCAGAAAAGTCCGTGATTCAAAACAGTCACTGGTGGACTCAGGCGCTGACCCAATAGAGCTTGGCCGATCAGATAAACTCAAAAAGCAGTTAGAAACCGCTCAACAGATAGAAAACCAACAAGCAGAGCTTGCCCGTCTAGCCACTGAAACAGCAGCCCGGCGCACCTTTGCCGATTCCATTGCTCAATGGGAAAGATTGGAGCTATCACGGCGCAAGGATGGGGGCAGTGAAGCAATGAGGGCCATTCACAAGGACATCATGCCGATCTTAGGGGAAGTCGCCATTGTGGACATAAAGCGAGCCATGCTGGTTGATATTCTCGATGACGTGGTAGAGAGAGGCGCACTGGTGATGGCAAACCATCTATTTGGTGATCTGCGTCAGTTCTTCAATTATGCCCTTGCACGGGAGTGGGTTGAGGCTCACCCGCTGGCAGGATTAACCAAGGAGAAGATTGGCGGGCGTCAAAAAGAGCGCGACCGCTATCTCAGCGAGAATGAGATCATCGAGCTACAGCAGCAGCTACCCGCAGCCAAACTCTCGCATGTAACCGAGTATGCGATCTGGATCATGCTCTCCACCTGCTGCCGAGTTGGTGAACTGTCCCAGGCACGCTGGACCGATATTGATCTGGAAAATGGGGAATGGCATATCCCCGAGGGCAACAGCAAAAATAGCAAAGCGCACATCGTCTATCTATCTGAGTTCAGCAAAGTACAATTCCTACAACTCCACCCCATTTCTGGGGCCACGGGTTGGTGCCTACCCTCACGGGATGGAATGAGTCACATTGGACCTAAATCCGTTGCAAAACAGATTCGAGATCGAGTTCGTAGTAGCCCCGTGAAGGGGCGTGGAAAGGTATCAGAAGCCCTACTCCTGACCGGTGGACCATGGACACCCCATGATCTTCGCCGTACCGGTGCCACAATGATGGGAGAGTTGGGGGTGATGGGTGAGGTGATCGAGCGCTGCTTGAACCACGTAGAACAGAACAAACTCAAACGTATCTACCAGCGTCACGAACTCAAGTCCGAACAACGGGAGGGATGGAGGCGATTGGGGGAGCGGCTTAGCTTACTGTGCAGCTCCAGTACGATTGATAATGTCATCATCGGAAAGTTCACATCAGCCGTCTAGATCTCTTGTGTACCTAAACTCATAGAATGGCGTTCAGTGAAATTCATAACCGCAACATGTTCATGATTCATGAACGATGCCTATTAATTCGGGGGCGGCAAAAACGAGTCTTGTTGTGACTCTACCTCAGCAGATTCAGGATCTTTTGGACTGATATTGAGGTGAACATAATCAATCATCGCTAATCGATGCTTATTGGGACAAAAGACCTTTTTGAAATTCCAACCTGGCCTACCCCACTCTGCTTCGATGACCAATTGGCTCATAAGAAATCTGCTTTGACACTCTGGGCACACTGCCTCCCCTAGACCCTCATCAATTAATGTTTCAACGACATAATTAAACCGTTTACTCCAAACAGATGGTGGCACTGAAAAGGGCTCATTGCTATTGTGCTGGCGCACCCATTTGAAGATCGCCTCATCATCATGAGCTCTAGCAGGGGCGTTACTGATCTTTTCCTTCAACACCCTCTCAATATCTTGAGCAGAAAAATAGAACATCGCCTCAGAAGTGTCTGAATACATATAGTTAGAGGCGGAATACTGGAGGATATCACTACAGGGTGGTGGATTACTCCACAGACGATCCAGCTCACGATCTTGCTCCGCCAAATCGATATTGATACCCGCAAACTCGTGTTTGAAGTAGCCTTTCCCGCTAATGAGTCGTTTTGGATTTAACAGTAAGAACGGCCAAAAGATTTGATAAAAAATATACTTTATCCAAATTTCGAGCTTGTAGTAGTGCCAATCGTACACATCCAACCGGCTATACATAATCCAGCCAATGCGCACTGCTACTAAAATAAGGCCAGAAAAATAGACGTTAAAAAAGCTTATAGTCATAACCGATATCCATCTCGTAAACTAAGGTTGGCCAAAGGTAGAATTTAGTAGTGGTTGAATACTACAACCTCAACCCTTTTTGCTCCGGCTGCCAATTAACAAGATCTAATTGAGCCTTTCCCATGCCAAGTGAACGAACCCATTTGGCCGCTGAATCCAGAGAACTCCAGCCTTTAATCGTGCCCTTGAGTGTTACGACGGTTTGTGAACCATTTGGGGTGATTGCATCAACATGAAAGCGATTCCCCTGAGCCACAATATCAATTCGTTTTACAGCTCCAGCCTCTATCAACGCACGCAGTGTCTTCTCATTCATCGTTATCACCTTCTGTAAATAGGGATTGTTGTTCATGGATCGGGATACCCACCTGCTCACAATGCTGGCGAATCAGTACCTCAATCATATTGGCAACACTGCGCTGATCACGGATCGCAGCGCAGCGCACGGCCTCTTTTAAAACAGGATCAATTCGCAGATTTAAAGTCGCTGTTTTTCTTGGAACCATATTCAATGACTACCATTAATATACATCAACACATTGTAACGCATGCAGCATTACATGTATCTGTCATTAATAAATACTCCAAATGACAGGCGGAGAAAGGACTTTCCTTAAACAAGCCACTCATTCTTCATGGGCATCAGAATCTTTCTCACCTGCTGCCAGGAACTCCTCATAGGCCTTATCCCAGTCAATACCTGTGCCTGAAAATGCTTTCTTAACCGATTGTAAAAATTCCTTATGATTCAAAGTCTCGTACGTCACATCCTTGAAACGCTCTTCTAGTCGCATGTCTTGGATCAAAGTTTCAGAACGTGGAAATACGCTGTCCAGTTGAGCATTCAGCCATCGGCGGACATCATTTTCCGTTGGTTCCGTAGCTACTAATAACTGCCCATGAATCGCATCTGACGGATTTTGTATAGCTAAAGGTAAATAGTAATCGATGATTTGTTTACGGGATCCATCAAGATGTTGCTGGAGTTCATCAGCAACAGTATCCTGATGCGCTTTAAGTTTTACTCGAAGCTCTCCAAGACGCTTCATCAACAACGGCTTTTGTGCTTTTGAAATTACCCTGCCTTGTTTCCCCAAAGATTTTGTCAAATCATCGCGTATAGACCTCAAAGAGGCATCCAGGGATTTTGACGAAAGCTTATCATCCTTGTTGATCAAATCGAATGTAGTTCGCAGCCGCCCTTCCAAATCCTCGCTGCTTCCGAGTTTTTGAATACAGGGCGGGATAGAAATCCGATGCCGCTGGATTGCAGCCCCGGTCAGGCTCAATTCTACATATTGTAGGTAGGGCTCGAACACCCGCACCTGTCGGGCTAAATCAAATTTAACAGGTGGTGCCTCTTTCAGTTTATTGTCAACTTGCTGGAACTGTATGTCATCGACCAGGATGGCCCCCACCTCAACAGGCAGATTGGCAATGCGTGCTTTTTCTTCTTTATCATCAGTTTGTGCAATGGCAATGGCCTTGGCCGCAGGAGACAATCTTGCCAATGCCTCGGACACCTGTTCATGCGACAAACGCAGGGCATTGCGTGCCGAATCGTGTGTGGTCTCCGCTTCGAGATAGAGTGGTGTCGGTGTGAAGGTATAACCCTCCCCGTCGACGATGATCAACGCATTGCGCAGACCATGAGAGTTGTTGATCACGATACCCGCATCGCGTAACAACTGAACCGCGGCAATGTCACCATATCCCATACGCATGACACGCTCGTCGAAATCCAGACTCACAGTGAGCAGTTCAGGGCCAATTCGATTGGCGACGTCAGACATAGCCTTTGCCGGCTCCTGCTGAATACCAGGCCCGGCATAACAGACAGAACCTTCAGCGGTTCGGATAATGCTCGCGATACTGGCTGATGATAAATGGCAAAATAGTTCGTTACTGTTGATGGGATTGCTCATAAATTGTTGGCCTCCACCAACACATGGATCAACTTGTTGGCCCCGCCTTGATCACGGAGAAAATAGCAGGTGCGTTCTGTGTGATGACCACCGCATTCATTAACAAAGATGGTGTAGTTGCTGAATTCCATTACTGCAACGCATCTCACTCTTCTGTGTCTGATCTATCCACAAAATATTCCACTCTGTTATTTTAAGCATCCATAACGTCTAAATTGACTAAGTTCATCACCAGATATCCATACTCCAAGAATGCTATCAACTTCGCTTTGCTGATAATTGAACATATAGTCTGGATAATGATCTGGATAGAGAGATAGATTAGACAACACGTTGGACTCAATATGCTTTTCAACTGATTGAATCCATTCATCCAACTGCCACTCATAAGCTTGATTTTTTGTGATTGCACGCCGATCCAAGAAGGGGCTAATCTCTATAATGCTAAAGTGGATAGTATCTACAATTGATTCAAACAAGCCTGCTTGCAATAACCAGGGCTTATAATACCGTTCATAGGAATGCCGATCGGTATAGATGCAGACATATACAGGATCTGGTCCAATGGTTATCGTTGAGATAAGAGAAAATAGTTCGGCCTTAGCCGCTATAAAACTAGCGCCCTTCCAGAAACGTGCATGCCGTACAAGATCTAAACGCCAGCCAATAATTTGAGTATTTTCAGTTTCCATCCCTGGTTTAAATTGTGCTTAGTGCATCTGCGCAAATTCAATGATTTGCTCTTTTGCAGCATAGGGAACAACCTCGATACCGGTCTGCTCTATACGACCAGAGATCTCTTCAAATGCTTCTTGGCATTGGCCGTTATGATTCGTTGGCCCTTCCATCGCAAACATCACCTTTTCGGGTAATGCTTGCCGACGTTTTAACTCTTGAAGCTTAAACAACCATTGACCACCATGCTCAAGAATCTTGCTTGGCTTATCATGGGCCAAATGTAGAGGCTTAATCAGCTTGAAGGGCTTATTTTCAACCTGCTCAACAAATGGGAAGGTTGCTTGGTAAAGATCATCACCAATCGCCAATTTTTGGAAATTATCACCAATACGCACTTGATAGAGCCACTGTCGAATCCCCTTCTCCAATCGAGTCTCGGCATACTCCTTGGTTACAAAATTACGCTCAACATAGTAGCCAAATAGCTCTTTGAGAGTCGCCTTTGGATCTTGAGCCATAACCACACGAGGCTTGCTGAAACGGATGATGGTTTCACGAGTTCTTGTCACCTCCTGGAATAGCTGCTGGGCAAACTCCACATCATTTGACTTATAACGCCCATCAAAACCGTTGGCATTGAGGAGTTCATGGATTCGCTCAAGCTCCGCTTTCAGGGTCTTTAGTGCATTTTTATAGAGCTTTGGATCGAGTCCTTCAAAGAATTTAGTAATGCGGCCATAACGGCGTGTTTCTAACTGAAAGTCATAGTAGCGTGCGTTGGGAGCCATCATCAAGATACCGACATTGGCGAACTCCTCTGTCTCCACAAAAGGAGCAAAGCGCACAATTACATACTGGCAGGCTATCTTTGTATCACTCATTTCCAAAAGTCATCGTGTTCGTGCTGGCGCAATGTTATCAGTGCATCATCAAGGTCAAAATTAACCGGTACTGTCATCTCAGGGTCGGCAAACAACCACTGTTCCGGTATTCCTTGGATGATGTTATCCCAAGATTTCAGTGCATCCGAGAATCGTTGCTTTTATTCATTATGGATTATTATGTCATTAACAAGCAGATTTTGCTGATCTGAAAAGACATGATCGCCCCATACCTCCTCTCGACAAAAATCGGGATCAAAGGCTTGATTATGGTCAATGACGATAAGTTCCTCGTGATCCGGTACCCAGAAGAGATTGGGATTACCACCCTTCTGTGAAAGGGTACGATCCGCATTATTGATCCAGAGATCAAACATTAAGACTTGCTGCTGAAGCTCATCAGGGATTTCAAATATCATGGAGTAATTTACCTCCATCAACTCCAGACGACGAGAACCAAAAGCTGGCCCCGCACCCAATTCGGTGAGTTCCAGATCCAATCCTGGAATGATCAACTCTTCAGGAATATGAACGATCTCAAAGGGGGCAATAGGCAGCTCTAATTTTTTAGCTAGATTGGCACAGATCCATTCACAGATCAGACTACGACGACCGGCACTCCGACCTTTGACAAAGTAAAGATTTCCATCATCACCTCTACAGATGAAGGGTCGAGTCACTCCCTGCACCGATCGGCCTAGGACCTCCACAATTTCGACGGACATCAATCGGTCTCCTGTCCGTTACCATCACAATGCTCCTTGATGCTGCAACCGTAGCTAGCAGAAGACAAAGCAGGGTTCGACGGCAAAGCAATATGCCAGCACTGGTAGTCCATCATATACCTCCCCCATAAATCGGCGAAGGCACTTGAGGATAAGCCCGATAAACATGATTAAAGAGCAGATTAGTCAATCCCTGGATCTCCTCCTCTTCATAGCTCTCGACGGGTAGTCCGGTCGTATCATCATATAGATAGTCATAGATTCGCTGCTTTACCGCGTCGCGTGTCCCCTCTTTTTCACGCCAGTTGTCGATATTGAGCTTCTCTTGTTTCAGAGTTTCAAGCAGATCCTTGGCCACCTTTTTGATGCGGTCGATCTCTTTCTTGGATAACTCAGGCTTCTTCAGCATATCAAACAGCACCAGCGTCTCACCGGTCAGATTCTCACGCACGGCGCGTGACTCCTCTTCGGTCAGCTCCTGCTCAAACTTGAATAGTGCCTCAAAAGTCTGCTCGATGGTGACGCTATCCTTTTCACTATTATAGCCCTCCACGATCTCCTCAAAATGCTTTTGAAAATCGGTTCGCAACGGGTTCTGCTGCATCAGCTTGGCTAGGCGTGCAGCGAGGGCATCACGCAAATTGACCACAGTGGTCTTCTTATTGGCGATACGAGAAAACTCCTGCCGCAAGCGCTCGAAGTCGATCTTGCTGATGTCATAGACCTTCTGATTCTCATTGACTGCATAACGATTCACTTCAACCGAATCATCCACCAATCGGTGCAGCTCCATCATGATCTGACTGATGTCGGCCTGCTCTCTATCGTTCTGTAACGATTTGTAGATGATATTGATGGCGTCCCGATCTAATCGGTAGTCGTTAATCTCGGGGCGGATATTGATGCAGGCCTTAAACTTCTTGAATACCTCACGCGCCATCACCTCAAACTGCTTACGGGTCTGATCATCTTCGTTGATCGCCTCTTTGGCCTGCACGATGGCCGCATTACGCTCAAACCCTGCGGTTTCGGTAATCGCACTCATCTCAAAGCCGCGATCAGACAGGAAGGTTTTTACCATCTCGATGGCCTCAGCCAGATCCGCCAATAGCGCCTCATTGGGACGGGTCGGATCTTGTGGATTATCTTCACCGTCACCACGACCATCATCACCAGCCCCGGCAAAATCGGCCAATGCCTTACGCAGGTTTTTCAGGATGCCGCAATAATCGACAATCAGACCATTATTCTTCCCCTCTGCCACTCGGTTGGCACGGGCAATGGCCTGCATCAGGGTGTGGGCCTTGAGTGGTTTATCGAGATAGAGAGTTGCCAGCGTTGGCACATCGAAACCGGTGAGCCACATCGCGCAGACGATCGCCACTCGGAACGGATGATCCGATTCCTTGAAGGCATCTTCCAGATCGATACGCTTGCCATTGCAATCCTTAAAGCCCTCTTTTATCAGCTTACGATGGGGGGTTATGTCTAAATCCCACTTACGGAATTTATCCACCTCACCCTGCTCTTCACTCACCACCACCGCTATCTCGGTCTCGTTCATCCAACGCACCTGACGACGCCGAAAGATCTCCTCCTGCTGGTCTACGCTCTCCAGGCGAAGCCGCCTGTCGAGTTCGAGCTGTTTTACCTGCCACTTCTCCATAATCAGCGTATGCATCCGCACACAGGTGAGCTTATCGATACAGACAAACATCGCCTTACCGCTCTCCCAACCATTGACGTAGTGATCGACAAAGTCAGCGGCAATCTGCTCCAGTCGACTGGATGCGGTCACAATGTGGTAATCGCGCTTTAGTTCACGCTCCAACCGCTGCGCCACATCGACATCTTCAATATCAAATTCAGCAATCTTCTCGGCGATCTTCTCATTTAATCCCTTAGGATCGGCCACCGAGTAATCTTCTCCTTCATAACTAAAGAGCAGCTTTTCTCCCCGCGCATCGTAGTAGAGTGGCACCGTGGCCTTATCCTCTACCGCCCGCTGAAAATCATAGGTAGAGATATACTCACCAAACACCTTACGGGTGATCTCATCCTCTTTAAGCAGCGGGGTGCCGGTAAAACCGATATAGCTGGCATTAGGCAGGGCGTTACGCATATTGAGCGATAGGGTGCCGTACTGGGTACGGTGGGCCTCGTCGGTGATGACGATGATGTCATCGCGCTCTGAGCCCTTCATCCCCTGATCGTTAAACTTCTGGATCAGCGAGAAGACAAAGGCCTTATGCTGACCCAACAACTCATCAAGATGTCTGCCATTACTAGCACGGCAGGGGTCACGGTCGTTATCCACAAGGCCAACCCCAGCAAAGGTCTTATAGATCTGGGTGTCTAGATCTTCGCGGTCAGTGAGCACCAAGAAGGTAAAGTTACCGCCCAGTTTGCGATGCACCTTTTTGGCAAAGAAGGCGATGGAATAGGATTTACCCGAGCCCTGGGTATGCCAGAACACCCCCAGCTTACCGGCCATGTTTTCACGGTTCCTGACCGCCTCGATAGCACGG
>Ga0233435_1001572_pt1 | contig 21625 bp, 17 predicted proteins | sample SI_122_August201_3_FD_182735 | JGI IMG/M metagenome (GOLD analysis project Ga0233435, IMG submission 182735) | Seawater microbial communities from Saanich Inlet, British Columbia, Canada - SI_122_August2016_135_MG | ecosystem: Environmental > Aquatic > Marine > Inlet | place: Canada: British...
CATTTCGCGCTTTCCAGGTAAACCTTTCCGGAACCTTTTCCAGGCATTTTTCCACAAGTTCAGGACTTAATTTAACCAGCTTATCCTGCACTTTTGCTCCATAATTTTTAAAAATTTCAAGGACCTCATAATGGTGAAAAAGCACTCCGGTTTCCTCTAATATTTTTAAACTGGCCCCATGAATTTTTGAGAGCATATCCGGTTCAATGGCTTGAATTTTTTTCATCTATTATCCTTTTTATGTCACAATTATTCGATCTAACCCGGATATTTCACGAGTTGAGTTTGCCTTAGCTGCAAGTTGCAGGGTATGCCGCTGTATAAGTCTACCGCAAATAGCCTGTAGCGAAGCAGATGAGGTAAAATCAGCTCGCCTGAATGGGATAGGTCCCATACTTTTCTTTAGTCTCCATCATGGCCAATATGTTTTCAACTTTGCAATAATCAGTAATACTGTTGGAGGTGGCCATCAAATACCCACCACCCGGTGCCAGCCGGGCTATCTTTTCTTTTACTTCTAAAATGGTTTCTTCAACCGTGCCCCGACTTAATGTGTGACCAATATCAATATTTCCCCAGATACAGATTTTATCGCCATACTTTTCTTTATATTCAAAGATATCGTTCACATCAGGCTGAAAGGGATTAAAACAATTCATGCCGAATTCCATAATATCATCAAAGGCCCGTCCCACATTTCCGCAGGAGTGATAAACCCATGGCAGTTTCAGAGTGGAAGCAAATTTTTTCATACGGGGCAGAAAAACCTCCCGAAAAATGGGCAGGGGAATAATAGGGCCAGTGTTAAAAGCAATATCATCATAACACACCAGAAAATCAAAGCCGGCGTCTGTTATTCCCTCTGCAATTTTTATATTCCACTCGATATATTGGTCCAGCATCTCTTCAATAAAGGAAATGTTTTCAAACAAAGCTATTGAAAACTCGGTCAGCCCCATGGAGAAAATTGTATTCATCATACCCGTACGCATGCTGGCAAAGATCGCCAGGTCTGAATCTCCATATTGATCCATATATTGTTTGGCTTTATCAAAATATCCGGGAGCTGTTACATCCGGAAGAATAAAATTTGCCATATCTTTCTGGGTTTTGATCAATCCTTCAGACTGAAGGTGCTCAACCCCTTTATCGTCTATTAATTTTTTACAAAATTGCGGCGCAAGATAGTCTGATTCAACATAACAGATGCCATCGGCTCCCAGACATTTATGAAACTTTGCATCGTCCATGTTCGGGTTTCCAAAATGACTTGCCAATGTTTTTCTAATTCCCGGATCAATCCAGTCTGCAAAAGGAACCTTATCCGGTACCTGAAGATTTAATACAGCCATTACTCTTTGCCTGGGTGTCATAATTTATGTTTCCTTAATTACCTTAGCTTAACTCTTTTTGTTTATTTCTTCATGTCAATTAAAAGGTGCCACCTGTCTCATCCATACTGAAGAATTCAGGAAAATAGCCGTTAGTATCAAATACCATATCTCTGGGTTGAAGGATTATTTCTAAATTTGAGCTATCATTTATCGTGGTGGTATAGGCTTGTGATAGATCCACCTCTGAAAGGCAGAGGGTATTTTTAATCCGAATAATTTTTATTTGATTTGTCGGGACAAAGCCAATACATCGCATGGCAAGAGCCAGGGCTTCTTTATCATTTGGCATGATAAGGGGAGTTTTACCCATTTCCAGGGCCATGCTTACAATGGTATTTGTATCCGTCGAGTTCTGGTCCACTTTGTCGCCCAGGCGCCGGGTGATAATATCGGCCAGTCCAAATCCACAGGCATTTCCTTCGGATATTTTTGTAATATCGGAAAGAATGATGCGCTTGATACTGGGTTTTTCAGGTTCAGGTGTTCCAGGGAGTCTTATTCTGCCCACCACCCGCGTATCAAACCCTGCTCCTGAAATCTCTTTTCCTATTTCATCAATCAAGATAATATCGGCTTCATCAACGGGCAGTTTAGGTGAAATCTCCATGGATCGTTTAAAAAAGACCTTTTCTTTTTGTTCAATTTCACTTGCCGGGAAAACACCCACATCCGCCACATCACCATACCCGTTTTCAATGGTGGCAACACCAAACAGTATATTGCATTTGGAAAGGACATGGCGGGCGCCTGCGGCGATGACATTGCTTGAGCCAAAGCTCATCATGGCTTGATGATAGATACCGGCTCCAGCGATTTTACCCAGACCAATGACCATGAGCTTCATCAGTCCGCTTTCAAATTCACCCATAAAATCAGTATGTTTCTTGATTCTGTTAATCAACACAATGTGGTCCGCCTCAAAGGCAAACCGATCCACCATAACAGGGATACCTTGCTTTGTCTTTCCTATTTCAACAACATCAAGGGACGACCTTATCTTTGCCCCCACAGCCTCCTTCGTTAAACCCAGATGCAAGAGCACCCGTTCCTGTCCAGCTGCCGTGCCGGCTCCATGACTTCCCATGGCAGGGACAAGAAAAGGCATAAGTTTCATTTTCTTTAAATTATCAACAATAGCTTTTACTATTTCAGGATAATCGGTAAGTCCCCTGCTGCTACAGGCCACAGCCACTGTCTGGCCTGGCTTGATAGACATATTTGGAGAAAGATCTTTTATCTGCCGGGTAATTTGGTGACTTATGTTTGAAACTCGCTGATGATTAAACTGCTGTTTTACACGGATCATTTTAGGAAACTGGCTATCCTGCATTCTTTTTTCCTTTTAAAAATTTTTATATTTTTTTATCATTTTTCGGTTTACTATTTTTGGTTTGTCATTTTCTGCTTTATCCGTTATCGGTATGATTCTGTTCAAAGCACCATATATATGATCCTGAACCAGCTGAGCCGCTTTTTTCTGATTTCCAGCCACAATAACCTCCAGTAAAGGAATATGAGTGGAAATAAATTGTTTTGCCGTCTGAAACATTGGGTACTCCATTTTTAGACATACCCTGATCTGACTTGCCAATGGCATCCAGGCGTTGAGTAAACGGCCATTTTCAGAAAATTCGCAGATGGATTGATGAAAGCTTAAATCAGCGTTAAGGATATCTTCCTCACTATTGCTATCCAATGCATTTTCCATCCGGTCCATTATGGTATTGAGTATTTTGACTTTTTTTGAATTCATCTTTTTAATTGCAAGCTGAATGGCCAGTTCTTCCAGGGCACAGCGAACCATCATCAAATCCTCTATATCCTTTGGGGTAATCTGGGCTACGGTAACGCCTTTAAAGGGTGTGGTCTGAATAAGACCGTCCTTTTCCAGATAGCAAAGCGCCTCTCGAATGGAAAACCGACTCATGCCCATCTCATTTGAAAGCTGGGATTCTTTAATCCGCATGCCGGGTTTTAAAGTCCCCTTCTCAATTGCGCCCCGAATGTTCTCCAGGGCAATCTGAGTCATTGTAGGGCGATTTTGTTTTGAAAAAATTTTGTCTGGTGCATCCATATATTTTTAGTCCCTTAGAAATGAATTGATATCATTTCATTGTCAATTATCAATTGCGGTACCCGTCTGTTAATATCCATGCCGTTTATGATACCAGGATAACCACAAGATCATTTACATTGGATCCTGTATGCCCCGTATAAATAATATCAGAAATATTTTTTAATAATTCACTTGTATTGTGTTCCATCAGTTCCCTATGGAAATCCATCCCCATGCCTTGCGCCCTATTCACGGAAAAGCCATCGGTTAATGCACCGGCATAATCAGTTGGCCCATCTGTTCCATCTGTGTCAATGGCTCCCACTACAATATTCTCTTCCGGGGTAAGATCCAGGCATGCTCCGCAACCCAACTCCTGGTTGGCTCCCCCTTTGCCTTTGGGCTCTCCATGAATCCGGACACCGGTTTCACCCGTTGCGATCAATGCACATGGGATATCAAAGAGCTTGTGCGACTTGTGTGCCTCTCTGGCAATGGAACAAAGAACGCGCCCAGCCTCCCGGCTTTCACCTTTCAATTCGCTGGTCAATAGATAAGGCGTAAACCCCAGTTTTTTTGATTGCATTTCTGCAGCTTTCCACAAATCAATCGTTTTTATCGTCATGCAGTATTGAAATTTTCCATTTCCCAAAGATTTAGGTGTCTCCTTTTCTTTTGTAAAATTGGAAAAATAGTCACGAACACGGGCAGGTATCTTATCCCAGAGGCCATATCTATGAAGAATATCCACTGCATCCTGAAAGGTGGATGAATCAGGATGGGTCCAGTCGGCATTCCATTCCAAAGGATCGCCAATGGCATCGGAAACCGTCAGGGTAATACAGGTTGCAGGTTGAATCATGAGACCCAGCCGACCCCCTTTAATTTTTGACAGATGACGTCGAACACTCATAATTTCGGTTACCTGTGCGCCGCAGTGAACCAAAAGGCGGTTCATTTCAATCTTATCCGCATCTGTTATCCCATCCACAGGGTAGCAGCAATTTGATGAAACTCCGCCTGACATGAGACATATAACCAAATCGTTTTCTTTTGCTTTTTTTGATAGTCTAATCATTTCCAGACTGGCCTCAAAACTATTTTGGTCTGGGACGGGATGGGCTGATTCCAGAATTTTTATATGGTTCAAGGGTTTTGCCTGGCCATGCTTTACCACCACCACCCCTTCGTCAATCCGGTCTCCAAGGATTTCGTCCATGGCCTGGGCTTGTCTGAATGTAGCCTTTCCAGCACCGATAACATAAATATGATCAATTGTTTTAAGATCATATTCTTGATTATCAACAATCAGTATTTCCTGGTGCAGCTGGACAGCCCTGTGGGTTGCATGATAGGGGTCTACTTCATTTAAGGCATATTCAATAATATCTAGACACGATTTTCTGGCTTTAACCAGACCATGGGAGAGTAATTCTTCCCTGTTTTTAATTATTGAGTTTTTAATTATTGGTTTTTTTACTCTTGAATTTTTTACAATACCTTTGCCACTAGTTGGATCGGTAACATTTTTCATTTGATTCATCTTCCAAAAAATATTGTTAAATCCTATAAAAACTTAAGTATGATTTGCCATTATGCCTTTCCCAAATCCACCATCAAATTTTCGTTTGCCAGCTGGGCCGTGGGGTTGTGCACCATCCCTGGCCATCACCAAGGTGCCGGATGCAAGGCGACAAGTAGTGACGAAAGAGGCCTAAGTCATACTCCGCAGTGAGGAACGACCGCAGTCAACACAGCAGGTGGTACCTTGATGGTGGATCAGGGTTTTAAATCAGGGCTCCCTTATACTGGCGACCGGCATATTGTGCCAATAAACCCAGCTCATGTTCAATTTCAATGAACCGGTTGTAGTTGGTTCCCCTGTCACTGCCACGAATACCGCCTGTTTTAAAGAGGCCTGAATTAAGTGCGCAGCTGATATCCGACAGCACAGAGTCTTCTGTTTCACCGGAACGAACCGACATTACAACGGGATAACTATTGCTCGTTGCCATCATGGCGGCATCACAGGCTTCTGTAATGGTACCAATCTGATTCACCTTGCACAGGATTGCGTTGGCAATTTTCTTTTCCACCCCCATTTTGATACGATCAACATTGGTGGCAAAAATATCATCACCAATAATCATTTTATCTGAAAGCTCTTGAGTTATTGTGATCCAGCCTTCATAATCCTTTTCATCCAATGGGTCTTCAATGGATACAATTTTTGGAAAGGCTTTGACCAGATCTTTGATATAATCAATCATCTCCCGAGACGTTCGCCTTTTTCCTTCAAATTGATATGTTTTCCCATCATCGGTCAGAAGACCACTGGCAGCTAAATCCAAACCAAACTCCACATCATCACTGTATCCGCAATTTTTAACAGCTTGGCTCAAAATTTCCATAGCCTTAAACGAACTGTCAAGGGGCGGCGCAAACCCGCCATCTTCACTGCTGTTGGTGGCATTTTTACCCATGGTTTTAAGCAAAATTCTCCCCAATTCCTTGAATATTTCACTTAAGATCTGAACGGCATGGGTAAAACTTTTCGCACCAACGGGCATGACGCAATATTCCTGAATATCCAGATCATTTCCCGCGTGAAGCCCACCATTGATGAGACATGCCTGGGGAACGGGCAAGACGTGAGCACCTGCATTTAAGTATCTATAAAGCGGAAGACGACACCATTTTGCAGCGGCTTTTGCCACGGCCATTGAAACCGCAAGGATGGCGTTGCCTCCCAGCTTTGACTTATCCTTTGTTCCATCCAACTCATTTAATAAATAATCGATATTGCGTTGATTTGCGCCATGAACACCCATCAGTGCCGGTTTAATTATGTTTTCAATATTCCCAATGGCGGTCTTTACCCCCATACCATTATATCGTTTTTCACCATCTCGAAGCTCCTTTGCTTCAAAGGAACCCGTGGATGAACCGCTCGGCACATCAGCGATACCGACAAACCGGTTATCAATGGTGACATAAGATCTAATTGTCGGATTTCCACGATTGTCTAAAATTTCAATTGCTCTGATATCTGTGATCGGGTCGGATTTCATGAAGTTCCTCTTTTTGATAATTTAAATTGTCGACAATCTACAATCGCATTTTCGGGTTGTCAACAATAAAATAAATCTGGAGGACAAGAAGTTTAATATTTATCCTATTATTTTTATCAATTCTTTTTCCCCATTTTTTCTGATCCGCATCAATTCATCCATGATTTTACCATCAAGGGGTATGGGGCAATGGGTTTCCAAGATATCGAAGATTTTTTCCCCCACTCTTGTGGCCATGTCCTTGGATCCGGCTGCCTCCCACTTTTTTCGCGGTTTACGATCCATAAGCTTGCTATGCCAAAGTTGTTCACAAAAATTTTCCATTGTCTGTTCCTGATCAAGGTATTGTCCTCCAGGTCCCACAGCCTCAATTACCTCTCGTGACAAGGTGGCCCGGTTTATTGTGATTCCTTTCATAAAATGCTTGACCATCCCTACCAGCTCGTTTCCAAGAACCAATTGCTGGGGAGAACAACACATGGCAGAATCTGTATAACCTATATCGTGAATCAAATTCAGACCCCCCATAGCCTGGGCCATAATATGAAATGCCGCTTCAGAACCGGCCTGGGCATCAATGACTTTGGAATCTGTCGCACCGGCAAGTCCCCAGGTGGGCATCCCGAGATATTGGGCCACTTGGGCGTGGGCACAGGTAGCCAAAGATTTGGTCGGTTCACCAAAGCTTGAAAGTCCGGTACTCATATCCATTATACCCATGTTGGTGGACAGGGCAACAGGGCATCCAGGGCTGCGCAACTGGGCAAGCGTTAGACACATAAAGCTTTCAGACAAAGCTTGAACAACTGCTCCTGCAACAGTTATAGGCCCTGTTGCCCCCAGCATCACCGAGGCTCCCGGAATTTGAGGCATTTTCAAATCCGCTGCTGCGAAAAGTCTGTCTATCACGTGATCCGGATATACCATGGGTGCGATAGGCTCAGGATACGCCATGACAAAAGGTCTTTCCTGTAAACTATCCAGGCCGCCTGCTACGGCTGCTGCCATCTCATAGACCAGCTCAACACCCCTGCCGGAATAACCGATAAAAACAATCGGTTTTGTTGTGTTGGAAACCACAACCGGGAATTCAAATATATCGCAGGCATCTCCCGGTACATCCTGGGAAGACCCAAAAGGCATGACAAAATCAATATTAGATAATGCGTCAGCTATTTTAGCGCCGTTTCCAATATCATCCAACAATGTTTCCCTGACTTCACCTGTATAGGCATCCATTGTATTTGGAGCTGCCGTGGAAGTGCCGAAATAGCTTTTTCTACCCGTTACTTCCATGGCTCGTTTTCCGGTTCGATCAAAAATCGTCCATCCTTTGGGTGCCTGACGTAGACATTCACGCACGATATGCTCTGGAACTTTTACAGAATCATCTTTGACAATGGCGCCTGCTTTTTTAAGCATTTTGCGGGCATCGCCATGAAGAATCTTGAATCCCACAGTCCGCATGACATCAAATGTAGCGTAAAAAATTTCCTGGATTTGATCTTCAGTAAACATTTTAAAAACATTTGTGCCATGTTCTGTGGATGAAGTATTGATCATGTTTTGTCTCCTGGTTTATTCATTTTATTTGTAAAGGAATTTATCAACTTTGTAATACTGGGTTTTTCTTGCAGCGACCCTATTTCATCAACAATGGCCTTTGCCTGATTTTTATCCAGGCGTTTGCGGCTAAGCCAGGCAAACTTATTTTTAATGTCGCCATCTTTGAGCGGAAAATTTTCATCCCCTTTGACATTTTGACTCTGTGCAGAAAAACAAATCCCCTTTTTGTTTGTAATCTGCACTTCATTTTTAATCAATTCTGGAAAAAATTTATCAAATTCAGGTGCTGTTTCAATGTTCACCTTTTTGGCGACTGCAAGGATTTGAGGGTCATGCAATTTTTCAATGGTCATCTGATCAGGTCCGAACTCGCCGTCCACAAGTGTTGCTGCTATTACAAAAGGTATGCTGTATTGGGCATCTTCCATAGTTAAAGGATTTGGGTTATCAAGGTGTGCAGCTTTGCTCAAAGTCCGGATGGTTATTTTTTCGATATCCTCAAAATTTATCTTATGTTTGACCATCAATGCCTGCAGTGTTTGTAAAGGTACGTGGGTCCAGCGGCATCCCGGGTGGGGCTTGAAATAATGGTGACTGATCTCAAAATTGTGTCCCAGTCTTTCTATCTCACAAATTTTTTCATCACTTTTAAAAATAGTGAGGGTACCGGTTATACCGGACTCGGCCATGTATGCCGACATGATTCCTGAAGCTGCAGACCATCCCATGCCCTCTTTTACCATGGGAATTTTCTTAGCTTTAATCCAACCCATCAGCATACAATTGGGTGCCTGCATTTCAGCAATGCCCATGGCATTTATTATTTGCTCCGATGTCAGCCCCAAAAGCCTTCCTGCTGAGGCTGCTGCTCCGAATGTACTGCCCATAGCAGATCCGTGGTATGCTTCCCAGGTGGTTGTTACCATACCGGCCCGATAAGCCAGCTCAAATCCTATAATGATGGCTTCAAGAAATTGTTTGCCAGTGTTGTTGTTTTCTTGGGCAACTGCCAGGGCAACGGGTATGATAATACCCCCTGCGTGTAATCGTGACCTTCTGTGCCCATCATCAGCGTCATGGGCATTGGCCATATAGCTGTTGCACATGGCTGCCATAAAAGGCGTCATTTTTTTTTTAAGCCCAAACACTGTGACACCTTTTTTATCAATAAATCGATACGCAAGTTTGTGCAGTCCTTTTCCCAAAGGCGTATCAACCCCTGCAATCATGCATCCTAATGTATCTAAAACGGCTCGTTTGGCTTCGAGAACAACAGCGACAGGTATTTTATCGAGATCAAAATTATCAAGAAAACCAATGATTTTTTCTTTGCTTTTATACAATTGCAGCCTCCCAAACTGTGGTTAAAATGAATCTCCCCGTCTCAAGTGGCGGGGTATTAGACCCACCGCTTTGCAATAAAAGTAAATAAAAGTAAATAAAAGTAAAGAGGTATTACCACTTGACGACTAAATACAAACTGGCTATCCTCATGTCAATAAGGAGAGGGTAATTTTTTATTTCAGAATAATGATCCATGGCCCACTGAACCGCTTGGTTTGTTTTTTTCTTTAAAAAAGGGGAGTTACCCGTGGGGAAGACTAAACAAGATCTGATTCATGAAGCTTCACTGGATATACTTGCGAACACAGGCGTTGCTTTTTATGCAAAAGAAGCTGTCCAGCTCTTTAGATCCCATGGATTTAAAACAGATCAAAATATAATCTTTTTTAATGAGACACAAATTCAAACCGCTCTGGATAGCACGCCTTCCCAGTTTCTTGTCCGGGCCCGGGATTCAAAATATGATCTCAGGCTTGGGGGGCAAAATGCACCCGCCCTGGCGCCGGGCTATGGCGCACCTTTTATTATCGAAAGCAATGGGTTCCGCAGAAAGGCCACAATTGACGATTATCAATCCTTTTGCAAATTGGTTCATACATCAAAAGTGATTAATTTTAACGGGTTTATGATGGGTGACCCTTCAGATTTGCCACCGAAAACCTATCATCTGGATATGCTTTTAAACAGCATACTCCTTTGCTCCAAGCCATTTATGGGCAGCCCTTTGACAGCACAGGCAGCCAAAGATGCCGTGCAAATGGCAAAAATAGTTTTCGGCGATTCCCCTGCCCCTGTTATGGTTGCAAATATAAATGCTCTGGCACCACTTCAGTTTGCACCTGAAATGGCTCAATCCATTATGATTTTTTCTAAAGCCGGTCAGCCGATTATCATTACTGGTGGCGGTATTATGGGGTCCACTGTCCCGATCGTGCCCGTTGATCTACTCATTATCCAGAACGCTTCTGTGCTGGCAGGGATTTGCCTGAGCCAATTGGTAAACCCTGGCGCACCCGTAATATACGGGGCTGTCGGTTCTCCTCTGGATATGCAGACCGGCGCGCTTTACCATGGAGGACCGGAATCCAACATGGTCATAAAAGAAGGCCTTTTAATGGCAAATTTTTATGGTTTGCCCAGTCGTGGCGGTGGCGCGTTAACAGACGCTCATTCACTCGATTATCAGGCGGGTTACCAAAGTGCCTTATCATTGAAAATAGCCTTTGATTCCCATGCCGATTTTATTCTTCACGCCTGTGGAATCTTAAGCACATATATGGCCATGAGTTTTGAAAAATTTCTTGCTGATGAGGAGCTTTGTCACCATATTTTAAAAACGCTTCAACCATTAGAGTTCAACAAAGATCAAATTGATCTTTCCATCATCAAAGAGGTAGGTGTAGGCGGTCAATTTCTCACCCATCCCTCCACTTTCAAGCATTGTCGGACCCAATTTATTCCCCTGCCACTGGCCAACCGACTTCCCTTTGATGCCTGGCAGGCTCAGGCTGTCTCGTCTTACCGGGATAAGGCCACAAAATCATTATCCATACGCCTGGACCAATATCAAAGACCAGATATTGATTCTTCATTGGAAAATGAGCTTAAAAGGTATGTAAGATCCAGGAAAAAGGAAATCTGCTAATACAAGAAAAAAATTTATCTGGACCGAGCGCTATTAATGCCACTAAACACTGTCAAAATTTGAATCATTCTGATTAAGTTTGTACAAAGTTGTCACCCTTGTGGAAGCGTATAATTTAAAAAAAACTCTACTATTTACAGTAAATGAAAAAGCAGGTTAAACTGAGGTTCAATTTTTAATATTAATTTGGTGATCATAATGGATAAAAATGGTGAAGACCAATTTTTATTTTCTGGAGAACTGCTTCATAAAATTTTTAATTCTTTGTCTGCTCACATTGCAATTATTGATGAGACTGGGGTTATTCTTGAGACGAACCTGGCATGGAAAAATTTTTCAAAAACAAACGGCCTGTCCGGTACCGTCAATTTTAACCAGATGAACTACTTGGGTGTCTGTGAAGCAGCAAGTAGAGATGGCATCAAAGATGCCCAGGCCGTTGCTTCAGGAATACGGCAGGTTATAAACCGGAAGATTGGTGAGTTTTTATATGATTATCCATGTCCTTCGCCGACTGGACCCAGATGGTTTTATATGCGGGCGGTTTTAATGGCTGAAGGTAGTCCTTTGAGGGTTATTATTTCTCATGAAGATATTACCCAGTTAAAACTGGCTCAGGAAGCCTTGAAGGAAAATCAAAGACGACTTGAAGATAAAAACCAGAGTCTGAATGAATCCAATACTGCTTTAAAGGTTTTAATCCAGCAGAGAGAAAATGATAAAGCTGAAATGGAAAAAAGATTCCTGGCAAATGTAAAAACCCTTATCCAGCCCTACATAAGCAAGCTTAAACAGGTTATGCTGAGTGAGAAGGATAGAACACTGGTCAGCATTCTTGATGATCATCTAAATGATATTATTTCTCCCTTGATGCAGAATTTAAACAATGCCGGTATTATGCTGACTCCCCAGGAGATTCAGGTTGCCTCGCTGGTCAAGGATGGGAAGACCACATCCGAGATAGCCGATGTTCTGTTTGTCTCCGAAGCAACGATTAGTTTCCACAGGAAAAATCTGCGTGAAAAGCTAGGGCTGAAAAGCAGGCGGGCAAATCTTCGGGCATTTCTGTTGTCCGTGTCATAATTTTAATGATGGTTTTTACCTATCACTAAACTATCATTCTTCTCTTATTGTAAAATTCAAATACGGTCATACATTATAGTCAAGCCAAAAGAAAAAGGCAGAGACTTGAAGAAAAAAGCCAAAATTAAAATAACGAATGTATGAGGTGACAAAATGACTAATAAATTAGAAGATTACGTAGAAAGTAACAAAGAAACAAGTGAGGGCCACGTTGATACCGGTGTTTGTCAAGCAAGTTGTCGCCTAAATTAAATTTATTTTTTTGTAGTAATTTTCTTTAAAATACGCATTTAATTCGCTTCGCTCATTCTTTTTAGGTTTTTTAAGGCAGGGCAGGATCGTTAGCAAGATTTGAGTTGGGAAGCCACCTGTGAGGCAGCTCCCCATGTAGCATTTTGCTATACTACCTGCATCTGAATATCCCTTGTCAGGTTTCCTCCTCAGGATATCCTGACTCCGTTTCTCCAGACATTGATAATGTACACTTCTATCGCTCAAAATCCAAGCCCTCTAACTATTAATTTACGTGTGACCTTCAGGTTAGGCTGCCTTTTTTTCTTTGATCATCTTTTCTTTATCGGGATTTAAATCAACCTTTTCAATCAAATCCCAATTCCTGATATTTCCTGTCCAACGCTCTGGATTACGGCTTTTGGCTTCTTGGTATACTTTTTCACGATTCTTCAGTATCTCCTTATCTTTACCACTATGCCGGGCATGAGGGGTGACAAATTTTATGCCACTATGATGATGGTGGTGGTTGTACCAGCGTACAAATGTAAGAACCCATTCCCTGGCTGTTTCTATGGTATCAAAGGGTTTTGAAGGATAGATTGGAGTATATTTCAAAGTCTTAAACAAACTTTCTGAATATGGATTATCATTACTTACCGATGGCCGGCTGAAGGATGGAATTACACCAAGGTTTTGAAGGGTTACCAGCATAGTTGCTCCCTTCATGGGAGAACCATTATCTGAATGAAGGACAATATCTTCTCCGCTTACTCCTTCCAATAAACAGGTCCTTTTTACAAGTTTTGAAGCCAGATCATCACTCTGTTTAGTATGAACCTCCCAGCCAACAACCTTTCGGCTGTATATGTCTGTGATCATATAAAGATAAAAAAATATTCCTTTTATGGATGATGGCAAATATGTTATGTCCCAGGTCCACACTTGATTAGGCCCTGTTGCTGTAAATCCTTTTGGCTTATTCCGTCTACAGGCTTTACTTTTCCCTCTATGCTGCTGCTGGCCATTCTCATGCAAAACCCTGTAAAAACTTGATTCGGAACCTATGAAAATACCTTGGTCTGCAAGTGCTGGAACTATTTGAGAAGGTGGAAGGTGCATATACTCCTCAGTATTACAAATCCTGATTATTTCCTGTTTCTCTTCTGGTAATAGTTTGTTTGCAGGTGTGCTTGTGCTGTATTGACGCTGATCTTTCTTAATACTTTGATCCGGAGTGTCCTTCCATCGCTGTAAAGTTCGTTCGGTGATCCCCAATAATACACACGCTTTATTTTGCCTGGCTCCTGTCATACAAGCTTCTTCAATTAAAGATACCGCTTTCTCTCTTTCTTGAATGGATATCATTCGTCCTCTGGCTCCCCCCAGATCTCCTGGACTTTTTTTTTTAGAACTAACAGTGCCGCAGTCTCTGCCAATGCTTTTTCTTTTCGCCTCAAGTCTTTTTCAAGAGCCCTTGTTTTTTTCTTATATTGTTGCTCTTTTTCCTTTGCTTCTTTGATATATTTTTTATCTGGAGCATTCCTGCAACCAGCTATGCAGTCTTCTTTCCACTCCTTAAGTTGTGCCGGGTATATGCCATGTTTTCTGCAAAATTCACTCTTCTCGGCTTCACTCATTGGCGCTGTTAGCAATACTGTTTCAAATCTCTTCTCCGCTGACCATAGCTTTTCCCGTTTCTTTTGACCCATTATTTTCCCATTTTTCTTTTTGTGATTTCTAACCCAGGTTGCTACTGTTGAGCCCGGGATGCTTGCCTCTCTGGCAAAGCTTACTACAGTTCGATCTGGATTGAAAAAGATTTTTTGCAGCAGTGATTCTTTAAACTCCGGTGAATATTCTGTTATCATGTAACCTCTCTATCGCCCTATCAAATTGTAAACTTTTTTGTTCAATTGAGGCGACAACTACCCTGACACATAGGGCTCGTGGCTTTCCGTCCCTGCTTCACAACAGGTTTGGCTTTTTCATGATTATTTTTTCAGCAATGAAACCAGAGATAAATTCAAAAAATAGTTTGGCTCCAGTGACAAGCTTTGAGTATATGAAAAGCAAGGTTTGTGCCAACAATATAAAATACCTGGAGTATGGCCTTTTGTGGTAGCTATGATATAAATATAAGGGAAAAAGACAAAATACGTCAATTTTAAAGACAATATTTGTCAAATTATTGTTCACTCCTTCAGCCATGCTCCTGTTGGGAATCTTCTGTCCGGCCTTGAGTTTAGTTGAAAAAATTATCTATTTAATGTCGTTTATGTTTTAATTTTATATTACAAAATGAATATAGTTCATTTTCCTGTATTTTCCCCTTGACTTTCACATTAAATCTTTAATAAGGTCACTATGTGCAGGAATTCAGATCAAAGACAGGAATCCTGCTAATTTCATGTCAAAGAGATGAAATTAGGTATAATCAATTTATGATCACCTGGGGTGGCTGTAAATTTTATTTTTTGTTTAGTAATATGTTTTTTATTTTAACGGATTTATACTTTTAGGAGGGAATCAAAATCATGACGGAAAAGAATGACAATCTATCGACCAAAAGAGTACATCCCGGTGTTAAAAAAATGAAAAAAAGCCTTGCTGAAGGCAAATGCTCCCGCCGTGAATTTTTGCGGACAACAACTTTGTTAGGTATCTCTGCAACAACCGCCTACAGCCTTGCAAGCTCAATACTGGGTAAAGAAATCTTACCTGATTTAATTTCTACTGCCCATGCCGGCCAGAAAATGGGCGGTTCTTTAAAATTTGGAATGGTGGTTCAGGAAATGGCTGACCCCGCTACTTTTTCATGGGTTGAAAGATCGGTTGTTTCCCGCCATATTGTAGAATACATGGTGGAAACCGGACCGGATAATATTACCCGACCTGGTTTGGCAACCAGCTGGGAAGCTTCTGATGACTTGAAAACCTGGACCTTTCACCTTCGTAAAGGGGTCAAATGGTCAAATGGTGATGACTTTAATGCCGATGATGTCGTGTTCAACTTTAAACGTTGGCTGGATCCCAAAACCGGATCATCCAATTTAGGATTGTTTAATGCCATGCTGGAAGACAGTGGAAAAAAAGATAAAAAAGGCAATCCCATCAAACAGATGATCAAAAATGCCGTGGAAAAAGTCGATGCGCATACGGTAAGGATCAACCTCAACTCACCCGTATTGTCCATCCCTGAAAATCTTTACAATTATCCCACTGCCATTGTTCACCGCGATTTTGAAAAAGACGGTGGGGATCTTTCTAAAAATCCAGTCGGTACGGGACCCTATGCGCTTGCTAAATTCAAAGTTGGTGAGGTCGCTGTATTAAAAAAACGTAAAGAGCCTTATTGGGGTGGTGAAGTCTTTCTTGATGAGCTTCGTTTCATGGATCTGGGTGAAGATGCCGGTGCATATCTGGCGGCTATTGCTTCAAAACAGGTGGATGCACTTTATATTCTCGGCCTCACAACTTTGGAAGCAGCCAAGAACATCCCCGGGATCAAGATTGTCTCCATCGCCACTGCACAAACAGGTGTCATCCGAATGAAGGTCACTGAAAAACCCTTTACCGACATCCGTGTGCGCAAAGCTGTACAAAAATGCTGTGATGCTGACAGACAGCTTAAAATTGCCCATCACGGCTTGGGAATTGTTGCAGAACACACACATGTTGCATCAATCCATCCCGAGTACTTTAAACTGCCTGAGTTTAAACAGGATATTGCCGGGGCAAAAAAACTACTGGCGGAAGCCGGATATGCAGATGGCCTTGACATCACCTGTAACGTGGGAAACACCCAGGGTGTCTGGGAACAAAATTCTGTTGCCCTGCTTAAAGAAGATTGTGCCAAAGCCGGAATCAACCTTAAAATCAATGTAATGCCGTCTGCCCAATACTGGGATGTCTGGACAAAAGCGCCCATGAGTCTCACTTCCTGGACTCACCGTCCACTGGGTACCATGGTGTTGAGTCTGGCATACCGTGCCGGGGTTCCCTGGAATGAATCCAGTTATGATAATCCTGCCTTTGATGCTGCCCTGAATGATGCAGAAGCAACTCTGGATGTTGAAAAACGACGGGCAAAAATGGAAAAAGTCGAAAAAATCATTCAGGATGATGCCATCATGGTACAGCCCTTTTTCAGGTCTGTTTTCACTGCAATTTCTGACAAAGTTGTTGGATTTGAAATGCACCCGACGGTCTACATCCGTTTTCACAAGGTATCACTGTCATAAATCGTTACCATAGCAATTGCCGGTAAGGGGGTGGTATATTTCCCCCCTTTACCGGACACAAAAATTCTGCCTTAAAATGAAGGAGTTAAAATGGTTCTGCTGCTTGTTAAGCGAATCGGTTTCATGATCTTTACCATGATTGTGGTTTCCATCATTCTTTTTCTGCTCCTGGAAACAGGCCTTACAGGGGATCCTGCCACCCGTGTCCTGGGTAATTTTGCCACGGCTGAACAAAAGGAGTTGTGGCGGGACCAGCAGGGATATAACCAGCCTGTTATTGTGCGCTACGCAAAATGGCTGGGTAATTTTGCCACGGGAGAACTTGGCACATCCATCCGTTACAAGGGTCCTGTAAAAGAGGTCCTTTTACCGCGGCTATGGAATACAGCCATCCTGGGCTTCTGGACCTTTGCAATCATGATCCCTCTGTCACTGGTACTCGGTGTGTTATCAGGAATGAAGGAGGGTTCCCTTCTGGATCGAACAATTTCCGTGTTTGGTATTTTAACCACATCCGTACCGGAATTTGCAAGTGCTGTATTTTTTTCTGCCCTTTTTGTTTTCGGGTTAAAGTGGCTGCCTGGAACAAGTTCCATGGCCAGCGGATTTGAATTCAAACAGCTGCTCCTTCCGGCAATGGTCCTGGTGGTTTATGACTTTGGGTATGTTGCCCGTATGACCCGGGCATCCATGGCAGAAGTGATGACCTCTCAATACGTCAGATCGGCTGTATTAAAAGGTCTTCCTTACAGACAGGTGATTATCCGTCATGCCCTGCGCAATGCATTAATTGCCCCTTTTACTGTTATTATGCTGCAAATCAACTGGCTTTTGTCCGGGGTTATTGTTGTTGAATTTTTCTTTGCCTATAAGGGGTTTGGTGCTCTGCTTCTGGAAGCTTCTTTGAATAATGATATTGCACTTTTAGAAGCCTGCGCAATGATCGCCGTTGTTGTGGCCGTGGGATCCCAGACCCTGGCGGATATCGGCTATACCTTTCTTAACCCGCGCATCCGTTTCACATAAGGAGGCTTGACGTATGAAGACTGAATCCATGACTGAAATGCCCTCTGCGGGTTATGGTGCTGCCATCTGGCGTATTATAAAATCATTTGCTCTCCTGAGGGAAAGCTGGGTGGGGATGATCGGTGCCTGTATTGTTTTATTCTGGGTGCTGGTTGCACTTTTTGCACCATTGATCGCGCACTTTGATCCCAACGCATCCATCATGCCCTTTGCCAAGCCCGGAACTATTGGAGTTTCCGGCCATACCTTCTGGCTGGGTACGGACCACATGGGCAGGGATATTTTAGCCCGGATTGTCTGGGGGTCTCGAACAGTCTTAACCTTTGGTCCCCTTGCAACCCTGAGTGCCTACACTGTGGGTATTTTAATGGGGCTCATGGCCGGATACAGAGGCGGGATTATAGACGACATTCTTTCCCGTATTTCAGATATTATTTTATCCTTTCCCGTGCTGGTACTCTATATCATTGTTATTGCAACCATTGGTGCCTCGGGATTAAACATCGTGATTGCCATCACATTTGCCTCTTCTCCCGGCATCATGCGTATTGTGCGGGGACTTGTCCTGGACCTTCGCAACCGGGATTATGTGGCTGCAGCCCAGACCCGTGGTGAATCCGACTGGCGAATCATGCTGTTTGAAATTCTGCCCAATGCACGGGGTCCGCTTATTGTGGATGCCTGTCTACGTCTGGGGTATGTCATTATTACCATTGGAGTTCTCGGATTTTTAGGCCTTGGCCTGCCACCGCCAGACCCTGACTGGGGCGGGATGGTCAATGAAACCCGACAGATGGCCATGGTTTTCCCCCATATGACCCTGTTCCCCTGTATTGCAATATCTTCGCTGATTCTCGGGTTTAATCTATTGGCGGATGGTTTGCGTGAAATATCATTACGTGATTAAAAGGTAAAAAACAATGAATGACAATCAAGAACCTGTACTCATTTGTAAAGACCTGTGTATTTCATATTATACAAGAGCCGGAGAAATTCCAGCTGTTGTGGATTTTTCCTTGACGGTCAAGCCGGGTGAGACCATCGGTATTGTTGGAGAATCAGGCTGTGGTAAATCCACTGTTGCCATGGCCATCATGCAGTACATGGGTGCCAACGGGGGTATCAAAAGCGGCAGTATCACGTTTAAAGGACAGGATTTAACCACCTTGAACGAAAATGAGCTGCGCAGAATCCGGGGGTCAGAGATATCCATGATCTATCAGGAACCTTTTGCATCCTTAAACCCAAGTCTTAAAATCAGTACCCAGCTCATGGAAGTACCCCTGGCACATGAAGATATCTCAAAAGAGGAGGCCCGCAAACGATCCATACAAATGCTGAAGGATGTCAACCTGCCCGATCCTGAACGGGTGATGGAATCTTATCCACATCAATTGTCCGGAGGGCAGCAGCAGCGGGCCGTCATTGCCATGGGACTTCTGTCCAAACCTTCCCTGTTGTTATTGGACGAACCCACCACTGCCCTGGATGTTACCGTGGAAGCCGGAATTGTTAAATTGATTGCCGATATCAGTAAAAAATTCGGTACCTCCCAGATCTATATTTCCCATAATCTGGGTTTAATTTTAGAAACCTGTGACCGGGTATTTGTGATGTATTCAGGTGAGGTTGTGGAAGAAGGAACAGTAAATTCTCTTTTTGCCTGGCCAAAACACCCCTATACCCACGGACTTTTTTCTTGTATACCCTTGCCTACAACAGATAAAAATGCTGCCCCATTAAAGCCCATCCGGGGACAATTACCCCTGCCTTTTGAACGGCCTTCCGGATGTTTTTTCGGCCCCCGTTGTGATCATTTTAAAAGAGGTCTGTGTAATAAAGAACATTTTAAAATGGAACATGTAGAAGGCAAAGCATCGGATCACCGTGTACGCTGTCTGCGATATAAAGATATTGACCATGCAAAAGGGCTGTCTTCAGATACGATCAAGGAATCCCCCGAGATCGGGAAACGGGTCCTTAATGTGGATGGGATGAAAAAATACTACGAGGTAAAAGATTCCTCCTTAAAGGCCTTGATTACAGGTAAAAGTTCCAGATTTGTAAAAGCAAATGAAGAACTGAACTTTACGGCCCATGAAAGTGAAACCGTTGCCATTGTCGGTGAATCCGGCTGTGGCAAATCAACCTTTGCCAAAGTTCTCATGGGGTTGGAAACAGGAACAGATGGAGAGGTCCGGCACAATGGCAAAGATATTTCCAGGATAAAGGTAAGAGATCGTTCCACAAAAGAGATCCGTTCTCTGCAGATGGTGTTTCAAAACCCCTTTGACACCTTGAACCCTAGCCATAGCATTGGCGGGCAGATATCGCGGGTGATCAAGCAATTTGGTATTGAGACCGATAAAACAAAAATTTTTAAACGGGTCATGAACCTGCTGGATATTGTCAAACTGCCCAGGGATTTTTATTTCAGAAAACCCAGACAATTATCCGGAGGACAGAAACAGCGGATCGGTATTGCCAGGGCATTTGCCGGAAACCCGAGCATTGTCATTGCAGATGAGCCCGTGTCGGCTCTGGATGTATCCGTGGCAGCCGCCGTGACCGAACTTTTAATGGATATCCAGCGCGAACATAAAACCACTCTTCTTTTCATCAGTCATGATCTAAGTGTGGTCAGGTATCTGTCGGACCGTATTGTTGTTATGTATCTTGGACATATCCTTGAAAGAGGCACCACAGAACAAATCTTCGCTCCTCCCTATCATCCTTATACAGAGGCGCTCTTATCCGCTGTTCCCATTGCCGATCCAGAGGTAACCAAGCGCAGGATCGTGCTGGAAGGGGACATACCAAGTGCAATGGCACCCCCAAAAGGGTGTCCCTTCTGCACCCGGTGCCATCGAAAGATAGGTGAGCTCTGTGAGACAATGCTTCCGCCTGAACAATTGGTAAAAGACCGGCATGTGATCAAGTGTCACATACCCATAGAAGAGTTGAGCAAGATAGAACCGGTTATCCGAATCCCGAAAAAGGAAGAACGGATTCCCGTTGAATAGTACCCGACCAAAAACTGCTAATTTTTATAGAGAAAACAGCTCAGGTCAGTGTATTACCTTGAATGAGCATTTTTGGACATTTTGTTACAGGCTCTGGCGGGCTTAACCTTAAATGGCGGAAACGGTCTGAGAGAACTCAAAGTTTTTCCACCACAAGTGTATCCCGGCATAGTTATTGGTGACTATTGCTGGTACTCTTCTTTATAAACCGATCATCGAACTGCCAGATCATTTGACAGGATTGATTTCAGGTATTGTGATTGCGGAGATTTATCAGTTAATAATGAACACAAAACTTAGTAAGAAACAAAAAAAAGAAAAATGTTACCAGGCGCTGAAGGCTAAAATTGTAACCGGACTTTTAAAGCCGGGTGATACACTGACAGAACAGGAACTAATGGAAGAATTTTCCATTGGCCGCACACCTTTGCGTGAAATCTTACTGAGAATTCAAAGCGCCGGCCTCATAATAAGGGTTCCCCGGGGAGGAACAATAATCGCCCCCCTGGACATAATCAGCTTCATGCATCTCATGGAAACCCGAATACCTCTTGAATTATTTGCAGGCGAATTAGTCCCGAAAAGGATCTCTTCTGATCAATTAAATAATCTAAAAACACAGTTGCATGCATTGAAAAATTTAGCGTATAAAAATGGAAAAGAGTATAAATTTGCCAGAATGGAGATCGAATTTCATACTTCCATATATAGGGCCACACAAAATCCGGAATTGGCAAAATTGCTTGAGCAGCTTCACGACAAATGTGCAAGAGTCTGGTATTGTCTTACAAACGGAAGTGATGATATTTTTTTTGGGTTGAATGACTTATGTGCACTACTGGATGCCATCGCAGCCAAAGATATTTCCCTTATCAAAAAAATCATAAAAAGGCACTTGAATGGCTTCATAACAGAGGTGGGAAAGAGGATCAATACTTGACA
>Ga0233435_1001590_pt1 | contig 21477 bp, 22 predicted proteins | sample SI_122_August201_3_FD_182735 | JGI IMG/M metagenome (GOLD analysis project Ga0233435, IMG submission 182735) | Seawater microbial communities from Saanich Inlet, British Columbia, Canada - SI_122_August2016_135_MG | ecosystem: Environmental > Aquatic > Marine > Inlet | place: Canada: British...
TAAATTCTAGAATTCAGAGAGTTATTTCTAATTCTAGATGATTTAAAAATAGTGATTATATGATTTATAGAATCATTAAAATTTTCTGATAATGTTAATTTACTCCACTGATTTTAATCTTATGCCCAATTTCTCAATGAAAATACCTTAATACAGATCTTAGATATCCATGATGTGATACAGATAATATTACAGTATGAGATATAGCAATAGCAGCATGTAATGTGTGAGCTAGTGTAGCAGGTCTTGATTCTGAAAGTTATGGTAAATATTTTCAATGGTGAAATAATTTTTGATTCCGTTATAGGGATGAAAATGGAGTTAATTTACCAATTACAACAAGTACAAGTAAAGTGGATACCACATGATATTGACCATGAAATTATTATAACAGTTCAACTTTTATAACTTGACTAGCTAGTTTTTCAAATTGGTCAGATCCAGAGAATAATAATTTATGGTGAGGTATTACAAATACTAAAGCAGCAAGGCAATGACCATGTGAATCTTGATATCATATACCATCTAAAAATGAATGGAAAGAAGTAATAATTAATGGATGATGGTGAAGTTCTTGAAATGATATGAGTGATGTTTTAAAATTACCTATGGCAGGTTTTTTAACAAACAACCTTTCTTTGACTAATGGAGGTTCTAATGGTTATTATCGGACATCAGATTATGTATGACGTGTTTGACTGGCATACAGTCTACAGTTCTATTCAGATGGAGCTGAGGGAGATTACTCATCATCATGATCCCGGGATGCTTTATTCATAAGATGTTTTAAAAATTAAAAATTATATTATTTTTATAAATTAACAAAAAAAGCAGCAAAAATGCTGCTTTTTTGCTTCCTTATTCTAATTTTTCGCAAAAAATTAGAATAAGAGTACTCAAATTAGAATAAGAAAGCGGGAATTAGAATAAAGAGAGTATAAAAAATATATAAAACTTTTGACAAGGAAAAATAAATGAATATACTGAGATCATATTTAGAAAATAATAATAAAACTATGAGTGAAAGAATGGATAGGATAGAAAAAGGTTTAGAGTTATTACTAGCTTCACAAAAAGAAACAAGTAAACAAATGAAAAAAACAGATAAAGAGGTTATGTGATTACAAAAATCACATAAACAAATGCAAAAAGAGCTATGATGAATAGGTCATAGTCAGGAAGAGGTATGAATAGATCTATTTAGAAGGAATATGAAACCAATGATGAGGAAGAGATGAATAGAAGTAGATAATATATCTACTAGATTTAAAAGTGCAATAAAATTAGAAGATGGAACAATGTTACAATGAGAATATGATTTAATGTGAATAAATGGTAAGGATATAGTAGTAGTGGAAGTAAAAAATAAAATGAGAGATAATTATATAACAAAATTTGTAGATAAACAATTACCAAAATTTAAGATATTATTTCCACAATATAAAGACTATAACCTATATGGATGAATCTGATGATTAATAGTATGAGAACACCAAGAAAAAAAAGCAGAAAAAGCATGACTTTTTGTATTTACACAATGAAAAGATGGTAGTGCTGTTTTAATGAATAAACCAGATTTTGAAGCAAAAGTGTTTTAGAAAAATTAGTCCACTAAAATTAAGATTCTATATATTAAAAAAATCACTTCATAGAAGTGATTTTTTTTACCATTTTTTGAAACTAGGACAAGCCTGATGAATATTTACAAGAGAAAATCATTTATGATTAATAGCATCTTTTATAATTTCTTTCATTTGGGCAAATTTAATTGAATCAGCAGTTTTAGCAAAACTACATCAAGCTTTTTTCGCTATCTCAATTGGTTGAAAAGGTTCAGCAGTATTTCATTCTGGAGTTGTTTTTGTTTGAGCTCATATAGGTGTTGTTGGACTTGCTTGTCATGTTGTTAAAGCATAGTTTTCATTGTCCATAACTATATAAGTGATATCTAAATCTCTTTTGCATGCATGCAAAAAATGTCATACTCATATTCCATATCAATCACCATCACCTCACATAGCCATAACAGTTAGCTCAGGATTTGCTAGTTTTACTCATGTAGCAAAAGGAAGGCTTCTACCATGAAGGGTTTCAGCAGCATATCAATCTATATATTGACTAGCTTTTCCACTACATCCAACACCAGAAACTACCACTCTTTGATGAGATTCTATACCTAGTTCAGCAAATGCTTTTTTAATAGCTCAGATTATTAAAGTGTCTCAACAACCAGGACACCATTGTATGTTATTTAATCAAGATCTCATATTCTAATATTTTATTTAATTATTTTCTCCCCCTTACAAGGGGGGAGTTAGAGGGGGGGTATTTCAACTCATTAAAATCCTCTATATAAAAAGGGAATAGATCATATTTTCTAATATTAGAAATTTTTAATCAATCTATATAATTTAAAGCTAGTTCTTTTGTTAGGTAGTTTTCTAGTTGACCAGAATAGTTACTTTCTGCAAATATAATTTCTTCTTTTCATATTAACTCATTTCTTAATCTTTCATCAAGAGGTTTTAAAAATTTTATTATTATTAAACCAAATTCAGGATTATTTTCTACAAAATGTTTAGCCGTATAGCTAGTGAAAGAAGTTGTAATAATAATTTTTGTTGGAATGTTTTTTTGTAGGGGTACCCCTTGTGGGTATCCAGATTGTTTATTATTATAAATTTCATATCCAGATATTCATTCTTTTTCAAAGAAATTATCTAATTTTTTATATTTTTTCTCAGTCATAGCTTTTTTAATTTCAGGATCTTCTGATGTAGCCCCGTATTCATCATGTTCATAACTAGAAGATATAAAATCTCAGTTTTTTGTTCATACTTTTACTCTAGGAGAAATACCAGAGTCAGTATATTCATATCTTTTATAATTAGTAGGAGGATTATCTAATATAATTCATCTATCTATTTCAGGACTAGTTAGTTCTCAAACTGTTCAATGAAGTTCAGAGCTTTGTTTATCCATTAGAAGTATAACTTGAGTTTGATATTTATCAGCTATATTTAAAGCAAGTCATCCAAAATAATGAGCTTCTTCTAGGTTTGATGGATACATTACAACATGATTAAAATCACCAAATGTAGGATTTAGTGCAAAATTTAAATCTCAAGCTTCATGATATGTAGGTGTACCTGTTGATGGTCAAGCTCTTTGAGATAACACTACTGTGATAGGGAATTCCGCTTGTACAGCAAAACTCAAAGCTTCAGTCATTAAAGCAAATCATCAACCTGATGTACCAGTCATAGCTCTAGCTCAAGTAAAACTAGCTCACAATGCTGAATTAATAACAGCTATTTCATCTTCATTTTGTATATAAGTAACTTTTTTTGATTTAATTATTTCTGTCAATATAGTAGATGCTGGAGTCATAGGATATGCTGAATAAAATTCAAGTCATCATTTTATAGCTCAAAGAGTTAGAGCTTTATTTCAATAGGTCAGATTTTTAGTTTTTCCTATTTTAGATATTTTTATATCTGATTTTTTTTCTATTTTATAAGTATTAAATATTTCCTTTACTATATTTTGATTTTTTTCTACTACTTCTTGTCATTTTCTAGTAAATATTTTTTCTATCTTATTTAGAATTATATCTAAATCTAAATTTAGATATAAAGCATAAATTCAAAGAAGGTAAGTATTATCATATTTGTCATTTATATCTAGCTCAAGCACATTAAAACTAGATAAATCTATTTGTTTATCTAGTAGTTTTTTCAACCATTTTGAGTTTAGAATAATTGTAGCATCACTTTTTAAGCTGCTTAGTTGTTTTTCCAAGCTTTCCTGATTAAAAGCAAGAATTATATCTACTTTTTTTGTTAGAAAAAAATTATTGTTATCACTTATATTTACATCAAAAAAATTAACTCATCATTTTATTCTAGATTCATATTCTATATCACTTATCAAACTATAACCTAACTCAGCATATAATCAAGAAATTATATCAACTGTAGAGTTAACTCATGCTCAAGCGGGTCAAGTTATTCTAGTATTTAAATTCATATATTTTATTTATTATTTAGTTTCTCAAGTAGAAGTTTCTATGCTTTCTTCATTTATGTCTAATGCTCAAGTTAATGTAGTTCAACTTAACGTTACTCATGATAGAGTTGTTCCAGATAAAACTTCTTGAGTCACTTCTCAAGTAGAAGTAATATTCTCTTCAATTTGATTTTCTTGCTCTTTTATAAGTTCTTGAAGTTTAGCATAATCTTCAGGAGATATTTGTTGCTCTGTAGACCCACTACTAAATAATACTAGTGCTCAAGTTCATAATACTCATATAATTATTCCTAATAAAGCAAGCATTGCCCAGACTTTAGTTCATTTTTTACTCATAATCTCTTATTTTATTAAATATTAAATCTATATTTTTTATAGTTAGTTTATTTTCTATTAAACTTTCTTTTTTATATCTAGCTTTTGTAATATGTCAATTATTTAATTCTAAAAAAACATTTTCATTATTATAATTTACTTCAAAATTAACACTATCTACATTTTTATAATAACTTATTTTTATACTATGTACCCTTAATTTTTGGCTAATAGAATTAACTATAGAATCTATTTGTTCATATAATTCTATGGGTTTAATAATTTCATCTTTTATTTTTATTATATTATATTCTCAATAAATATTAAGATTATTTCAAAGTAGTAAATCTCTATCATTTTTTTTATCTATAAATTTTACTACAGGGTTTATAAAACTGTGTTTGTTTGAAAAATCATAATTTGATGAAAATAATAAATCATAAATTTTATTTTTCTTAGTATTTACTTTTAATTCAATATTTTTTACAAATATATCATAATCATTATCTTTTTCTTTAACAATCAAGTTATTATAATTTATATCCAGAAATCAATCTAGATAAGAAAAATCTCAACTATTTCAAAGAAGTTTATTTCTTTTAAAGATTTTTACAATAGCAGATTCTTCTAATATATTATTATCTTCATCATTATCAACTATATTTGTATTTTTATCTTCTTTTTTTACTTCTCAAAAAGTATTTTTTAAGAAATAAGCAAAATTATATTTATTTCTATCTTCTTTATCTTCTTGAGAGCTTGATTTACTTTTACTTTCCCATTGAATTTTTATTTCATCTAGTTTATAAGATTGAGCTACGCTTTTATCATTAATATATATATAATCAATTTTGTTTTTTATATTAGGGTATAGTAAAAAAGAAATAGATTTATTATCAATTTGTATATTTTCTATTTTGTAGCAAAAATCATCAGATTCATCTATTTTATCATCATCATATCATTCAGGATTCATACAATAGTTATATCCCATTATTTTAACTTTTGAATTACTTAGATATATTCAATAAAATTCATTTAGATATGAATTAACTTTTTCTTTAGATAGAATGTTCTTGTCATCATCATTTTGTTCATTTATTGTTTTTGTAGATAGTAATTCGGATTTAGTTTTATTATACTTAATTAAATATTCACTATTTTTTAATAAAGCTATAAAATATTCTTCAAATCCTTTTTCTATATTAGAGTATAGTTTAATCAAAAACTTATCTTTATTATTTTTATCTGGATTTAAAATACTTTCATAATCTTTAAAAAAACTTATAAGTTTTTTTATGTTTTTTTGTAAAAATTCAATATTATCTTTATCACTTATTGCTATGTCTTTTATCTCAAGTAAATTATATTCATTTCTTTCTTCAAAAAAGTATTTATTTTTTATTATTTTTCTTAATTTGTTTAATATTTGAGAGTTTGTAAATAATCAAGTTCTTTTTATTTTATCATCACTATAACCATAATAATAATTAGATATAGTTACATAATCATTAAATAGAGATAATAAATCACTAGTATTCTTTTCAGAATAATCTCATAATAATATATTTTTTTGAAAAAATAGGAAATAGTCTATCTTTTCAAAGTTATTAATACTTAATTTTTCATTATTTCAATATATATCTATTTTTAAATCACTAAAATAGTTTTCATTAAAAGTATTTAATTTATAATGAAAATCATTTTCTTCAGAAAAATTATATTTAAGAAATAAACTATCAAGGAAAGAAAGAGATTTATTTTTTAGTTTAAATTCTTTATTTGAAATTTTGTATACTAGTTTTGTTATATTTATTTTTGTATTTAATTCAGAATCTGTTAATAATATTAAACTATAAAAATATGATATTATATTTTCCATTTCTATATAATCTTCTTTATTTAATGTTTTAAGAATTTGAAGATCATTGTTAATATTATTTATCTTTGTTGGTAATACTGGTTTTGATTTTATTAAAACATTTAAATCTCTTAGAATTTTATTTTTATAATATATTCTTTTTTTATTATCATTTATAAAATAAGAAAAATATTTATTTATCAATGTCTCTCAGGGAATTGTTCAAAAATTATTTAGCAAAAAACTTGATATTAATTTCTTTTTTCTAAAATAATCTTGTTTTATAGATAATAGACTATAATTAACTAGTTGTTTATAGTTTTCATCTTTTATTGTTATTAGTTCCTGGAATTCTTGGTTTATATTTTCTTCTTTATATATTTTTTCATTAAAATATCATAGAGAAAATGTTTGAGATATTTTTAATAAATCAGAATTTTTTACAAATGTGTTCTTCTTGGGATTAAATATTAAATAAGAGTGAGGGTATAGATCCAAATCGGTTATATTTTCATTAGTATCTATATCATTTAATTTTAAATTTAATAAACTAGTTATTGAAAAGACTATATTATTTTTAGGATTTAAAGTATTAACTACAAAAATTCATGGTCAATTCTTTTCTATCTCAAATCAATTAGCCTCAATTTTATATTTTGATTCTAACTCTCTTAAATCAAAAAAATATAATCATTTGTCTATTTTTATTGTATTCTCACCAACAGAAATGGATCCTGTTGAATATATTATTTTATTTGATAATCATATTTGTTTTACTAAAATACTATTATCATTTTTACTTTCAATATTTTTTATTGAAAATATATCTTTTGTATTTTTAATTAATTCATAAGTACCATTGTTTAATTCTGTATAATATGGTTTTTCAAAGTAATTACTAGTATTCGTTACAAAGGTAACAAATACTAGTAATAGAAAAATAGATGTAGCTATTATGGTAAATATAATTCTTGATAATAAACTCACTTTTTTAATAGTTAATTACTAATAGTTATCATTATAATTAAATATAGTTTTTGTAAAGAAATTATTTATCTATTTTAAAAAATCATTGTTAAAAATAGTTACAAATTTATTTATTATATTTTCATTTATCAATAAAATTCAAGCTTCTCTGTTTTTGTCTAATGAGTAGTTAGAGCAATTAATGCTTCATATAAATAAATAATTTTCATCAATAAGTATAGCTTTTGAATGAATTTTATACTTTTCATATACTTTTATATTGGCTCAGGTATTTTTGAGTTTTACTATATTTTTGTCATTTTTTGCTGTTTTTGGTATAATTATTTTTATATCTAAATTTTTTTCTTTTTTTAATTTTATTAATTGATTTACAAATTCATCATCTTTTAGATATTGAAAGTATATTTTTATACTATTTTTTGCTCAATTTAATAATTTTTCAAATTTTATTCTTCATGTTTTTGGTGAAAAAATTAGATTTTCATCAAATATGTTTATTTTTATTCAATTATAGTCATTTGAAAAGTTTTCTTTTAGTTTAGAGTTTATTTTATTATCATTAGTAAAAATAAAAAAATCTCTATTTTTTGTAAAAGTTGAGTATGAAAAATTACCGGTTGATATAATAGATAAATCGTCAATTAATAGTATTTTTGAATGATTAAAACTATAATTATCACTATTTGACCAGACTATATCTATTCAAGTTTTTTTAAGTTTATTATATGTCTTATTATTTATATTATAAGCCATGTATGGACTTTTTTCTAGTATTATTTTTATTTTTATTCATTTTTTATATGCATCTATTAATGCTGATTGAATTCTTTTTTCTGTAAAAATATATGTTTCTAGATATATTTCTTTTTTTGCTTCATTTATAAGTTTTACTATTTCTTCTAATAAGCTTTTTGATGGAGTGGAATATATTTGCGTTTGTTGTAAATTTTTAATATCATTTAATTCAAAGTTTTTGATATTATTTTTTATTTTTATTTGTTTTTCTGAAATATTTTTTTTGTTTGTGTGAAAATCCTTATATTCTGAGAAATTAAAAATAGAAAAAACTGTGATAAAAATCACAGTAAAAAATATTGTTAATAATTTTTGTTTTTTCATATTCATCTAAATTAATAATTCTTCTAGTATTAAAGGAAGTACCTCGAATAGGGGATGCATTATTTTTTAACCAAATATTTTTCTAAATACTCAGCCATTATTTACATTTAATTTCTTTTCTTTAGCTATTTCTTCATATAGTTCTCTTTCTTTTTTTCCTAATTTTTTTGGTATTTTTATATCAATATTTATAAATAAATCTCATTTGGCATCACTATCAATATGTTTTACTCAATCTCATGTTATTTTTAAAGTATCTTGTGTTTGAGTTCATGCTTTGATTTCTATTGTTCTTTTTCCTATAACTGGAATATTTATTTCTTTTTTTGTTCAAAGAATTGCTTCTATTACATCTATTTCAAGATCATAATAAAGATTTACTCAATCTCTTTTTAATCATTTTTCTTCTAGAGAGACACTAAATTTGATATATAAATCTCAAGCGGCTTTAGTTCCTACTCAATTATTTCATTCACTAGTCATTTTTATTATCATACCATTATCTATTCATGCTGGGATATCTATATCTATTTCTTTTTTAACTGTTTTTCTTTTATCTCCATGACAACTAGAACATGTATCAGAGAATGTTTCTCCTGATCCAGAACACATATCACATACTCATGTTTGCTGTATTGTTCCAAACATACTTTGACTGGTATATGTTACTTGTCATCTACCATTACATTTACTACAACTACTTTTTCAACTTCATCATTCTCAACTACATTTAACACAAGTTTCTTTCTTATTAAAATGTATTTTTTCTTTTGCTCAATATATACTTGTTTTCAAGTCTATATTAAGTAAATTTTCTAAATCTTCTCATTTAAATGTTGTTTGTTTTCTTCTAGCTCATCATCAATTTCCTCAACCGAAAAATGATTCAAATATATCTCATAGATCAACATCAACTCATCATGCTCAACCACCAAATCATCCTCAAAAAGGATTTCAACCGGCAGCTCATCACGATTTTCAAAACATATCATATTGTTTTCTTTTACTATCATCAGATAGGGTAGAATATGCTTCGTTTATTTCTTTAAATTTTTTTTCAGCAGTTTTATCTCAAGAGTTTCTATCTGGATGATATTTCATAGCCATTTTTCTATAGGCTTTTTTTATTTCTTCCTTACTTGCACTTTTATCAAGTTCTAACACATTGTATAAGTCCATTTTTTTTAATTTTAATGTATAAAAATAATTTGGAGGGTATTTTATTGAATAAATAAGAAAAGTAAAGTAAAAGTTTGACTTAATTTTTTTTATGAATATAAAATAAGTCCCAGTTTTAATTGTCTTTCAACTTATTATAACAAGGAGGTTTGAAATGGCGCAAAAAGGGAAAAGGGAAATTTCTGATAAATCTCTTAAAAAAGCATTGATTACTCAAACCAGTTGGGATGCTCATTCTTTTGCTTTAATTATGTATGGATATAATATATCTTTTCAACAATGGGAACTTATATTAACTGAAGCAGAGGATAAGGAAATTGATGTCGAGCTTTGTTGGAATCCCGAAACATTGATGGTAAGTAGACCTGTAGCTCAAACTTGATTGGTTTGATTTATTAAGTTTTATCAATACTATAATACCCAATAGTGATTTTTCACTATTGGGTATTTTTTTAATAAAAAAGAAAATGAGTAGTGAAAAAAATAATAATGTTCTATTTACTACCAATTCTATATTCAATCTCTTTACTTACAAAATCTTTATCACGACCATATTTCAGTCTAGAAAGTTCAGTAAAAGCTTTAGCTAATTTATTATCTCAAGTTTCTAAATAAGGATTTATAGGAATAATAGAAAAAGGAGTAGTAGGCTGGTTATCTATTGACAGCTTCATACTAGCCTTAAATTTATCCATATTTACTAAATCCTGTTCAGAAAAAATTGGCGCATAATATTTTGTCATGAATTCTCCATCTTCAGGTCAAATTTTGTAACTCATAACAGATCAAACATTACCAAAAATAGCTTGTTTTAAATTTAGACTTGATTTAGTTAAGGCATCACTTTGTTCAAGTTGTCATAAATATTGGTGAGCAATAGTTAAAGAAAGCCTATATTTTCTGGCTTCAGATAATATAGATTCAATACTATCAGTTACATAATTTTGAAACTCATCTATATATAAATAAAAATCAGTTCTTTGTTCTTTTGGAATATTATCTCTTCTCATAGCAGCCATTTGTATTTTTGATACTAACATCATACCAAGAAGTTTTGAATTTAAGTCACCAAGTCTTCATTTAGAAAGGTTTACTAATAGAATTTTTTTATTCTGCATTATATCTAGTATATCAAAGCTAGATTTAACTTGACCAATAATATTTCTCATCATTTTATTAGTTGTGAATTGACCAAATTTTGCAGCAAAATATGGTATTATTTCGGCTTTTTCTCTATCTCACATAGAAGCATATGTTTTTTCCCACCAGTTTTTAACTATAGGATTTTTTACATGTCTAACTCTATCTTTTTGAAATTCTTCATCAGTAAATAATCTAACTACATCAGTAATAGCTCAACCTTGTGGATAATCCATAAGAGTTAAAACAGCATTTCTAAAGTAATCTTGTATTCTAGGACCAAATATTTCATTACCAAAAAGCTTTATCATTATATTTAAAGCATCCATAGCAACTAATTCTTTTTCTTCATCAGTTTCAGCTTCTAGTAAATTTAATCACATAGGTCTATCTAGATCACTAGGATCAAAAATTATTACATCATCAGCTCTTTCTCTAGGTATAAAAGGGAGTACATCACGAGCTAAATCACCATGAGGATCTATAATACAAACTCATTCTCAATTTGTAAAATCTTGTCTAGCCATTACCTGCATTATACTAGATTTACCTGTACCAGTTTGACCAATTACATAAAAATGTCTAAATCTATCTTCTGTTTTTATTCTGATTTCTTTCTTTACTCATCTATGAATATTGTGACCTAATAATAATCATTCTTTAGGTATATTTTCAGGAGCTTTAACTATTTTAAAATTTTGCCATTTTATTTCAGGTGTATTATTATATTTTATATGTGGAAAATGAAATATAGAAGCCAGTTCCTCTGTATTTAATATCATTTTTTTGAGAAACCATGGGCTTTTAAAAAATCTATAAATATAGTTTTTTATTAGTTTTTTATTATTGTGTCTTAATGTACTAGTAAATCAATTAAAGTCAGGATATGAAAATTGAGTAAAAGCAGAAATTATATTAGTTAATTCATTTTCTACCATTGTTTTATTATTTCAGGTTGCTATTACTCTTATAACAGTTTCAAAACCTGTTTTATCTCATTTTTCATCAACAGTTTTGGCTCTCTCTTGAGTTAATGCAGATGTATTATTATCATTTGACGGGTTTTTATTCTCATCATCGTCACTTGAGAAAAATATAGAGAATAATCAAACAATTAGTTTAAATGGATTTAGAGTAAATAGACTGTTTTTTCAATTCATGATAGCTGAACTAGCTTTACTTGATTTGTTTTGCCAGTTATCTTGAATAGGTTTTAATAATATTTGAATAGATGCTGATTCATCCTCATTTAGTTTTGAAAAAGCATTTGTTATATTATTTATAGGATCTGATTCTAATTTTTGATATGTTTTAACAGGGAAGTAAAATTCTTTTTGTGTATTTATATAGGTCGCTTTTATATATTTTCTATTTTTAAATATATTTATTTCTTTTGTTTCTTCTACTATTGCATCAGTATAAAATCAATTTATTTGTTTTTCTACTAGATATTTATAGTTTTTTGGAACAACTAAGTAAAATAATATTTGTCATTCATGTGCAGTATATTCAAAACTTAGTAAATCTTGACCTAATATTTTTTTAAGTATTTTTCTAGAATATATAGATTTTAAAGAAGAATATAATTGTTCCATAAGTCATATCATTTCCTTGAAGTCTTTTGTTGTTTCTTTTTTTTCATCTAAATCACTATCTTTTTTAGGAAGAGTTATTTTTAAAAAACATAGATTTAGGGTTCTATGATAATTTGCCTTATTTCTAAGAATTTTTATAAACACAAAAATAGCTATACACACAGCTATTAATATTGAAAAAATTACTATATAATTATTCATTATTTATTATTATTAATTATTTACTAGGTTATTATATCATAAAATTGTAAAAAATAAAAATATTATTTGATTTTAAGGATAAAAATTACTATAATGTATAAAATATAAAATAATTTTAAAAAATGAATTTACCAAAAGTAACAATACATTCTGATTGATGAGCTAGACCAAATCCATGAGTGTGAGGCTATTGAGTCATTTTATCTTACAAAGATATAAAAAAAGAGTTTAGCAAATGATATAAAATGACTACAAATAATAGAATGGAGTTGATGTGAGCTATTACAGGTTTGGAAAAGTTGAAAAAAAAATCACAGGTGGATCTTTATACTGATTCTCAGTATACTATTAATTGAATAGAAAAATGATGGGCAGTGAATTGGAAAGCAAAAAACTGGATGAGGACAAAGTCTCAAAAAGCTGTAAATTATGATCTTTGGGACAGATTATTAAAAGTTGTAGAAAAACATGAAGTAAGATTTCACTGGGTAAAATGACATAATTGACATGAAGAAAATGAAAGATGTGATGAGTTAGCTACAGAAGCTTTGAAGTGAAAAAAACTTTTGGAAGATAATTGATTTGATTGAGAAGTAAAACAAACAAATTTATTAGATAATAAAAAAAATAAAGAAAAAGAATTAATAAAGGTTTTAAATGAAAATCTGAGTCCAGAACAAAAAAAGATGAAAATAACAAAAAATTGACAAGCCTGTAAAAAGTGTGGAACTCCAGTAGAGAAGAAAATTCCTAAGAAAAAAAATACAAAAAATAAAAGTTTTTATTATGAGTATTATTTATCATGTCCATGATGCAAAACAATGTATATGGTAGATGATGCAAAGATAATGTTATAATAAAAATCCTCTCCTGATAAGTGGGATGTTCCCAAAGGGGGGGGAGAAGTTTATTAACTAATAAAAAACAATGATAGAAGCAATAAATAATAAAATGAATTCAACCAAGAAATTAAAAATACTTAATTTTTATTCTGATTGATGCCCACCTTGTCATACTTTTATGCCAAATTTTTTAGCTGCAGAGCAAACTTATTGAGAATATTTTGATTTTATAGTGGTTAATGTAGTAAAAAATATGCAATTAGCATGAGTATTTTGAGTTAGATCAACACCAACTATAATTATCTTGGATGGTGATTTAGTTGTATATAATCAAAGTTGAGTTCCAAATTGAGCTGATTTAAAAAAGGTTATGCTTACACTTACTTCATAATAATAAAATTATGTCAAAAATTAATAAAATACTATTAATCGTAATATTGGTAATTGTATATTTTGCTTTAAAATATTATATACCATATTGAGATATAATAATGTATCCAATTACTTTATTGGTAACATTTTTGCATGAAATATGACATGCTCTATGAGCAATACTTACTTGATGAAGTGTTGATTCAATTGAAATAAATACAAATTGAAGTTGATATGCTATAACTTGATGAGGGTGGAAACCTATTGTTTTAATGTGAGGTTATATATGAAGTGCTATTTTGTGAAATATTTTATTATATATAGGTTTTAAAAAACATGATTATGCTCAATTTATAATCTATTTTTTGGCTTTATTAATGATATATACAGCATTAATATTATTTAGTTCTATATTTACAACAATCTTGCTTATTGTTGTTGCTACAAGTTTTGTATTATTAGCTTTTGTTTTTAAATATGATTATTATATATTACAGTTTCTATGAATAGCTTCTATTTTATATATAATAGAGGATTTTAATGTATGACCAAGCTCAGATTTATCTAAGTTTTCTGAAATATTTGTAATAGTTCCTCAATTTGCTTGGATGTATATTTGGTTGTTTGTTGTTATATTTATTACTTGGAAAAACTTAAAAAATATTTTAAAAGATGATAAAAAAATATTATGAGTAAAATAAAATGATTCTATGATGACCAGTTGTTAACTAATAATTTATTAAATTCACAGAATTATTTTTTAGATAAAAGGTGAAAATCAAAAATTTTAATTGATTATTTTTTGAGTAGGGATTCATTATTTTTTCCATTAAATATTATTATGGAGTTATTAAAGTTTTTAACTATTTTTGTATTATATAGATTTTTTGATAATAGAGGAACTAAAATTTTTATGCTAATAATACACATATTTTTAATGTTATTTTTATTACCAGTACTGTATTTTAATTTGTATTTTTATTTAATTTTTTATCTTTATTTAAGTTTTGTTATTTCAAATGCAATAGTTGATTCAAAAATTTCTAGAGTTACATTTTATGGTATAAATTATAGTTTGGTTAAAAGGTGATATTGATATGTAGATAGTCTAGTTAAAAGAATTACTGTTTGAAAAAATATTCTAAAAAATAATTGAAAAATAATGCTAAATTCATTTATTTATACAATAGGTATTAATTTAATAATTATTATTTTGTATTTTATTTAAAAAAACATGCAAACAAAAACTAAGAATTCTATAAAAAAAATAATAGAAAATAAAAATTTTTTGAATAACCAGAACTATATTTTTAATAGTAAAAATAATTTATATATTAAAAAAAATGTTTTACAAAAATTTAAAACTACTATGTGAAATGAACTTATTCAAGATAAGTTAAAAGATATAAATATTTTAGACTATACTTACAAAAGAAATTTAGATAGTTTTTTCTGACTTTATGAATGAGTTTGAAATAGATTTATCTTTACCAAAAGGGGGGGATATAAATTTTACTTATAATAAAAAGAGTTATATTTTTGAAATATGATGAAAATCAAAAACTTCAAAACAAATCAAAAACTTAGATAATAGTTATATAATATCTGATGATATCATTATATGAGAAAAAAATAAAATACCAATGTGGTTATTTTGATTAATAAAGTAAGTTTGAAAAAATAATATAAAATAAAATTTGCTTTTTTATTGTTTTTGAAGTATAGTTAAGATATGATATAGTTTGAAGTGAAGTACAGTTCATAACTATATATTATTTATTTAATATTATATTATGTTGGATAGTATTTTAAAGTTAGATTCATATATTGTTGATAAATATAAAAATAAAAAAATTATAGATAGAGATATTTATAAAAGTTTTGATAGTAAAAATGATTTAGTTTGAATAGTTGGTCTTAGGTGAGTTGGAAAAACTACATATTTATTAAAAGAAAGAATAAAAACAAAAGATTCTATTTATATAAGTTGTGATTTTATAGAGTTAAAAAATATTAGTTTATTTTCTTTAGTAGAAGATTTAAAAAAAACATATTGATATACTACTTTTTATTTAGATGAAATACATTTTATAGATGATTGGTCATGAAATTTAAAAAATATTAGTGATTTTTTATGAGTGAAAGTAATTTTTTCTTGATCAAATATGATTAATATATTAAAACTCTGACATGATTTATCAAGAAGATTAATAAAGTATGAGTTATCATTTTTTAGTTTTAGGGAATATATAGAAATAACAAAATGAATAAAAATAAAGAAAGAGAGTTTAAATAATATTTTGACTAATCATGTAAATATAGCAAAAAATAATATTAATTGGTATTCAAAAAATTTATTTATTGAATACTTAAAATTTGGACAATTTTGATATTGGTATGAATATATTTGAGATAAAATTGATTTTAGGTTAAAATTGGAAAATTCAATAAAAAAATCAATATATGAAGATTTATCAGATTTTGTAGATATAATGACTTCAAATTTAAAAAAAGTTGAAGATATATTATTTTTTATTGCAAATACTTCAACTACAGAAATAACAATAAACTCTTTAAGTAAAAAAGTTGGTTTATCTATTCATACCTGTGAAATATATATAAATTTTTTAGATAATTTATGATTATTATATGTTCTTGATTATTATGGAACCATTACAGATAATTTAAAAAAATCAAAAAAAATAGTTTTATCAAATACAAATTTTATATATTTATTTTCTGATAATATCTGAGTTTTAAGAGAATCATTTTTTGTTTCACAAGTAAAAAATAATTTTAATAATTTTTATCACTTAAAAAAGACTGATTTTGTTTGAATAATAGAGGATAAAAAAATATTTTTCGAAATTTGATGAAAAAATAAAAAAAGAAAAGATGATGTTTTCATTATAAAAGATGATATTGAAATTTGAAATAACAAAGAAATTCCATTATGGTTATTTTGATTAATAAAATAAAACATGCAAACAAAAACTAAACAAAAATACTCTACTAATTTTTTAAATAATCAAAACTATATTCTAGGAAAGAGAGAAAAGAAAAAGGTTTTGAGTAAGTTTTTTGTTGAGAGGATTTTGAAAAGTATTATTAAAATATTAACTTATTTTATAAAAATTCTAAAAATAAAAAAATTAAAAATAAACTACTAGAAAAATTTACAATTCTAGAAAGTAATTATGCAAGTAACAAATACTATGAAATAAGTTTGAAAAAATAAAAAAATAAATATACTATTTTTAATTAATAATTAATAATATAACTATGTGAAAAATAATAAAAAAATCACTTGAAAAAGTTCAGATTAAAAAAGAAAAATTTACATTAGGGATGAAGTGAGAATTTAAAATAGAATTTGCTAATGATAGTTTTTGACCTTATAATTATAAATTTGAGAGAGAAGATTGTTATTTTAATGATGGATTGGAAGATAGAGGAACGAAGATATTTCCATTAAGAAATAAGGCTTTTGATAATACTGAAATATTTTTAGAAACAAGTGATATTGTTATAGTAGTATGAGAAAGATGAAGTCTTATGTGATGAGAAAAAAGTTTTATAGATATAATAAATATTAAAACAGAAAAAAAATATAGATTGTTTACAGATATAGTAAATTTGATATTTAATTCTGAAGATAAAATAATCGTAAATGCAAAAGATGGAAGAGTATTTAAAACATTAGTTTTGGATATTAATAGTTTAGAAAAAATAGAAGAAGTACAAGAACAAATGCAAGCATTTTTTAAATGTGTTTATAATAAAACAACAGATGATTGGTTTTTACTTGATTTTAAACCATGAAATGAAAAAGAAGCTGATGAAGAAAAAAAATATAAAAACTGAAGTTTTATATTACAAAAAATATGATTAATGTGAATACCAACAAGTTTTGATAGAAAAAACTTTAAAGTAAGAACAAAGTTAGGGGAAATAGATATTTGGGAAGAAAGTATTAAGTAAAAAAACAACAATGCATAATATAGCCACAATATACCGTTTTAATACACCATTTCTAGATTTAATAAATGAAATGTATCATTTGAATTCTGTAATTAAAAAAATAGAAAAATCAGTAGAATTTGATGGATTAATTTTCGATAAAGAATTAAATAATACTTGAAATTTTACAAGTATTATTTTAACATTGCATAACAATTTATGAAGAATAGAATTTTTTTATTCAATTTTCTATAGCTTGTTTTATCTCTTTGTAGCTTGGAAATTTTTTACAATAAATACTTTCTCTATTATCAATAAAAGTTCATGAATTATCAAACTCTATTAAGTATTTAGTTTTTCAATTAGAACTATCATCATCTTTTTCTATATATATTGCTTCAGTTTTATTTCAATTTTTATATAATCAAATTTGTTGTTTTGGTTCTTTGAAATTAGATGAGTTTAATTCTGTTTTATTTGCTATAAAATAATTTCAATCAAACTCATTTGTTATAATTTTTTCAAATAGGGAATAAGTCATTATATCTCAAGGAGCTAGAGAAAAACTAGTTGTTTCTAGATGTTTATAATTTTTTCTTATAAATTCTATTTGTTCTATATTTGGTTTTTCTTCAAATTTTATAAATGTATTATTTCACCAGTCATCAATTTCTAGAGAAAAATTTCAATTATTATGTTTATTTAACCAAAAATTATAGCTTTCACTATTATCGTTTGCTTCATAGTATTTTTTTACTTGTCATATATACCTTGTTGATTTTATTTCTTCTGGTAATTCTCTAGTTTTATTAGGAAATCATTTTATATAATTAATAAAAGGATTTTCTATCTCATGTTGTAATTTATTATTTTGTTGTATTAAAGTTTGATTTTCTTTTTTTATGTTTTCATTTTTTAAAGAAGATATATTTTCTTTTTTTATATCTGGGGTATCAATTGTTACAGTTAATTTTTCCTTTTTTAATCTTAAATTTTCTTGTTTTAAGGATTTATTTTCTGCTCTTAATCTTTCAATTTCTGTTAAATTAGTTTCATTAGTTTTTTCTTGTTCATTCAATTTTGTTTTAAGTTCTTTATTTTCTGATTTTAATCATTTTAAAAGTCAAAAAAGACTAGCTAGTTTTTTTAATAATTCTGATAGTGATAAATTCAAATTATCTACTTTTTTTTCAAATTTTTGAATTTTTTCTTGATCAGTTAGTTCGTCTGTTAATTTTTCATTATTTAGTTGTCCTAAAGCTTTTTTGGTTCACGATAAAATTCCTTCTTTTTCAGATGGTTGTTTTATTCATTGTTCTTCAGTTAATTGTATTTTATCTGGATAGGCCATATTTATTTATTATATAGATTCTAATTCTCTTAATAAACTATCAAGTTCATTATTTGCTTTTTTAGCTAATTCTTCTCATGTATTTATTCCTTTTTTTAATTTACTAAAATCAAGTTCTCTAATTTTTTCTTTTTCTAAATTGTTTTCTAAGTTAGGTACTCTTGTTTGTAGTAAATCTCTTAGCTGCTTTTCTAAAAAATCTATTTTAACCATAGCTATCTTAAGCTCTGTATCTGATTTATTTCATTCTATTTCAAATCTAGCTAAATTTTGTTTGGCTTGTTCTAATTGTTTATTTAATTTTCCGAATCTTGAATCTAAAAATTCTATTTGTTGTCTTTGTTTTAGAATTATGTCATTATTTTTTAGAATTTGTTTTGTTAAATCACTAATTTGCTCTTCAGATTTTTTTAATTCTACTCTTACTCAATCATATTCTTTTTCTACTTTTCTTAGGTTTTCTATTTCTTTATTTTTATTTTTTATTTGTTGTTCTACTTCAGAATATCTTTTAGATCAAATCTCTTTTATTTTTATTAGATTATTTTGTAGTATTTTCAGGTTTTCATTAGCAATTCTTATATCATTAATTAAAGATATATTTTTTTGTTCTAATTCAAATACTTGTTCATCTTTTACTCTTAAAGAGTCCAGCATTTCTCAAAGCTCTTTTTCTTTTGCTTTTAGTTCATTTTTTATTTTACTATATTCATCTTTTAATTTTCTAAAATTTTCTAATCTTGTATATAAATCATTAACTTGTTGTTCTTTTAATGATAATTCTTCATTTTTAAGTTTTCATTCTTTTTTAGATACTTCTAATTCATTTTTTGCTTTTGTTAATTCTTGCTTAGTTAATTTTATTGTTTGATTAGTTTTTTCTAAGTTTTCATTCAGCCTAGTTTTTTCAGTTTGCTGTTCTTGGAGTTTTTTTGTTAATTCTCTGTTTTCTTGTTGTTTTTCTTTTATAGATTGTTCTAATTCAGTTAGTTTTACTTTATTTTGTTTAAGTTCTTTTATATTTATTTCTAATTCTACTACTTTATTACTAAAATATTCTCAATCTTTACTTGATTTGTTAGCTTTTTCTAATAATTCTTTATTATGTTTGAGAGATTTTTCTAAAATATCTATTCTTTTATTAGCAGAACCAATATCTGTTTTTGATTTACTTAACTCTTGTGTAAGTTTTTTTGCTCTTGATTGGGCTATTTCTAAATATGATTCTGATATTTTTAATTCAGAGTCTTTAATTGCTAATTCTGTTTCTATATCATCTATTACTTCTTTTAACGTTTTTACTTCTTGTTTTGATGATTTTATTTTAGATTCTAATATTTCTAAATCTCTTGTTTTTACTGTTTTTTCTGATTTTAATTTATTTATTTCTGTTTTGTATTCTTGTAATCTACTAACTAATTTTTTTGTCATAAAACTAGCCTTTCATACTTTATTATTTATTGAAGTTAGTTCTGTATTTATTTTTTCTACTTGTATTTCTAATTCTTTTATTTTAGCCTTTGCTTCAACTTTTGTTTCTATTTTATTTTTATTTTTTAATTTTTCTTTTGCTTTTTCTGTAAGTTTGAATTCTTTTCAATTTATTTTTCATTTTCAATTATTATCTATTTCAATATCAAATTTTCTTCATTCTACTTTTATTTTTCATTTTTTAATTCATGTTATTGCACTAGGTGCTAAATGTAGAAATCAACCAAGTATTGATAATACTAAAAATTCTGAAATTAATTCATTTTTTAAATCAGGATCTGCATTTAATACTTTTTTATAACTAAGAGCTAAGTCCATCATTACTACTGCAGCAGGTAATACCAATCAAGTTTTAATTAATCATTCCAAATGAGGTTCTAGAGATGTAAATTTTCTCATTCATAATATTCTTGCAGCTCAAAAGAAAAAAGTATTAAGAGCTACATGTTTTCACCATTCAGGATTATTTAAAAACCATGATTTATATCTAATTGCATCATATGATGCAGTAAATACTAATCACTCACTAGCAGCTCTTCACATAAATAACGCAGACTTTGCTCAATAACCAGTAGATTCTATTCATGCTTTAGTTAATCCTGCTCTTATTCATTTTGTAGATATTTTTCCAGCAATTCCTGCAATTCATCATGATACAATTATAGTTGGTAGATCATACATTACTAATTCTGCAATAAAATTTTCAGTATTGTCAGAAATATTAAACCACTCGTCTTTTACATCTGTGGCATCTTTATATTGTTCCCATTGTTTTGTATTATTTTTTAATTTTATTCCATTTTTTTCATTGAAATAGTTTTTTGATATATATGCAGTTACTAGTTTTTCTTGAATGTTTGCTTTATATGCTTGTAGTAACTTCATTTGAATTTCTTCTGGAGAGTTAATTGGTTATTACATAAAATCTGTGGACCTAAAAAAACTAATTTACAATGCAGTAATCAGTCTAAAAATCATATAATCGTTATTTGTAAAACCTCTACTATCTCTAACTATTTTTCATATCCTAGAGTT
>Ga0233435_1001591_pt1 | contig 21469 bp, 21 predicted proteins | sample SI_122_August201_3_FD_182735 | JGI IMG/M metagenome (GOLD analysis project Ga0233435, IMG submission 182735) | Seawater microbial communities from Saanich Inlet, British Columbia, Canada - SI_122_August2016_135_MG | ecosystem: Environmental > Aquatic > Marine > Inlet | place: Canada: British...
CGGCGAGAAACCTCGCGGCATGACGCAGCCGCGCGCGGACCAGATACTGGTGCGGCGTCACCCCAAGCACGTTCGAGAACAGCCGCAGGAAATGGAACGGGCTGACGCCGGCCGCTTTGGCGGTCGATTGCAGATCGACAGACCGGTCGGCATGGGCGTCGATCCATAATGCGCTTTCGACGGCGCGGCGGCGATCGCGCGCCGTCGTGGGCGTTGCCTTTTGTGCTTTTCCCGATGTTGCTTCGATGAACCGGTTCACGAACAGCATCGCGGCCTCGTCGATCCCGATGTCGCTGTCGCCGCGCCCAGCTGCTTGCGCCAGTTCGCCATAGACCATGAGTTCGGGCGTCGGCGGCACGCAAGCGATAAGCAAGGCGTCCTTGCGAAGGCCCATGTCGTCCGTGAGCGAAGGCGAGAGCTGAAATGAAAGGCATTCATCACCGCAGACATGATGATCGTGCGAGCACGAATACTCGTCGCCGGCATGGCCCACCATCACCGATCCGGCCACCAGTTCGTGGCTGCGGCCGCGGGTGTTGTAGCCGAAGCTGCCGCTGCGGACATAGGAAAGCGAGTGACGTGTGTGCTGTTCGATGAATGGCGTATCGCCCGGTCCCATGGTGCACCGGTAGTCGAACACGGACAGCGCCGCAGTCTCAAACAGGGCGGTCTTCATGTCGGGATTTTATCCCCGCCGCCGTCGCGGGGCAATCGACAGACCAGGGTCGAACAGCATCGGCTGATCGGCGGAAGCCTCGCCAGCGAGCCGCGCGCGCTCGATGGCAAGCATGCGGAACTTGGTCGTCACGCCGCCATTGGCGGAAAAGCCGCCGGTCTTGCCGTTGGCCGCCAGCACCCGGTGACAGGGGATGACGATGGGGAGAGGGTTTTCTCCCAGCGCTTTGCCGACAGCGCGCGACAGCAGCTTGTCGCCGAGGCGGGTGGCGATGTCGCCATAGGTCAGGGTTTCCCCGGGGGCGATGGTCCGGGCGATGTCATAGACGCTGCGGTTGAAGGCAGGCAGCCGTTCCGTATCGAGCGCGATGAACGACAGGTCGCGTGCTTCGCCGTCCAGCAGTTCCGCCATGGCGTCACAGGCTTTCTGCACCTCCGCCGGGGGTGTCATCTCGCGGGCGCCGGGGGCCTTCTGGAGGAGACGTGAACGGGTTCTCGCGTCGTCGGCTTCCGGCAGTTGGACGCCCAGAAGGCCGCGCTCGCCCCAGGCGACGCCGCAGCGTCCGATCGCCGTGTCGAACAATGCAAAACCCATCGTCATTCTGCGTTCCAGCCTGTCATGACCGCGATTCACGCGACTTGGAGAATCTTGCGCTCTTTCGTCTCGTTCGCCACCCGAATCCTGCGATGACAGCCATCTTGCGGCCCGGCGCAGGGTGTGGCTAAGGTCGGAACCGCGCGGGCGTAGTTCAATGGTAGAACGGCAGCTTCCCAAGCTGCATACGAGGGTTCGATTCCCTTCGCCCGCTCCAGCTGAATCTATGCCTGTAATATAGAGCGTATTGACACTTCCGGGTGGTAGTTTTTATCGCTCTCCTCAAGGTTCCGTACAACGCCCATACAAATCTTTCGATGTCGGTGCTGGCAGCGACGGAGATTCGGTGGCGAAGGTTATAATGGGTTGATTAGGTGGGCAGGGCCGGCCGCTTACCACATCGATCGAAGTTAGCGCTCCTGCTCGGCCTCGAATTCTAGAGCGGGACCTGGATCATCAGAAATCGAGATTGTACATCGGTATCTGCCCGGATTCCTGGCATTCACCGATTGTCCGGCCTCCGAGACGCCCTACATCAAAGAGCCCGCGCTGAGCAACTCGGAGAACCTCGTTGGCCCTTAAGATCAAGAAGCCGCCACTTCGGAAGGAAGCCAGTGAAGACTCACCGGCCGTCAAACCGATCCGCCGGATCGTGGCGGTGGTGGTGGCGTTGGAGCACTATCGCGGCGGCGACCTGCCTGAGGTTGAATTCGCCCACGCGGATGCCGATGCCTTCGCCGCGGTGCTGCGGTCGATGTTCGCCGATCTCCCGGCTGACGACGTCGAGATCAATGTGTTCAAAGATTCCGACGCAAGCCTGACGGGGCTCAAGAACGAGCTGGGCTACAGGCTGAGCGGCCTCGCCGAAGACGATCTCTTCGTCTTCTACTACGCGGGGCACGGCTTTCACGGAGCGGGCGGCAACCGTCTCAGCGCCTACGACACCAGCCGCACGAACGTCGCCGACACCTCGCTCAACTTGAGGGAAGTTTTGCTTGAACCGCTGTCGCAGAGCGAATGCCGGCGTTCGCTCCTATTTATCGATGCTTGCGCCGAGCAATTTCAGGACGTCGTGCCGTCGAGGGATGTCATATCGAACCTCGACGCGGAGGAGGTGGAGCGGTTTCTCGAAAGCGGCTGGTACTGCGGCGTGTTTTTGTCATGCTCTCCACGCGAGAAGTCGTATCCGTCGGCCGCCTTGCGGCACGGAATTTGGACGCATTTCCTGCTCGAGGCATTGTCGGGTCGCGCGGAGGAGGCGCTGACGGACGACCGCTGGCTTACTGACACCGGTTTGCGCGACTACCTGAAGCAGGAGGTGCGGCGCTACATCACTCGCGAAACCAGCCTACGCGGGCGCCAGACGCCGCAAGCCATCCTGAGCGCGTCGAACTCGTTCAGGATCCGGCACGTGCCGAGGCCACCTTCGGTGCCCGCCGATGCGGCATTGATCGGTATTAGGATGAAGAACAATAGCGAGTTTCTCGAGGGCGTGGAAACCGGCGCGATTAGTCGGCTCAATGGCTTTCGGAAGGGTCTCCACACAGTTCCGAAGGATATCAACGAGTCGGCCGAGAGCTGGTGCCATCGGTTGCTGACCGATCAGGTCGCGGAGGAATTGCAGGACTACTATGAACGTGCACGCGCGGCGCTGCAGCTTCGAAGACGGGACGTGCGCAAGGAAGACGACTCCGGCAGCGGGAATCTTGACACGCCGGCTTTTCGGTATTCGATCGAGACGGGACAGAATCCAGATGACCCGGCCGAATACATCCTTCGCCGCCGGCTCGAACTGCAGCAGGGATGGCCAACGCACAGGGCCGCGATCGACGAGATGTTTGGCAGTGAATTCGAGCTCTTGGTTGTCGAGTTCGAAAGCCTCGACGCAACCTTTGACGAGTTGGTGGACAAGCTCGAGGACATCGAGCAGGAGCAGGGCGGCTCGGTCCGTGACGACGATCGCGCGCGGCGAGTGACCTATGCCCGCGACGGCGTGAGCTTCACGTTCGATCTGCGTCGGAAGCGGTTGGAGATTTCATTCGGTCGGTCCGGAGCGCTCGAACTCGTCGACGCCGCGCAAGCGTTCCAGCTCGGTATCGATCGGGCAAGCCCGATGTTGCCGGCTCCGCAGGCGACGATGCCGAGAGCCGCTGTCGCACCCGGGAAGAGGAAGACAGGATCATAGGTTCGAGGACCGTAGCGCGAAATCGGATGACAACAAATTTTCATGCCGTCGATCCGACCGGCGATCTACTCCGCTTCGCTCATTCCATAGCGGGAGCCTACGGCAGGCCAAAGACGTATGACCGCGCAACAGTGTCCCTCAAATTGCTCGTTCCATACCTCAAAAAAACGTTCCGCTTCCTGATGCTTTGGGGGGCGGTGCTGTCGATACAAAAGACGAAAGCGGAAGACGGAGAGTGGGAGGCACTCTGGGATCCCGACGACTATCCTAAGATTGCCGAGACTACTTGGCAGTGGTGGCCAGCGCCGTGACTTCGGCAGGTCTATAAATGGGTCGAGCGCCGCCCGACTGACCTTGGAAGCGTGTGTTACATCATGCGTAAGGACGAGCCTCGACCGAGTTCCATGTAATCCTTCTGCATGCTTGATGGCGCGGTTGGAGCGCGCGAGATGCGCTCCAAAGAAATGGCCGAAGCGGCCCATTTTCCATAAGTCATTGTAGAAATTTAACTATTTTTAATCAATCCACCTCTTGCATGGTGTCAGAAGTTCTCCTATGTTTCTGACAGGAGAAAGACCATGACCCATCTCAGCACGCAGATCTTGGAAGAGACCAAAGGTTTTCCTGAAGGTGCGCCGATTGCCGCCAAGGCACTTCTGCATCTTGGAAAACGCGCGGCCGTCGATCAGGCTTTGTCGCGCCTTGTCGCGCGAGGAAAACTCCTGCGCGCCAGACGGGGGGTGTATCTGCGTCCGATCGAAAGTCGTTTCGGCGTCAGAGCGCCGACGGTCGAAAAGGTTGTTGAGGCAGCGAGAGCTCAGAGCAGCGAGACAATCGTGTCGAGCGGTGCTGCGGCTGCCAACCATCTCGGGTTGACCACGCAGGTGCCTGTCCGTCAGATTTATCTGACCTCTGGTCCGTCGCGCGAACTCCATCTCGGAAAGCAGGTCGTCGAGTTTAAGCATGTGCCGCGATGGCAGCTCGCATTAGCCGGTCGTCGGACAGGCGAGATAGTTCGTGCACTTGCTTGGTTCGGACCGAGAGCAGCGGAAGGTGCTTTGCTCACTCTGAAGCATAAGCTGACTTCCACTGAGGTTAGCGAACTTAAGACAGCGGCATCTTCACTACCGACTTGGCTTGCCAAGTCGGTAAGTGGACTATCGGTTCATGTCTGACAAGTTTTTGAACCTCCCAGACGCTGAGCGCCGAGAGGCGCTCGCCGTCGCCGCTTCTGAATCGGGGCGCCCGGCGCATCTCCTCGAAAAGGACATCTGGGTCGTTTGGTGCCTAGATGCCTTATTTAGCTCTCCATTAGGAGAGCATCTCGTTTTCAAAGGCGGAACGTCGTTGTCAAAGGTATACGGCGCAATCCGTCGTTTCTCCGAAGATGTCGACCTTACTTACGATATCCGAGCAATCGCTCCCGACCTCGTAAAATCATCGGACAATAATCCGGTCCCCGAAAGCCGCAGCCAAGGGAAGCGGTGGAGCGAGCAAGTACGCGCGCGGCTTCCGGCATGGGTAAAGGACAAGGCTCTTCCAACGATTGAAGCGCGTCTCGCGGCGGACAACCTGAGCGCCAAAGTAACCGTGGACGGCGAGAAACTTTACGTGACCTACGACGCCTTGGAAACTGGCAATGGCTACGTCAGCTCCTCCGTCATGCTTGAATTCGGCGCGAGATCAACCGGCGAGCCAAGCGAAGTCCACGATGTAATCTGTGATGCGGCCGAATACCTAGAAAGTCTCGAATTTCCGACCGCTCGACCGCGGACGATGAAAGCGGAGCGCACCTTTTGGGAAAAAGCTACCGCGATTCACGTCTTCTGCGTCCAAGGGAGACTGCGAGGCGAGCGCTTTGCACGTCACTGGTACGATCTTGTCAGGCTGGACGATGCGGGAATAGCGGATACCGCATTCGCAGATCGAAACCTTGCTGAAGCTGTGGCCGAACACAAAAGCTGGTTCTTCGCGGAAAAGGGTGCAGATGGCCAAGTCGTCGACTACCACAACGCGGTAAACGGCAATTTGAAACTCGTGCCGGAAGGTGCCGCCCGCGCGGCGCTTGAGGAAGACTATCTTCAAATGGTCAGGGATGGCCTTCTGATGGACACGCCGGAAACTTTCGACGCACTGATGGAGCGATGTGCCAACCTCGAGAAGCGCGCAAATAACAAAGACTCCTGACTACTCAAGGCAAGTGAAGAAGGATGAGTTGCAAAACCGTTCTATTTTGACGCCTGCCGTGGGATTAGCGTCCGCCAATTCGAAACTGAGTGGACTCAATTGATATCCCGCGCCCAGTTCGTCTAGGGCTGCTAGGACGGTTCGATGGGGCTCTGGGGTCGATTATTCGGGAAGCACAAGCAAACTTCTGTCGCGTCCGACATTGCGGACAACGATATCGGTTTCGGTGACGAGTTCATTCAGATTCCGTCTCGCGACTTTTTTGGAGAATCTAGCCGGTCTCCCAATGGAAGATTCACGATTGCGTGGACGGACGGTGGGCCGAACCAATCTCGCCGCGGCCGGTATATCTTTCTCGATAGGGGTAAAGTCGTTTTTGAAGGGAGCATGCCTCGCCCGAATGACGGGAAGGTGGCGGATAACGGTGTATTTATTCTCAACGATTGGGGCGCCGTCGAGGCGTTGAGCGGAACACTCGCGGCCTTTCGTCCCGATGGAAAGCCCATCATTGCGCGGAAACTGAAAGCCAATCTTTTCAATAATGGCCTTTCGGCCGATGGCCGCTGGGCCATTTGCCAAACGGCCAATGCGCCAAGCGAGGACGGCGGGCGGCTGTTCGTGTTCGATCTTGCCGCGGGCATTCAGATAAGCTCCTGGCAGGCCGCGTCGGGTTGGGCGGATCAGTACGTCTTTTCAGCTGATGGACAAATAATTTTTCTTGAATATCGCGATCGGGGTTCATTCGCATACGGCATCGACGGCACGTTTCTGGATCGAACAAAGTGGCTGGCTGCGGGATTGCAAAGAGGCGATCTAGCTATAATCGAAGAGCTTCTCTGCGAGACGAAGAACCTGCCTTCGCGAGAGTTAACCGACCTCCTTCTGCCTGCTATCAATCTGGCACTCGCTGCAAAGCAGAATGCCGACGCAAAATCGCAAGCGCGCGCCCATCGATTGAGCGGCACTTGTTTGGAGGCCATGGGCAACATCTCGAAAGCGCTCACGGCCTACGAGCGAGCACTATCACTTGATGAGAAGGTCGGCGTAAAACGTAAGGTGGATCAATTGAGGAAGTCTTTCCGGAAATAGATGTTCCTCTTCCTTGAGGTCTCCCAATCGCCGATACGTTTCGTATGTTTCCACGCAGTTGTTCTTGGTCAATCGGGGCCCGGATACGTCAACAACGGCATGTCCAGACTCGGGATTTCTGGCAACGCCTTCCCAGCAATGCCCTGTAGGTCACCGTACATACCAACCGTGTTCTTGATGACGCTCTGAATCTGACCCTCGCGCTTGGACCAGATCCGGTTCATGAACTTGCGTTCCTTGTCGAGATCCTCTTTCAGTTCGTCGAACTTCTCCACGATGCCCTCAAGGCGCAGGCGAAAGCGGGGGCCTGTCAGATACTGATAGACTAATTCCATCTTGGTCTGCTGACCTTGCTGAGCACCACGTACTCTAGCCAACTCTATAAGAGATTGGCGCAGAGCAACGGCGACGGGAACCGCGCAGCGAGGATGGGCCACCCAGACTCCGTCAATTAAAGCAAATGTCTCAACGTCCTTCGGCAATGTTTGAGAGATGATTAGGGCCACATCGGCCTTTGCGTTTCGCTGGTCTTCTCTGAGTTTAGCAAGCCAGCCATCGCTCCAGTTTTTAGTCCGTTTAAATTCCCAAAGGATCAAACCGGCCGCCTGGCCGAGCGAGCCGTTGACGCGTTGAACGATGTCACCACCAGATTCACCCTTGCCGACCGGCTCAATCAGGTCGAGCGGAAACTTGCCTTTCAACAACGCCTCGAGTTCCAGCTCGAGCGCTTCGCCCTGTATTTGCTGGGACCCCTGATCAGCCTTGCGCTTTAGTTCCTCGATCGTTCGATTCATCGCAGTAATCTGCAGATCCTTCTGTGATACCTGTGCTTTGAGCTGGGTATGATCGTCGTGTTTCCGGTGCTCGGTCATGGAAGCTGGCACGCCTATCGGACCATGCGACCGTGAAGCGCGAGGGCGCGTAGCGTCAGGAGTATTCGATGAGCTGTTGCGGATCCGGTGCAGGATACCAGCAGATCGCGCCGGACCCACTGGCGGCCGGTGAGGAAGTGCGGCTTGCGAGCCGTGTGGTGGCCGACGACGTTCGCCAGACCGACCTTTCGGTCCCGTCGGTTCATTGCGGCGGCTGTATTCGGACGATCGAAAAGGTGCTCGGCGAGCTTGATGGCGTCGAGCAGGCGCGCGTCAACCTCTCGACACGGCGGGTCACGATTCGATGGCGCGCGGACGGTGTGCCGCCGCCCTTCATCGAAGCGCTGAGGGGAGCGGGCTATGAAGCTCATCTCTTCGACATCGACGCGGACGAAAAAGACAGCACGCTGTCCGAGTTGGTGCGCGCGCTGGCGGTGTCCGGCTTTGCCGCCAGCAACATCATGCTGTTGTCGGTGTCGATCTGGTCGGGGGCGGAACCCGAGACGCGGGACCTGTTTCACTGGATTTCCGCATTGATCGCATTCCCGGCGCTCGCCTATTCCGGTCGAGTGTTCTTTCGTTCCGCGTGGCGCGCGCTCAAGCATGGCCGCACCGCCATGGATGTGCCGATTTCGCTGGGTGTTTTGCTGGCGTTCGGCATGAGTCTCTATGAAACGGTGCAACGCGGTTCGCATGCCTATTTCGACGCTTCGATCTCGTTGCTATTCTTTCTGCTGATCGGGCGGACTCTCGATCACATGATGCGCGACCGCGCCCGGCCCGCCGTCAAGGGGTTGGCGCGTCTGGCGGCGCGTGGTGCACTTGTTGTGCAGCCCGGCGGCACCCAGACCTATCTTTCTGTCAGCGAGATTCAACCTGGTATGACGATCATGCTCGCCGCGGGCGAGCGTGTTCCGGTGGATGCGCGGGTCACGAAGGGAATTTCCGATCTCGATGTGTCGCTTGTCTCCGGCGAGAGCGTGCCGCAACTGGCTTCACCCGGCTCAGTGTTGCGTGCCGGCACGCTGAATCTGACCGGGCCGCTCACCATTGTGGCCACCGCCGCAGCTGGGGATTCATTCCTGGCGGAAATGGTGCGGATGATGGAGGCGGACGAGCAGGGCCGTTCGACCTATCGGCGTATCGCCGACCGGGCAGCGGGACTGTATGCCCCGGTGGTTCATCTGACGGCGTTTGTCACCCTGATCGGGTGGCTGGTCGTGACGGGTGACATTCACCGCGCGGTCACATGCGCAATCGCTGTTCTCATCATTACTTGTCCCTGCGCGCTCGATCTTGCGGTACCGATGGTGCAGGTCGTTGCCGCAAGGCGGCTATTCGAGAACGGCATCATGCTGAGGGACGGCGGCGCGCTGGAGCGCCTCGCCGAGATCGACACGGTGGTGTTCGACAAGACCGGCACTCTGACCCTCGGCAACCCGCGATTGATCGATACCGGCGCCGTCACCCCGCAAACCCTGGCGATCGCAGCGGCCATCGCGTCGCATTCCCGCCATCCCTATTCGCGCGCGCTCGCCGCCGCCCAAACGCTAAATCCGCCGATGTCGTTCGAGGACATCTCCGAGCATCCGGGGTCGGGACTGGAAGCGCGGTCCGGTGCATCGGTCTATCGTCTGGGCCGCGCCGCGTGGGCGCTGTCATGCGCCAGCGAGCTGCCTCCGCCATCCGACGAGGCGTCCGTCGTCCTTGCAAAGGATGGCCGTCAGCTGGCCGAGTTTCATTTCAACGATCGCCTGCGCGCCGATGTCGGCGAGGCGATCACCCGACTGACGAGCGACGGATTTGCGATGGAGGTGGTGTCCGGTGACAGGGAGGAACCGGTCCGCGTGCTCGCTGCGGATCTGGGCGTTCCATATACCGCGCGCGTCCTGCCGGGCGGCAAGGCCGAACACGTGGCGTCGCTTGCGACTGCGGGCCGGAAGGTTCTGATGGTGGGGGACGGGCTGAACGATACCCCGGCGCTGGCAGCCGCGTATGCATCGATGGCCCCGGCCTCGGCGGCCGACATTGGCCGCAACGTCGCGGACCTTGTATTCCTGCATGAGAGTCTCTCGGCGGTGCCGCAGGCGATTGCGCTGGCCCGTGCGGCTGGCCGTCTGGTGCGGCAAAATCTGGCACTGGCGGTTGTTTACAATCTGGTGGCGGTGCCCATTGCTGTCCTTGGCAATGTGACGCCGCTGGCTGCCGCGGTGGCGATGTCGGGATCGTCCATCGTGGTCGTGGCGAACGCGCTGCGGCTGAAGGGAGAGCGGACCGCGCCTCGCACTCAGGCGGCCGAGGTTTCCGCCACCGGCGTTGCAGGTCCCACTGTGCTGGAGGCCGCGGAATGATGGATTATTTCTACCTGATCCCGATCGCCATCGGCATTGGTTTGACCGCGCTCGCCGCCTTCATGTGGTCGTTGAAAAGCGGTCAGTACGATGACCTTGACGGTGCCGCGGAGCGGGTTCTGTTCGAAGAGAGCGATGCTCCGATCCCGCCCACCGCCTGGCCGAAGCGTCAATAACCGCAAGCGTATCCGGTCGCCTAGCCTCCGGGCTTGCGCATCGGTGCTCGAATTGGCCGTAGGCCAAAGTCGACGGTGGAACGCCGCAGGATACGGCCCGAAACATCGACGCTTAGCCGCGCCCTGCGGTTTCCGTAGAAGAAGCTCAGGCGAAACCCGCCCTCATTCTCGTCTTCCCAGCGCCGCGCCTCGTTATTTTTTGTCACCCATGTGGTGAGGCACCTCCGTTTTGGGGCCGCCTTCATAGTGATGACCCCCAGTCCCAGTATTCGCACCGGTTCTTTTAGACGGGGACTTTGGATGCGTCGTTGAATGAGGCACTCCCGTTTTCACCCCTCCTTGATAATGATGCGCATTACCTTTGTCAGATGCGCTCTGCGCCATGGCGGGAACCGCCATGAACTGAACTGCAACTGCGATAGCAACCATCTTCCGCGTGATCATCGAACTTCTCCGTGCGTGCATCGAACGTCGATATGAAAGCCGAAAATCTCGAGCGATGTATTGATTAAAGTTAATGTTTGGTCGAACGTAAGCGCCCAAATTCGTGCCCAGAATTTAAGCAAACGATCCTGGCAACATAGAGTAGACGAACACTAGACGACATTCGTGGATATAGAAGTCAGTGAATCGCAGGTACGCTTGCTCGCAGGCCACGCCAAGCGCCGTGAATTTCCTCTCGACGTTGCGCCAAGACGTCGGGGATTATCTGGACCTCACGGCTGGGTCCGTCTCGCCTATAATGAAGCAGTTTGAAGCCGCCAGTTGAATCGCTTAGCCGTCGTTGAGACAGAAGCTGGATCGGGTCCCTGGAACACATCCGTCAGGGGATTTTGTCGATGTGGGTGATCATGACAGCACCACGGTGTCGACCCACGATGAAATGAATATGATCGCCAGGTTTTAATCCGTTGAGCATTTTGCGGGAGGTCACATGGAAGACCATATTCATGGCTGGCATCCATATGCTGCCATCGGGACTTCGCAGCTCGAGATGAAAGATGTTGACCGTACCCGGCCCTGCATCAAGCGCCTCCACCGTTCCCTGCGATCGAACGTGGCGCGACGGTGGAAGTCCCTTCGTTGCTTGCATCTGCTCCATGCGCGTAAGCCATTCAACGCCGGTCATCGATGCGGAAGCCGGAAGAGCAGCGGTCATAAACAAGCCTACCAATGAAGCGTAACCCAATACCTTAAACATCACATCTCCCCTCGGGCCTAGGGATGGAGTGTTCTACCCTAGGTCTCTTTTCGACATCAGCGTCCTCTTTAGCTTTTCGAAATTTGCACGGGATTGATTTGGATTAATAAATCGCCGATTAATATTGTGGCGTGCGCTATATCAGCAGGGAATAAGTCTAATCCTGATGATATCTGGCCTATACCTCGAGCGGTGAGCATTCTGCCACGACTCTTGAACATTGAACCGGCCGCCCCCTTGCGTTGCTTCATTGAGGCAATCGTTGATTCTCCATGGTTCAGGGATTCGACTACTCTCGTCCCCACTCGAACTGACAAATGTCACCCGCTCGTTCGTCCCCATATCGGGTGCCATAATGTCGGTGTGAGGTCCGACGAACGGAATCATCTCCAGCATATAGCGGCGCGACAGCGATTCTAGTTCATGCTAGTGCGCGCGCGATTTTCTCGACTAAGTGTACGGTTAGGCGATGATTCGCCAGTAACTATCCCGGACCAATAGATGCAAGTTGACGCCGTTTTCCCAACTACACAGCGCGATGTTCGCCTCGATTTGTTCCGGGGGCTTGCCAATTGGGCGATCTTTTTGGGGCACATATCCGGCACGATTCTCTCATGGTTCACGACGCGGAATTATGGCTTCAGCGATGGAGCCGACCTGTTTGTGTTCATATCCGGTTACACAGCAACGTTGGTCTTCGGTCGAATGATGGTGACGCGTGGGTTCGTCATAGGCGCCACAAGATTGATGCGGCGCGTTTGGCAGATCTATGTCGCGCACATATTGCTCTTTGTCTTCTACGTGACGTCGATTCACTACGTGGCACATAACTTTGACGTTCCCCATCTGATGGACCAATTCAACGTTGCCCGTCTGATGGAGTATCCGGTTGAAACCCTTAGTCAGGGACTGATATTGAGGCTCAAACCACTTAATTTGGATGTGCTGCCTCTTTACATCGTATTGATGGGACTATTTCCACCAGTCCTCTGGCTCATGCTGCGATGGCGAAACCTGGTTATGATTGGCTCTGTACTGCTTTATATGGCTGCGCGATATTTTCAGTGGAATCTTCATGCCTATCCAGCCGGCGTTTGGTACTTCAATCCACTCACGTGGCAGTTGGCCTTTGTGCTGGGTGCCTGGCTTGTGTTGGGGGGCGCCCATACGCTTCGATTTGTGACCCAGTCTCGGTTGGCACTACTACTAAGCGTTGGATTTGTAGTCTTTGCCCTTCTGCTGACTTTGTCAGAGCGGATTCCAGAATTGCAGAAGGTGTTTCCTGCTGTGGTGATGGAGGCATTCGTCCCCAACGACAAGACCAACCTCGCGCCTTACAGAGTGCTGCACTTGGCCAGTTTAACCTTGCTGGTCGTCCGATTTATGCCCATTGACTGGTCCGGTCTCAACTGGCCGGTGTTTCGCCCATTGATCAAGTGCGGCCAACAATCTCTTGCGGTGTTTTGTCTGGGGGTTTTTCTTTCGTTCGCGGCCCACTTGGCGCTCGACACAATCTCGAATGGGATTCTAGCCCAACTATTTGTTGGGGTCGCCGGACTGTCGATCATGACAGGCGTCGCCTATTATCAGTCGTGGTCGAAACAGGTCGACAAGGCGTCATCGGTGCGTACCGGCGGGACTGCTCGCGAAGGGCGCTCTCCCGCGTTGAGGGGCGCTGATCAAACAGGCTAGAGCGAAGGTTGTTAGCGGCATGTCGGAAAGCCGCAGGTATAGGCGGAACAAGCCCGAGTCAGTGCCGAAGTTTGATTTTGGCTTACATAACGGCTTGCGTCTCATGTTGTATCGGTGTGGTCGCCCGAGAAACAGTGCGAGGGGAGAATGGAAGCATGATGACTTCCGAAATGGTTCTCAGCATTGAGACGCGAGCGGCGGTGCTTCATGTGCTCCACTGGATGGCGTTCGGCATCGAGATGCTCGGCGTGACGGTTATTGTTCTCGGCGTGATTGCTGCAAGCGCCTGGTCGGTTACCCAGACCTATCGAGGCGAATGGAATGGAGCGTTCCGCTCGTATCGCGCCAATCTTGGGCGCGGTATCCTGTTAGGTCTTGAGTTCCTCATCGCGGCTGACATCATAGGCATGGTGGCGATCGTGCCCACGTTCGAAAGATTGGGGATTCTTGGGTTGATCATCGTCATTCGCACGTTCTTGAGCTTTTCCTTGCAGATCGAGATCGAAGGCCAATGGCCTTGGCGCCGATATAGGGCGGACCCTCAGAATGGGGAAAAGGATGTTTTATGAATGCGAGGAGTTCAAACGAACTGAAAGCTAATTCCGCCTCTTCTTGGTCGCACTAACGGAAGACGTGGCGTGATCGAATCGTTCAGAGGGAAACTGATAGACCAGATCGAAATCCTTTCCAGCGCTGGTCATGCTGCTTCCGAAATCGCTCCAGTATCTCGGCCGTCCCGGTGATCAAATCGCACTCGTTTTTTATCATTGGACGATCCAAGGACGCGCTCGACGACTCTGCACAATGGCGGAGGCGTTTCCAAGCAGACCTTGAACGCTCGTCGTAAGTGCGGACGAAATCATGTGTCGGCCCATCCGCATCGGATGCAGTCACTTCGCCACATTGGCGGTCCACGGATTTGAAATCGCTTGGAGGCAAGGGTCGAGGAAGGTCCAGTAAATGGCTTCCGTAATCTCCGAAATCTGCTCTACGCGCTTCAGGGCATTCCGGATCGCTGGTCGGATTCTCGATTATCATTTCATACGGTCTCAATTTCTCGGACATGCGCCAAATCGCCTGATGCTGAGCTAGTGCCGTATTTACAAAACTTAACCTAGGTCAATTTACGAAGGACGTTTGAGGCTTACAAGGGCGTCTGAAGATTACGATGGCCAACTCGACATTTGTCGAACGCAGTGATCGAGGAGATTACGATGAATAATTCTGTCAAGCTGCTCGCTATCGCAACCGCAGGTGCAATCGTTGTCGCTTCCGGATATCCACAAAGCGTATCAGCTGCTGGGCAACAGTCATCCGGTGGCTTCATCGTTGCGATGGACGGTATGAAACCCATGCAGCCGGACTCTTCGAAAAAGTCCGACCCTAGTATGGGGCAGCCGGCCGGGCAGTCCCCGCAGATGGGGCGCATGATGGACGACGACAAAATGGGAATGCCACAAAAGGACCAGGACAAAATGGGTCCGGGCTCAATGAACCAGCCGGGCGGCATGATGATGGAACGGATGATGCGGGGACAGATGTGCGGCATGCCAGGCACTATGGGGACCTCAGCAGCATCAACCGACATTACCGATCGAACCGAAGGGCGGATCGCCTTTTTGAAAGCAGAACTGCAGATTTTGGACAAGCAGGTTGGTGACTGGAATGCGCTGGCGGATGCGCTGCGATCCGCGCGCTCGCACCTTGTCCAGGCGCAGCAACTTGTGGCTTCCGATAGGAAAATGACCTCGGCCGAGCGTCTCGAAGCCTACGAAAGACACTTGGCGGAACGGCTTGAGGCGGTCAAATCCTCGCGTGCAGCATACAACCGCCTGTACGCGGCGCTGAACGAGGAGCAGAAGCGTACTTCAGATACGATACTTTTGCCGCTGATCGGGGCATTCTGACTTCTCGGTGCTCACGACGCACATGAGATATGCGACGTTGGAAAATCCACTGCAACGAACAATCATAGGAATTGTTGCACTTGCTGCTTTCGGTCTTATCGAGGGCCGGGCGGCAAACGCTGATCGTTTGCAAGAAAGCCAGATATCAGTTGGAATCCGTCTGCTGCTCCCGTCTGAAACTTTCATCCCCGGAGTGCATGAGGTCGCTCAAAGCCGTCGGGTTATGGCTCAGGTGTCAGACGGTCACTCCGAGCATCATCCCAATGCCGCGGCGAGCCCGAGTTCCCCAAAGATAGAGCCGCCGTCAAATCAAACGGGCACACCCGCAAACACGCCGAGTGCGGCGCCGGCCGTAGGGGGAATGAGTTCGGGCGTGGTCGGCGCCACGGGCGGAATGATGGCGGGCGGCTGCATGGGCGGCGGCTGCATGGGCGGGGGGCGTAAGGAGTTTTACCCATCCCTGATGGCTCTCCCGTCGCTGACCCACGAGCAGCGTCAAAGCATCGAGGCGCAGGCACGTGGCTGGATCAGTTCAGGTACGGATGAGATAGCGCGTGCGCAGGATGAGCTGCGTCACGCTAATGCGGCGGGCGACACGGCCGGTGCCGAGCAAGCCGCATCACGTCTCCGGGACGCATTGAATCAGGTCAAGAGTGGAACGACGACGCTACGATCACTCGCTGAAGGGGCGCCGCCTCAGCAAATCGCATTGGACTGGTTCAAGAGTCAGATGAGCCTCGTATCTGATCAGCACGATCGAGACGTCGTCGGGCCGCTCGGTATCTCCTGGTTTCATTTGATCACAATGGCATTGGTGGCGGCCTTCGCGGTCGCCATGGTTGCTGTTTATCTGATGCGCATGCGCCGCGCGAATGCGCTCGTGGATCGTCTGGTCGGTGGCACGCCTGCCGCAGCGCCTGGCCCGGCGGCGGTCACCCCGTCGGCACGGTCATCCTCTGGCGGGACACTTGGTGCCGCAAATCCGATGGTCTCACCCGCGCCGGCGAGCGGGCCGCCACCCTCCGTCGCAGCGATTGCTCCGGCCAGTCAGCCGGCCCGTACGGGTCCGGGACTCTGGAAAGGGAAATTGCGTGTTGCCGCCATCTTCGACGAAACTCCCAACGTCAAGACGTTCAGGCTGAGGGATCCGGGCGGTGGGCCGATTCCCTTCAGTTTCGAGCCAGGTCAATTTCTCACCTACTCCGCCGAGATCGATGGCAAGCTGGTGAGACGGTCCTATACGATTGCATCATCGGCTGCCCAGACCGCTTATGTCGAGACCACCATCAAGCGTGAGGATAAAGGGATTTTCTCGGACTACATGCACCAGAAGGTCTCCGAGGGCGACTTGGTGGATGTAATGGGCCCCTCCGGCGCATTCACGTTTACAGGTAAAGAATCCGAGGGCGTGGTGCTGATCGGCGGGGGTGTCGGTATCACCCCCCTCATGGCCGCCATTCGCTATCTCGACGATACGGCGTGGCCGGGAGAGATCTTCCTTATCTACGGCGCTCAGACGACCGAGCACTTCATCTTCCGCAGCGAGCTGGAATTTCGACAGCGCCGCATGCGTCATCTGCATGTGGCGGCCACAATGGCGCGGGCCGCTGGTACGTCTTGGATGGGGGCCGAAGGACAGATTAGCCGGGAGTTTCTTACACAGTCCGTTCCCGACTTGGTGAAGCGTCGCATCCACCTCTGCGGTCCGCCGGGTATGATGCAGACGATGAAGAAGCTCCTTGCCGAGATTGGAGTGCCGGCAGAACAGATCAAGACAGAGGCCTTCGGACCGGCTCTCGGAGCGGTGCCACCGCCAGGTCTCACTGTGGTAAGCGAGGTCAGATCTTCTGGCGCTGCAAGCGCTTCATCCGAGGCGAATGTGCCTGCTATTGGTCCAGCGGCCGCCTCGATACGCTTCTCGAAATCGAACAAGGTGGCGCCGCTCCCACCGGACAAGAGCGTTCTCGAGGTCGCGGAATCCGTTGGTGTGCCGATCGACTATTCCTGCCGCGCCGGCACTTGTGGGGTATGCAAGACTCAACTCCTTGAAGGCAAGGTAACGATGGAGGTTGAAGAGGCCTTGACGGCCGATGAAAAGGCTCGTGGTCTCATCCTGGCGTGCCAAGCGAAGTCGATCGATAACCTGGTCGTCGAGGTCTGACATGGGCGGGGCAGAGCGCGCTATCGTTGGGGCCGTGCTTACCATGTTGCTCTTTTTGGTTCCCGCGTTCGTCTTTCATACATCGCAACGATTTGCCGGTAGCCTAGCTGGATTTTCGCTTGGTACCATCGCCGCAATCTTAATGGTCTCTCTACTCATTTATCCGCTTGCCAAGCGCAGTCCTGGGCTTAGGTCACTGATCACCCGGCTGATATCGATGCGCGCTCTTCTCGCATTTCACGTCTACGCGGGCGTGTTTGGGGCTTTTCTTGCTATCCTACACACTGGCCACAAGTACCAGAGCGCGCTTGGCGTCGCACTGGTGATCAGTATGTTAGTAGTGGTGGTGACAGGGCTCGTGGGCAGGTATTACCTACCTGAGACCGCAGCAGAGTTGCGTGAAGAACAAACGCGACTGGCTACACTAAGGTCTGCATACGATCGCACGGCCGCCACCTTGGCGAACCGTAGCGCGCCAGGGAGCGGCGACCCGCTCCCTGGCGCATCGGCCTTGCTTGAAGTGCCAATCCTGCAACTCGTCGACGGCATTGCTGATCTCGAACACGCTATCGGATCACGCGAAGGAGTGAGGCGCATCTTTACGCCGTGGATCGTTGCGCATGTTGTGGCGGCGATCATGATGTACTTCTTATTGTCGCTTCACGTGGCGGGTGAGATCTACTATGGATTGCGGTGGCTATCGTGAAGAAGCTCGGCGCATTCTATACAGTGCTGATCACGCTGGCGCTGGTAGGTAGCTTAACGGCTATTGGGACTCTCTACAAAAAGGGATCGATATCGTTTCCAGGCTGGCAGGCCTCGTTCCAGCCCGGACCGCTTTCCGCCAAGCACTCGTTTCTAGCGGAGAAATGCGAATCCTGTCACACGCCGACCCGTGGTATCGAGGCAACTTCCTGTATCAACTGTCACATTACGGCCGCTGCCGACCTAGCCAAGCAGTCGACCGCATTTCACGCAAACGCCCAGAACTGCACTGGTTGCCATGTAGAGCACACCGGTGCAGCGCGGCCGATAAAGATGGCTCACACCTCTCTCGTTCGGATCGGCTCACATGCCGCCTATGGCGACGCGGGGCATCCAAGCGTTCCGCGCCAGATGGTGGATGATTTGAAAGAGCTCCTGGGGATACCAGCGTCGGAGCCGGTTGAGAAGTCGCAGCTCGACTGCGCAGGCTGCCACAGCAACCGTGATCCGCATCGCGAGCTGTTTGGACGGGACTGCGCAAACTGTCATGCGACTGCGACCTGGCGGATTTCTCCATTCTTGCACCCGTCGCCAACTTCGAAAGACTGTGCGCAGTGCCATCAGGCACCGCCGAGTCACTACATGATGCATTTCCAGATGATTGACCGGGGTATTACCGGCCGGGAACATGCTCAAGTGAACCAGTGTTTCGAGTGCCATCGCACAGACTCGTTCAATGATATCAAAGGAGTCGGCTGGTTTAAACACCACTGAGAAAACATGCCTTATGGCGAGCACGGTCAGATTAGGTCCGACACCATTTGATTTTGGCGTCGCCGATCTCGTCTAATAAACGAACGCCCTCCGATACGGAAGCGCGCCGAGCGATCATTAATGATCGCGCGACGTGGGGACTCATGCGGATGGACCCGACCGATATCGCAGATGTGTCGGGCTACACTTTCTTGGTGAATGGTCAATCGCCGGAGCGGAACTACACTGCCTTGGCCCGTCCGGGCGAGCGGGTACGTTTGCGTTTTATCAATGCGGCGACGTCGACGTACTTCGATGTTCGCATTCCAGGGCTCAAGATGACGGTCGTGCAGGCCGGCGGCAATAACGTGTCACCGGTGCAGATCGATGAATTCCGTATCGCAGTCGCAGAGACCTTCGATGTCATCGTGCAACCAAAGGAAGATCGTGCCTATACAATCGTAGCGGAATCCATGGACCGAACCGGCTTTGCCCGCGCAACCCTGGCGCCGCGACCGGGGATGATTGGACAATTACCGGCCCATCGCCCTCGACGGCTCGTGTCCATGTCTGAAATGGCGATGAATCCTGGGCCGACGGGAAATGATCGTGCCGCGATATTTCTGGTCGATAAACGGGCGCAAATTCAGCGAAGCTGAACCCATCGTCCTGCGTTTCGGCGAGCGCGCTCGGTTCCGTTTCATCAATGAGACCATGATGAACCATCCAATGCATATCCACGGCACTTGGATGCTTCCGGAAGTCGGAAACGGGGCGCGTAATCCCATGAAACATACGGTCAACATCAAGCCCGGTACCACGCTGGATGTCGACATACCGGCAGATGCGGAAGGACCATGGGCCTTTCACTGCCATCTGCTCTATCACATGGAGACAGGCATGATGCGCCAGGTCAACGTGGTGCGCCGGACTGCGTCGATCCATTAGGAGGCGACCATGATCGGGTCCTACTGTTCAGCCTCTGTCTCGCCGCCTCTTTCGCACCGGCGGGTCTCGCCATTGCTCAGACGGTTTCGAGCCCATCCCAGGATATTCAATATTCCGGGCTTCGCAGCTTGCTCGGGTCGAACTTTCCAGATCAGGCCCTGTTCAGCAGTGTCCGTTTCGACAAATTGGAATGGGCGGGTTTGGGCGCCGGTAACTCTGCCCGCTGGGATATGGAAGCCTTTGTCGGTAATGACTACGATAAGTTCTTCTTCAAATCAGAAGGTGCTTATGATGGCAGAAAGCAGAAGTTTGAGGAGGCTCGATTTCAAGCGCTCTATTCGCGCATGATCAGTTACTTCTTTGATCTACAGGCTGGCGTTCGTCATGATGTCTCGCCGAATCCGTCGCGTACTTATGCGGTAATTGGCATTGAGGGCTTGGCGCCCGGCATATTCGAAATCGATGCGGATGCTTATATCAGCCAAAAGGGCGAGTTATCTGCGACATTTACCGGCTTTTATGATTTGTTGGTAACAAACCGGCTTATCCTCCAGCCGCGTATCGACGTAAGATGGCAGTTGCAGTCGGTTCCAGATTTGAAGCTCGGTAACGGTATTACCGATTTCGAGCTCGGGGCTCGACTCCGATACGACATTACGCGCAATCTATCGCCGTATATTGGCGTGAGTTGGGATCGTAAGGTAGGTGAGACGGCTGCAATTGCGGAGCGCAGCCTGAAAGCAGCCTCGAGTATTAATTTCGTTGGCGGAGTGCGCGTTCTCTGGTGACGACCGGATGGCGCGCTGTGCTGCGATGTGTCGCGAGTGCGTCCAGGATTGTCGCGGAATGATCAATATGAAGCTGCGGGTTGATAGTCTTACGAGCAGGCATCGGGCTGCGGTGTTCGCCTAACGGCCGACGTTAATCGTGGTGAGCGGGGCTGTGGCCTTCAAGTCGGCGCTTCGGACGACCCACATTCATGCATTCCGGCGTCTGGAATTGTGGTGGATGACGAAATGGAAGCGATCGGTCTGGTGATGGCAAGTAGGCCCTTTAGACCCGCGCCAAAGCGGGCAATTGATTCCCGATGATTTCGAAATTGCCGCCGCCTTCCTGTTCGATCTGGGTACGGAACGCTATCCGTTGAGCGTTGATCACGGCAGGTGACGGTAAAGGAAGCTCAATACGATTCTGGGATCGAGGTGTTGAACGCGGCGGGATTACCAAACTCCGGTCGCCCTTAGCGATCTTTTCCCACAACTCCCATCCGCGGCTGTCGGCCTTGGTCGGTCGCTCCGGGAGATGTGTCATTGAACCGAGGTTCGATGCATCGGTCATCGAGCCGCTCTGAATGAACACGAGGTCATCGTCACCAAACGGCGACGTCGCATGCATTCTGATCCGGAACGAGGCTCCTGACAAAGATCTTGCCGCCGTCTTCGGCAAATTCTATGTCTGTTACCCGCGTGTCCCGAACGAACTGGGCACCCTGCTTCTCCAGCCAAGTCATCATGGACGAACGATCGCATCGCCAGCGAGCGTTTCGATGCGCGGCGACTCATTTGTAAAGCGATGAAGATAGCGCTCTAGTTCGAGGGGCTATGCCAAACTTGAAAGGCGAAGGTCGTTTGCCTCATGTACCAGAAGTTTGTCTGAAGGAATGATGGAGACGACAAGTCCGTGATATGGCCCTTGTCGAGCTCTTCTTCCGAAGCTTCGGCCAGTCTAACTAATTCCATCCAGGTCGCGCATGTTGAACCCCATCGTCGACCTATCCACCTTGAAGCGGTTGCGATTGACAAGGCGGGCTCGCCAGCCCCCCAACCGGAACCTCTGTCAAAAATTTTTAGATTAGGGCGCAAGGAGAAAACCCGCCGAGAGATCGGCTCACCGCTGTCAAATGGCTATCATCCAAGGCCAGTTCATAGCGGCGGACCGAAGATTAATGCTTGATCTGCATTAAAGAACATCA
>Ga0233435_1001592_pt1 | contig 21456 bp, 20 predicted proteins | sample SI_122_August201_3_FD_182735 | JGI IMG/M metagenome (GOLD analysis project Ga0233435, IMG submission 182735) | Seawater microbial communities from Saanich Inlet, British Columbia, Canada - SI_122_August2016_135_MG | ecosystem: Environmental > Aquatic > Marine > Inlet | place: Canada: British...
CATGCGATTCCTTGTGCAGATAATTCCTTTGATGTTGTCATACTTAGTATGGTTTTGCAATGGATCCCCAGACGATATCTGATTCAGACCATTGCCGAAATAGATAGAGTGTTAAAATATGAAGGGGCCATATGCATAAATGAATTTTACCCAAATAGTCCTATAATGTCAAAATCGAGGCACAATGAGAAGGTATTTATTTTTAAAGAAGATTATAGTGCTTGTATTGAATCCTTTCCGTGGTTCAAAGTGATTTTCCGGAAAGTATTTAATATAAATCAAGGTGAGCACTATCAACGATGTATAACTGTATTAAGGAAATTCCCAATAGAGGAAGTATACACGATCAAAGAAAAGGCTGAATAAGATGTTAGTTAAAAATAATAATATAATTTATGATAATTAACTTTTGGTTACTAATTATGATTTTCTTAATAAACTTCGTCACGTAAAAGAATCAATATGATTGCATATATTCCTGCTAGAGGTGGTTCTAAACGAATACCTCGGAAAAATATTAAAAAGTTAGGTGGAAAACCAATAGTAGCACACGTTATAGAGACTGTTAAATCGTTGGACTTTATCACAAAAGTGTTTGTGTCTACAGATGATACAGAAATTCAGGATATTGTAGTTAAATTTGGTGCGGAGACAGGGGCTCTCAGATCATCTAAATTAGCGGATGATTATGTTGATTGTGTAACATTAATAAAAGAAGATGTTCCCAGATTTGTAAATGATTCAGAAGATTTCTTAATGATATTACCAACCGCAGCTTTGGTGCAGGTAAATCATTATTATGCTGCTTATGCACTTTTTAAAGAAAGAACTCCGCAAGTACTTATGTCTACTGTTGGATATCCAATAAGTCCGTTTTGGGCAATGGTACTTGATGAGAATGGATTTTGCAAACCGGTTCATCCAGAATCATTGAAAATAAGATCTCAGGATTTGCCTAGTACCTGTGTGGATGCCGGGCTTTTTTATATGATGAGTAAAAACAGGTTACATCGTGAAGAAGGGCTTGGTCATGAGAATGTTCTTGCATATAATATTCCATCAGATATTGCAGTAGATGTTGACACACCGGCTGACTGGGAGCAGTTGGAAATCCTTTATAAAAAACATGTGAGTAATTTATTATGAAAAAAACCTCTTTGTCGTTAATCACTGGAAAAGGTAACAAATAATTGAATATTGAAAAATCAAAAATACTCTTTGAAACCGCGAAGAAACTGATTCCTGGTCAATCACAAACTTTCAGTAAGGGGCCTACTCAGTTCGTACAGGGAGTATCTCCTGTCTATTGCGAAAAAGGAAAAGGGGCAAAGATATGGGATGTAGATGGGAATGAATTTACTGATTATATAATGGCTCTGGGTCCTATTGTTCTTGGTTATTGTTTTGAGGAAGTGGATCAAGCAGTTATTCACCAAGTCAAAAAAGGTTCAATCTTTTCGTTACCACATCATCTGGAGGTTGAGGTTGCAGAGAAATTAGCCAATATTATCCCTTCAGCTGAAATGGTCAGATTTGGTAAAAACGGTTCAGATGTTACCGCCGCTGCAATCAGGATATCGCGTGCATATACGGGAAGAGACAAGGTTGCTATATGTGGTTATCACGGTTGGCAGGATTGGTATATCGGTACTACATCAAGGGATCTGGGGGTGCCAGATGGAACAAAGAGTCTCTCTTTGACTTTTAAATACAATGATATTTCATCTCTGGAAAAGTTGTTTAACGAAAACCCGGGACAGATTGCCTGCGTAATCATTGAACCTGTTGGTATAGAAAAACCTGATAGTTTGCTTCTAAAGCAAGTAAAGGAGCTTGCTAACAAAAACAATGCAGTACTTATATTTGATGAATTAAAATCAGGTTTTCGTTTTGCTCTTGGTGGTATTCAAGAATCACTTGATATAATTCCTGATATTTCTACATTTGGGAAAGCAATCGCGAATGGCTATCCTTTATCTGCAATTGTTGGTAGGCGTGATATCATGGAGTATGTCGACAAGACATTTTTTTCATTTACTTTTGGCGGGGAAGCGTTAAGTCTGGCTGCATGCTTAAAGACAATAGAGATTATCCAAAGACAAGAGGTCATTAAGCATAACTGGGGTATTGGTACCTACTTTAAAGAACAATATAATAGACTTATAATGAAGTACGATTTGGGGAATTATATTTGGAATAAGGGAAGCGATATTCATTTTATAACCGAATTTAAATCTGGAAACAATTTTAGCGAATTAGAACTTAAATCACTCTTACATCAAGAAATGATTAAAAAAGGGAATTTGACTATTGGAAGCTACGATTTTTGTTATAGTCATACGGAAAATATGATTGATAAAACAATTAGTGATTTGGAAGATATATTACCATCTATAAAAAATATTATAGAGACGGATTCGATAACTGATCATATAGAAGGAAATATTGTTCAGCCAATATTTCGTAAACATTGAGGATAAAAATGAAGGATATATTTGTAACACAACCTAGTCTTCCGCCATTAGATGAATTTGTTAATTGTTTAGAAGAAATATGGGACAGTAAGGTCTTAACCAATTACGGTAAGTATCACAATAATTTTGAAAAAGCTTTATCGGAATATTTAGGAGTTAAGCACTGTACTTTATTTGCAAATGGAACCCTTGCACTTATTGTGGGGTTGCAGGCTCTAAGAATTACTGGAGAAGTGATAACAACTCCATATAGTTTTGTTGCAACTACACATGCACTTAATTGGAATGGGATTACACCTGTGTTTTGTGATATTGATGAGAAAACTTGCAACTTAGATCCTGAGAAGATAGAGGCCTTAATTACGCCTCATACAACGGCTATTATGCCTGTACATGTTTATGGACATCCTTGCGAAATTGATAAAATATCCTCGATAGCTGACACATATGGCCTTAAAGTTATTTATGATGCAGCTCCTGCGTTTGGAGTTGAGCAAAATAACAATTCAATTTTAAATTTTGGTGATTTTTCAGTTTTAAGTTTTCATGCTACCAAGACTCTTACAACTTTTGAAGGGGGAGCACTTATAACAAATGATGAAAAACTAAAAGATAGATTATATTATTTACAAAATTTTGGATTTGCAGATGAAGAAACTGTTGTTGGTCCAGGAATTAATGCGAAAATGAACGAGTTACAGGCGGCTTGTGGTTTATTGCAATTAAAACATATTGACAAAGAGATAAAAAAAAGAAGACTAATTGCGCTTCAATATAGAGAAAAACTCATTAATATATCAGGAATATCATTTTTTGAAGAAGATATTAATACAAAATATAATTATTCCTATTTTCCTGTAAGAATAAATAAAAAAGAGTTTGGTAAATCAAGAGACGAGGTTTACGCTAGCCTGAAGAAAAATAATATCTATGCAAGGAAATATTTTTATCCATTAATTAGCGAATTTGAAACATATAAAGGAGTCCCTTCAGTATCAGAAGACAATCTTAAGGTTGCGAAAAAAGTTTCTAAAGAAATATTGTGTTTACCAATTTATGGTGGGTTGATGAAAGAAGATATTGAAAAAATATTTAAGGTTATAGGTGTATGAATATTCTTATTTATGGAAACGGTGCAATGACTAAAGTCTTGTATTCTTACGCTCGAACATCTTTGAATATTTGTGGTTTTAAAGCAGATGATGAATGTATTCCTGAGAATACCAGTATGTTTTGTGGTCTTCCTTTAGTTCCTTTTAGTTAAGTTCAACAAAAGGTTGGCCCAGTTTTTCATAAAATGATTATTGCAGTTGGCTTTATTGATATGAATGATCTTCGTAATCAGAAGTATAATGAAGCAATCAAAAAAGGGTATTCATTAAATTTGTTAATTTTTTACGATACTTACAAAAGCGTCAAAAAACAATTTCCTATCACGTCACTAGGAAAGAAGGTAATACATGATTGAAAATAAAGTGTTGCAGGATTATGTTGATTCAGGTCGATATGAAGATGGTGTATCATGCGTCATGTTTACATATAATAATGAAGAAGATGTTGTTGACTGTTTAAATAGTATAAAAAATGAAGGGTGCTCTGAACTACTGGTGGTTGATGGTTCATCTACTGATAGCACTGTATCGCTGGCAAAAGAGATTGCAGACAAAGTTATAGTGACAGAAAAAGGTTTTAAGTACCAATATGAAGCTGTAATGAAACAGGTGAAATATAAATACTTTATGGGGCTTGAGGCAGATCATAGGTATGGAGAAAATTTTCCAGTTAAGATGAAGAATTATATTGAAAAAAGCCCATTTCTTGGTGTGCAAGCTATGTTGAGATGCTCTCTGGATAGAAATTTTTTTGAAAAAGGATTGAAAATGTTTTATGAGGTTCACCATAAGAGTGCTGGTGAACAGGAGATGATTGCCGGACCATCAATGTATTATACTGAGTTTATTGAAGATTATCTTTTAGAGTTAACCTCAATTGGGGCTGCAATAGATACAGCTAGAGGGGAATTTTTAAAGCGTAATGGATATAAGGTTGGGCTGGCACCGGTTGTGGCAACTCAATATGAAGAAATGAGATGGCCTGAGTTCTTTCATAAATATTACTGGTATGGATTGGGTGACTGTGAATTCTATCGTGCGCATGAAAATAGTTGGACTCTTAATAGGAAAATAAAAAGCTTGCTTCATGTTTTTAATAGATATTTTATCGATTATCCAGTTAAATCAATTCTAATGAAAAAAAATCCGTTTGTGGCTATTCCTTTCTTTTGGCTGTCAGCTGTGGTGAGGTACTCTGGGTGGGTGACGTGCGTACTTGCTAGCTTTTTTAGAAGAAAATCCAGATGAGATGTTGTGATGGAATTTACCATCAGCCTATGTATGTGCTCGCACTCGGCGGGCTGGAGGGCTTATCCAGCGCTCAATCTACGACAAGAGAAACTCTATGGCAAAAGTTTGCAGAAACTCTCAGCTGGGTTGCCGAGAGGAATTCCAGCCATGAATTTTTTGAGGAGACTCCAGTTGCAAGACATCAACTTTCGCAGATGGTCGTTGATAATACATGTTATAATCTGCCTGTTGATAAGAAAGCTTACCCACCTGTCAGAACAGCCTAATCCTATATGCAAGAGAGGCTGCGTTATGAGTGGATTTTTTAAACTAATGCCGCATCATAGAGTGGTGAGCTGGCACGCCCATTGCTGATGAGAATAACATGAATTTGTAAAAAACGGAACAAAACTAAGTAAAACAGGTCAGCTTTGAGATAATTCAACTGATTTTTTGAGGATTATGAAAAATCAGCCTGGCTGTAGGACTTGTTCAGATGTTCCTTAACAATATAAGGATTAATAATATGCCAGAATCTCAAGGTCACATTTACGGTAAGTTTGAAAGTGTTAAATTCAATCATCGTCGAGATGAATTTTATGATTATGTAAATCATATTAAGCAGAAAGATATTCCTTTTGAAGATTTTCTGTACAATTTTACATCGTACGTTGGACATATGTCACTTAATCGGGTGCTAACGCTTTATGAGCTTTATAAAAAAAGCCAGACTGTTGCTGGGCATGTGGCAGATGTTGGTGTTTATAAAGGGGCATCGTCATTCCTTTTTGCAAAACTTATTAAAATTTATGAGTCAGAAGCTTTGACATTGTGTCATGGGTTTGACTGGTTTCAAGGGCAGGTAGTTGGCGAAAAGGATTCTAAACTCACTTTAGACGCAGGATATAAGTCGAATTATGATGATATCCTTGAATTGGTTAAAATGCAGGGCATGGACAACATTCTTAAAATACACAATTTGGATCTTCGGGTAGATACCCCTCGATTTTTTGAAGAAAATAGCCATTTAAGATTCAAACTTGTCAATATGGACTGTGGGAAATACGATGTTGTGAAGGCAAGCTTGCCATTCTTCTGGGAAAGGTTGAATAAGGGGGGGGTCATGATATTTGACCAATACTCGCATGAGCAGGCACCTGGAGAAACTGCTGCTATCCATGAGTGTCTTCCCGATATAGCTATTAAAACAATCCCGAACTCATGGACCCCTACAGCCTATGTTGTAAAATAGCAGGATGGACTGTATATAAAGCTTTATAAGTAGGTATTGATACGCAGGAAAGATGAAATATGTCGGCAAAATTTAAATCACGAAAAAAGAAAGAAAATTATGAGCCTTTACACGAGAGGTTGCCACTGTCTGCTCCGTACTCAATTCTAGTTGACTCATCAAGTATCTGCAATTTCAAGTGTTTCTATTGTCCTATGAGCAGTGATAAGAATTCTGAGACAACAAAACGTGATAATAGTCATATAGACTCTATATTGTTTAGGAAGATCATAGATGACATAGCGGAATTTAACGAGCCGATTAAGATGCTTGAACTAGGAATGCACGGAGAACCTTTTGCTAACCCCGAGCTTGCAGAGAATGTGGCTTATGCTAAAAGTAAATCATATTTTCAGAAAGTTGGTGTTGTTACTAATGGATCTTTATTGTCTCCAAAAAGAGCAATGCCCGTAATTGAAGCAGGTATAGATCAAATTGATATTTCACTTAATGGGACCTCAGCTGAGCACTTTTATCAAATTGCTCAGACACGTGTAGACTTTGATAAATTTGTTAGCAACATCAAGCACCTGTATGAAAATAAGGGGGACTGCATGATTACTATTAAAATGATGGAAGAAAGTCTCACGGAACATCAGAGAAAGGTTTTTCTGGAAACATTTTCACCCATCACTGATCAAATTTTCCTTGAACATATGGTTCCATACTGGAATGAAGCTCTTGACCATGATTGGCCAGATGTGGATCGTACGATGCTGGACGAAGAAATTCATCGCAATGCAGAAGTGTGCCCGTTTCCTTTCTATAAAATGCGTATAACTTCTGACGGCAAAGCACTTCTATGTTCTGCTGATTGGGATCATCTTCGTCCTATTGGTGATTTACGTAAACAAAGTGTGAAAGAAATCTGGGGTTCTGATATGCTTAAGGAAATTCAGCTGAAATTTTTAAAGGGAAAAAGGAGTGAAATGAGTGGTTGCAGCGATTGTGAGATGTTCAAGTATACGCAATTGGTGCACCTTGACCCTTACCGTGAGAAAATTCTAGAAAAATTTTTGGAGCAGCGCTAATGCAAGTAGCGCTAATGCAGCCATATTTGTTTCCATATATTGGATATTTTCAACTGATCAATGCAGTTGATACGTTTGTTCTACACGATGATGTGCAGTGGATTAAAGGGGGCTGGATTAATCGTAACCAAATCCTATTAGATGGCGAACCTCATTTATGTACGTTACCCGTAGTAAAAAAAAGTAGTTATGATTTGATTAATCAATGCAAAGTAACAGATATCCCTAGGGAGAAGAAAAAAATTCTCGGTAAGATTCAGAGTGCTTACAGTAATGCCCCCTTTTTTTTAGAAGTAATGCCTATTGTAAAAGATGTCTTTAGTCAGTCTGAAAATAATATTGCAAAGTATGTTCTCTATTCGCTGAAGAAAATTATCCAATATTTGGATGTCCCAACAAATCTGGTTATGTCTTCTGAATTACAAAAAGACGACCATCTAAAAGGGCAGAGTAGGGTTATTGAAATTTGTTCACAGATAGGGGCGGTATTGTATGTTAATCCTCCTGGTGGTGTCGGCTTGTATGATAAAAATAAATTTAAGGAAGCGGGGATAGACCTCTACTTTCTTAAGTCAAATAAAATTCAATACCAGCAGAGTAGTACTGAGTTTGTTCCAAATTTATCGATAATCGATGTTTTAATGTTCAATTCAACTGAGTCTGTTCAGGAAATATTAAAGCAATTTACATTGGTCTAGCATTATTCCCTACTGGGTAAAGGTTTTTGTATGGAAATAAAAAATCCTGGGATTATTATTAACTTCACTCCAACTGGAATGATTCCAACGAAGGATATGACGCCCCTTGTTCCTGTTTCTCCGCGAGAGATTATCGAGGAAGTTTTAGAAGCTAGAAAATATGGAGTTTCCATGGTTCATCTTCATGCGCGCGACAAAGAGGGGAAGCCGACGTTTAGTAAACGCATTTATAAGGAGATTATTGATGGAATACGAGAAGTAGATGGATATAGTAATAACTCTTTGATACTTGGAGTGTCAACAAGTGGGAGGCATTGGCAAGAGTTCGAAAAACGTGCGGAATGTCTAGCGTTGGTAGGTAAAAGTAAGCCTGATATGGGTAGCTTAACATTGAGTTCTCTAAATTTTAATCGTTCTGCTAGCATTAACAGTCCTGATATGATCCAGAAACTTGCGGGAAAAATGTTAGAACGTGGTATTAAGCCAGAACTAGAAGCTTTTGATGTGGGGATGATCAATTATGCGAAATATCTTCACACTAAAGGATTGTTGAAACCACCATTTTATTTTAACCTTATATTCGGTAATATTGCCTGTGCACAACCAAATATCCTGAACCTTGGAGTAATGCTCGCGGAACTGCCGACTGATTCATTATGGGCTGTCGCTGGGATTGGAGATGCACAATTAAAGATGAACCTAAATGGAATCATCAATGGCGGAGGGGTTAGAATTGGTTTGGAAGACAATATCTGGTTTACACCCGAGCGTAAAGTTCTAGCAACGAATATGGCTTTTCTCCAAAGGATCAAGGAATTTTGTGATTTATTTCAGATAAAGGTGGCTTCGCCTGAAGAAGTTCGTGGCAGATTGGACTTAAACATTGATCTAGGATGAAAATATGACAAAAATTGTAATTTTTGGAACTGGTGGCTTGTCACGAACGGTGGCTCATTATATTAAGCATGATGACCGTTACTCAATGGTTGGTTATACAGTAGACCGAGAATATATGGAGGAAACTGTACTAGACTCATTACCAGTGGTTCCTCTTGATAGTTTATCTGAGTTTATATCTCCAGAAGAATGCAAGTTGTTGGTTGTTCTTACTCTACAAAGAGTGCCCAATCGTATTTTAGATAAGCATAAATGTGAAGAAATAAGAAAAATGGGTTATTCCCTTTTTTCATATGTAAGTAGAGATGCTATCGTTTCTCCAGGTGTAAGTATTGGAGAAAATGTAGTAATTAGTCCGGGGGTTATTGTTGATCCGTTTACCAATATTGGTGACGGTGTCATCGTTCGTACAATGGCTTATATTGGCCACGATAACATTCTGGGTGAATACTGTTATATTGCTCCAAGAGCATCGCTATCAGGTAATGTGAAAGTAGAACCTCACGCATTTATTGGTAATAATGCGACATTGCGGGGGAATATTACTGTAGGACGTGATGCTGTAGTTGGAGCAGGGACAACGATTCTTAAAGATGTCGATGCAGAAGCAATTATCAAAGCGCCTGCTAATACTATTCTTCCCGTAAATAGAGATAAGATTAAATTGAACTAATCTAGGTTGGGGTTATTGTGAGCGATTCTTTGAATAAAAAAGACGATTCAGAAAAATATAATGCAGCGTATTGGAAAGTTTACTGGAATGATGAGGGAAATGTATGCACAGGTGACCCTCAAAAGGACGTCTGTCGGACTTTTAATGAGGTAACAGTTTCAAAAAAACAATGGGACTACACCGTTGATTATATTGCAAAATTAACCAAGCTGAATAAAGATGATGCATTAGTTGAGTTGTGTTGTGGAAACGCATTGCTTTTAGGGCCGTTATCGAAACGTTGTAATCAAGGTGTCGGCGTTGATTTTTCTCAACAGCTTATTAGTCAGGCTGGTGAGCTTTTTCCAGGTGAATTTAAAACTATTTGCAGTGATGTTCTTTCTGTCGAATTACCTGCAAATTCGACAGATGTTGTTTTAGTGTATTTTTCGATACAGCATTTCGATCAGAAAAATGCGATTAGTTTGATCGAAAAAGCAATAACACTTCTCAAACCGGGAGGGCGTTTGCTGGTTGGGGATATTCCAGATAAACGAAAATTGTGGCAGTATTTAAACAAAATAGAGTACCGTATAGATTACATTCAGCGCATCTTGGCGAGTCGGCCAATGATCGGGACGTGGTTTGAGTATGAATTTTTTGAAGCGATTGGTGAATACTTGGGTAATGTTGATGTTAGGGTAATTCAACAGCCTGATGTTCTCATCAATTCTGCAATCCGATATGATGTTCTCTATACCAAGAATTTATTAATTGTATCATAAGTCGTTGTGATCTGTATTATGAGCAACACATTCTTCATGTTTTTTAGTAATGCTTAGTGATTATTAGTGCAAAGACTTCGAATTACAGCAATAGTTGCATACAAAACTAAAAACCCAATACCTCCAGAGGAGACACCTACATTACGTGAGACAATACACATGGTGGCAAGTCTTGGTGGTTTTTTAGGGCGTAAATGTGATGGGGAACCAGGCACCTAAACATTATGGCTTGGACTCCAAAGATTAGATTACATAACTGAAATGTGGAAGATTACCATCTCTGCGCCTGCACCGCATTCATTTTGCCCATCCCACCCACCCCCTGTGTCCAGGAATTAAATGTGGGTAAAGATAAGTCTAAAAAGAGGGGCTGGGAGGGGGTTATAATCCTTCTTTCCTGTCATTCGGGCAGGTGCAAGGAATGCCATATCTACACACCCCTTAATCTCCTTTTTTTAGAGGGGAAACTATAGATTGAAATTCCTATACATAAATTTAAAATACAAAGCAATGCTTTATTTCCCATTATGTAGACACTTCTTTACTTTATGATAATAGTTGTCTATATCTTCCTGAGTAACGTTTTGTCCATAAGGATCATCCACTTTTGTTATTCCGGTCTTAAATTTATCGTTTGGATAGCGGAATGGACAGGTATCCTTCTTCATTAAGAGTAGATCGATAACATGCGCGGCTCTCTGACATGCATTACCATCGAGCGTGCCATAGAAGTTGGTTATAGATTTGTGAGCAGCCTCAATGTTTGCATTGCTATATCCCAATCTAATGTTAGAGATAAGAGCGCTTAATTCGTCAAAGTTCATAGCTACAGGTGAAAGCTTGCGCACAGGTGAGTATTTGTTTCCTGTAGGATAAAAACTTATAGACGGAATATTTCTTAAATGTGCCTCTATTGCTGTAGTTGAGCCAGCATGAATTAATAAATCAATGTTATTTAAAATCTTTATCATATAATCATCTATAATCACGGGGATACACATGTTATTTTCATGAAAAAAACTTTCGTATCCCTCACGCTTCTCTCCCGGATGTACTTTTATAATTATGTTCCACTTATCACCTTCGTTATTGTAGAGTCTCCTAATGCTTTCGAGCCACTGTTTACGACCATCTTTTTCCATATTTACCGCTTTGATAACATCCGGTGATGAATCGGTCGTCTGCCCAGAGCTGTCTATAGCTTCTGGGATCGCCCCTGATGGTTCACGGTCAGCTAAGCCCCAGCGTGAAGCGAAGAGCATAGTTTTTTTGGATGGGCAAATACCTAACATCTTGCAGAATTCTGCTTTGCTTGGAAATACATACTGAAGGTTTGGAATAAAATAAGGATCCATACACATAGCTCCTACTGCTTTACATCCGTTTCCTGGCATGTGGCCGTGAGTAGAAATTATTTCAGCATATTCTTCCCCAAAAAACAGCTCTAGATCAACGAAGGGTGAATAATCAAGCAATCCTGAATACCATGACTTAACAGTTGGATTACCAGCATTCCAGTCTTTATATGATAACGATTCTTCACGCCTGACGATTGATATAATATTACGATCTGCAGCAAAACGTGCGAGATGCATCTGGTACAGAGTAGTCTTCGCACCCCATATTATAGCGTCAGGGAGTAGCTCTAGTATACTATTTTCCGGTATGTTGTCTAATGATCGCATGATCACTTCGTGTCCAAGTTTCTCCAGCCAATAACGCAGAATTAGATCAATAAAAAGGTCTCTTTGTTTCTTCACAACAAAAAGCAATATTCGCTTCTTAGCTTTGCCATTGTTTGATGGACGCTTTGGAGTAAGGTGAGACTTGAGTTTAAGCAGATCTTTTGCAATATGACTGTTTTCTGGTAAGTGGTGCAGAAGGGCTAAAGATGAATTCCAAAAGAAATTGTCGTGATAAGCCGCAGTTTTCAAGACTTGAGGAATAGTATCATTTGTAATAATTCCATTTAATTCTTTACGAAAAAGAGCATATGAAAAGAATTTGTCAATTTGAAGTATTTTATCGGCCAATATATTACTGTTTTCATCTCCTATTGGGGCGGAAATCAAATCATCAATGTATGTAGAAGGTGGTTGGGGAATTAACTCATTTCCGTTTCTCTTCTGGAGAAACCATGCTATGTCAGCTATTAGTGGTCGTGGAAGATATGAGAATTTTAAGCAGTCCTGACTAACAACAGCCTCACAATCAATTGATTCTCCATCAAGATCTACCATTTGGCTATTGTCTCTTGCAATTACATATGGCTTGTGCTGTTTAAGGAATACACGCACCGAACGTTCTGTCTCACCTATTGCCTTTAGTGAATTACGGGCTATATCTACAATTAATTTGTTTCTATGTCCGCTAATATCTAGTTGCAGTAATGAATCAATAGATTCCTTGCAGTCTACTGTAATAAGGATAAGTTGACTGCTATTAGAAGCCTTAATAAGATCTGGCTCAACAGAGTCAAAACGGTCGGTAGTTTCATCGTGAAATTTCTGGTTATTAAGAGGATGTAATATACATCGAAAATCAAGAGACTTAAGTGCTGTGATTAAGCACCTTAAGTGATTATCAAAAACGTTAGTTATAAATAGAAGATTTATCATATAATAATTCTTGTTCAGGAACTTCTGTTTTTCAGAATAATTAAATTTATTTAGTCAGACCCGATTGCAAGAGCATGACCAAGTATTTCCCAGCCTAGTTCATATGAGTATACTACCTGCGGCTCTTGATTAGATCTTCGCCAGCAATTCCAGTTCTGGGGGGATGTAAACTCCCAGTCCGAGTTGTCACAACAACTCATGGCTCGTTTAATCATATCAGAGTACCTTCCTCCTGTTTCCCTGTTTATATCCCAGGCCGAGAGAAGAAGCATTCCCTTCTGATGCACTGAATAAACTGTTTTATCTGACCACTCATTTTCCTTGGCATTAAAGAAAAAGTGAAACCCTCCGTCTGGCAACTGTCTGTCTAGCCACCATTTAAGGGACTTTTCAGCAATGCCAACCCAGTCATACTCATTTGTCCATCTGTTTAACTCCATCAAGGCCCATGCACCATAGCAATGTCTAGGGAACGCAGTAACAGTAAAATCATCTGTAAAACATCCTTGTGCAGGCCCATCTTCAAATCTGCACTTTTCGAATAAAAATTTACCTTCTTTTATGGCATCGTTTAAGAACCTGACATCATTAGTTACCTTGAATAGACTTAAAGCAGATAGGATTATATGGTTACTGGCCTGAACGTTCATTGATGTTGCAGCTGGCAGCTTAGTACGATAGTTTGCGAACAACTCTATGGCTTTTTCCAATAGAGCCTTACGGTCGGTTCTGAGATATGCTTCGGCTAATACAGAAGGGGATAGAGCAAAGCTGTACTGATCACGACTATGCTTCACTCCTAATGAATTATACCCTATTTCCGGATTATTTATTAGTAACCAGAAAAGCCAGTTGACGGCATCAAGCCACTGTGTTTCAAATCTTGATAACTCAGGGATAATTCTCATGGTTCTGGCTAGTGAATATATATTACATAGATCGTAATAATAATGTATATTCGTATCAACCTCTCCAGACTCCATATTCATTATACGAAACCACTTTTTTTCATCATTGTCCCAGAGAGGAGATTCAAACGCAGTTAATGTTAGTTTTTGTACTTCATCAATGATATGGTTTTTGTTTGTGTTGCTCATGCTTATCTTTTTATAGCGCTGAGATGATAGTACTCGTCATTCTGGCAGCCCCAGTAGAAGATACTCCATCCTTTATTAAATAATTCAATTATTTTTTTATCAAAATGCCAATGCTCTTCAGAACTTTTTACTTCACCATTTATATAAAGTTTTCCTGTCCATGGTGATTTCGAACTATTGAATGATCCAGATAAAATGCCTCCCGGTTTTAGAATTCTATGTGTCTCCGCAATCATTTTCTTTGGATCATTTACAACATAGGGTGTTCCGAAAAAGGCAATTCCATCAGCCGAATTATCGGCTAGCACTGACATATTTTCTGCATAAGCCACTATGTCTGGATTTGATTTGGGATCAGGATCAACGTGTATAACTTTTTCCACATTGAAAAACTGTTCATTGTAATATTTCCTGCAGAGATCGTTAGAGCCAATATATAATACTTTTCCTTTCCATGGCAACGATTTGGCGTGACGGTTCCAGACGTCACGATATTGCGTGGAAGTTGTTTGTAATGTCGTAGCCCAATCTTTAAATAGAGACATTCGGCTTTTATCAAACACAGGAGAGAGGTCGTTTCTGCACTCTACAAAAAATCCATCAGAAGCAGTTTTAAGTATCTTTACTTCATTAAATGTTTCAGCAAAGCGTTCTATCCACCATTGTACAGGTCTGACAGTAACATGTAGACGTTTTCCTATCTTATCGCCAAGCTTATCCACAATGGTTGAAACATCTGCAATGAATATCTTGCAGTGCTTGGAGATAGCTTCTATTGAACTGGATATCATATGCATTGGAATATGTTCCATGAGATCTATTGCATAGATTAAGTCAACTTTTGTATCAAGATTCCATGCGAATTGATTTTTGAAACGGATATTTGGAAACTTAATTTCATTAACAATATCAACTCCCAGAACCATTTTTTTCTGCTTTTCCTGAAGATAGTGAGCGTATTTACCCGTTCCACAACCAATGTCTATTGCTGTATGAAATTCATTCAAATATCTGGAAATAAATTGAACTATGTCTTTCTTCAGATTGGAATGATGGCTATATCCGGCATTATACATCTGTTGATATTTTTCCTGCTCCAGGTTTTCTGTTTCATCCTTTGTTGGTATTAGTGTAGCGGTATTCTCCTTAGTAGAAACAGATGTGTTGATTATAGACATAATTTCTGAAATGGGTTTTGATCTGTATTGCCTTTCAGGCTCGTTAATTGTTTCGTGAGTAGTAGGCTTTACTTCAGGTACATTCTTGTCAAGTATTCTGTAGTAGAACTCTTCCAACCTCTCAATTTCACCCTCATATGTAAATGTATATTTTGTGAAATCGGTATTAGATGTAATTTCTTTCAACCTCGGCATACTGTCAATTATATCCTGTGCAGTGTTATAGATGATGCCGACAGGATTATTCTGAAAATAATCGATATAGGACTTCAGTGGAGATGCAATAACCGGTAGTCCGGCAGCAAGATATTCAAACAGTTTGTTCGCTATAGTTGTATCCAGAAAACTATTATTTCCCTTAGCAAGATTAAACGGGATAATGCCGTAGTCGTATTGTGTCATAATTTCCATAATTTGCCTGGGTGAAATCGAGTTATGAAAATGTATATTATTATGAGAAGAATATTGTTTTGCTATTTCTTTGTCGCAAGAAGAGGGGGGGTATATATGAATATGAATGCCCTTATTCGCCAGATCAAAGAATGGTGATGTAAAATCACGATGCTTACCATCTATTCCAGCGATGCCTCCTTCATAAACGATGTGAATATTCCCGTCTTTGTCAGAGAGTTTAGGCAAAATTCTTTTGGGTAAGTCTGCCCTGGAAGCGTAATTGTAATAAACAATTGAAGGACCAGTCATCCCGTAAAGACTTCTTGCTTCTTCCATTTGATATGGGGTAGTGTAAACTCTTCCGGCAGCACCTCTATTTGCTATGCCCTCAAAGAATGAAATGTCTTTGTTGCCCTCATATTTAAGTGATATCAAATCATGGGTATCGTGTACAACAGGTGTATCACAAGCTAATGCAACGACTGTCAACTCATCCGGCTCGTTGTGGCTATGAATGATATCAAAGTCTCCAGAAATATCCCATAGGTGTCGATTGTCTCTTATTTTAATACAGTCATCATAAACACTATCTTCAAGGCCTTCGTATATCTGGCTTATACGATATTTGGTATACGCCAGTGTCACCTTGTGTCCTTTTGATTTCAGGGCTGTCACCATTTTATAATTACGTATACATGGAAAATTTTGAACGAATAGAATGTTAAGAAGTGTATGTTGAGTAGTTGTACCAAACACAGATATTTCTTTTCTGACTGCGTCAAGTGATTCATTGACAGCCGGTTGATCAGGATTGAGTTTAAGCGACCCCTCAAGTGCAGAACAGGCTTTTGCAGGCTCATTCATTTCAAGATATACTATTCCAAGTTGATTATAGATGTCTGAGTTGTTGGCATCGATTTCCAATGATCGTTCTAATAGTGTTGCTGTCTCAGACCATCGTTTTGAACTCTGATATAGGCATGCAAGATTTATAATAGGTTCCAGATAGTCACCATTAAGGGAAATTGACTTTCGGAAGTATTCTTCTGCCAAGACAGTGTTTCCTTTAGTATTGTTTATTACACCGAGGTTGTTGAAGGAAACATAATCACCTGGATAATCTTGTAAGATAGACTTGAATACTATTTCTGCCTGGTTCATATCTCCTTTTTGAAATAGATCTTCACCTTCTTTTATCTTATCTTTATGGTCATTTGTCATGTTGTATATAGTTATTATTAAATTAACGAGAGTCCAGGCTGTTTGTAAGAGTGTCTACAATGCGTTCTGAAGCCTTTCCATCCCAGAGAGGAGGTATTGTCCCCTTTTTTTGCTTTCTTGTTGTAATTTTTGAGACTTCGTCAGACAATAATTTGTGATTCTGGCCTACCAGGATATTCGTTCCATGATCTGTGGTAACAGGCCTCTCAGTATTCTCTCTGATTGTAAAGCATGGAATGCCAAGATATGTTGTCTCTTCCTGTATACCTCCGCTGTCAGTTATCACATAATCCGCAGACCTCATTAGATTCAGCATGTCGTAATATCCCAATGGGTCTATGAGTACCATCCCTTTTTTGTTTAACAGTACTTCCTCAGTCGAGCTGAATATTGATTCCAATTTATTTTCTTTTATCTGTTTTATTGTTCTGGGATGAGCAGGAAACAGTATAGGGGTATCATCCGAAAGCGAAATGAATGATTCCAGGAAACCGGCTAATACAGTGGGGCAGTCTACGTTGGCCGGTCTATGCATCGTTAAAAGACCATACTTGAAATGGTCACTGCCGCTCCCAGTTAAATTGATATTTTCTAGTGTGTTGATCTGAGCGGCATTTTCAAGTTGTCGTACCAGTGAGTCAATCATCGTGTTCCCTGCAAAAAAAATCTTTTCTGAAGATATGCCCTCATTATTCAAATTGATATTTGCAGACTGTTCAGTGGTAAAAAGGAGATCACTGATCGAATCAGTTAATATACGGTTAATCTCTTCCGGCATTGAGCGATCAAAGCTTCGCAGGCCAGATTCTACATGTGCAACTCTGATTCCCAATTTTTTTGCAGTAATTGCACATGCAACGGTTGAATTTACATCACCAACTACAATAACAAGATTCGGAGATAGTTCATTAAGTACTCCTTCAAAAGAGAGCATTATATTTGCAGTTTGAAATGCGTGACTACCTGACCCAACATTAAGGTTGAAATGGGGGTCTGGTATGCCTAAGTCACTAAAGAATGATTCTGACATCTCCTTGCCATAATGCTGACCTGTGTGTACTATGAACTGGTCAATGAAAGGGCTATTATTTTTTTGGTTTTGCTTCTCAAAAGATACGAAGATAGGCGCAATTTTCATAAAATTTGGCCTTGCCCCAACTACATGTATAATAGTCTTCTTCATTATGTTTATTTAATTATGAAATAAATGTAATTTCAATATTATTATGTTGGTTACTTTTATTGAAGCTAAATTCATGCCTAAAGCAGTACTTACATGGAACTTTTACTTCTAAAAAACATGATCAGTAAGTCTTGACATGCCTTGGTCTTAGGTGTGGTTGTTTAAAGGAAGGTTTGAATGGGGCTTTATCATCTAAAAAATGGCTTTTTCTGTATAGATTTTAAACACTTTTGAAGGAAACAAAGTTAGTATAATTGAAATCTCATTGGTTTGAGGACTTTGGAAGTGCTACTGCTCGTTGCATTGTTATATTGCTGATTTAGTTAGAGTAGAGAAAAATAAAGGATGTGATTTTGATATAGTTTATTGATTGAGCATGGTATAGAAGCTTGTTAATCGTCTAATTTTTCTTACTTTTTCCAGAGGCCCTTAAATTTAGCACACAGTCTTTCATGTTGATGTTTTATCTCTTCTGCGCTCATGGAATCAGTGCCTGCTACAACAGTTTCGAACAGATCTACATTCGACCAGTCTATTTTGTCTACTTCAACACCCTCTTCTTTCCATTGTTTGTATGCGTCACAGCCTGGGTAAGGTGTAAATATAGAGAATGAGAGTGTGTCTGGTTCCACTTCCTCAACGAATCTTTCCGTTTCTATTATATTTTCTACGGTCTCTCCAGGTATTTCTACCATAAAATAACCACGTCGTTTCAGTCCAGCTTCCTTAGCCCATCTGAACACATCGTTTGCCTTATTCAGATCAATATCTTTCTTGATAATCTTTGATACTCTTGGAGAACCACTTTCTACGCCAATCCATATGTCTTTGCAGCCAGATTTCTTCATTAGGTGTAAAAGGGATTCATCTATAGTGTCCACTCTTACATTACAACCCCAGCTTATGTTTACATTCTTTTCTACAAGAAGATTGCCAATTTCTCTTAACCAATATCTATAAATATTTTCTGAACGAAGAGGTCTCTTGCCGTAAGACCGATTATCACAGCATCTTTTGTAGCTTTCAGTATCACTTTTTGATTACGAGTATGAACATTCCCTGGTCAGATCTGTAAGCATTACGTCAATTGAGTGCAGCTGCTGGCTTAATGAGTATCTCTCCTTTACAAATTCATAATAACTTTTGGAGTCATAGTCGTCATTGTTCTGTATTATTGTTACTAGTTCATCGGTAGTACTAAATACACAATTAGGTGGCCAGTTGTCATATGCGTTGGGGAAGTTGTGAATCAAAGATTTATATCCCATCGCCATGGCTTCAGCGATTGAGTAACCGAAGGATTCAAAAACACTGGTGGTTAAAAGATAATTGATTCCTTCTCTTTCGTACCACTCGGGTATATCTACTACTCTGCCATGGAATGTAATATTTCTTTCAAGGCCCAGCTTGTGTATGATATTTTCTAAATAATATTTAAAGCGTAGTTCCTGAATGCTTCCTGCAATATTTAGTTTATACTGAGGATCAATTTTAACGAGTCTGCTCAGGATTTCAATCCACATTGAAGGGTTTTTTTTATGGCTTATCTCTCCTACAACAGCGATATTAAAACCAGGTGCCCTCTCTTTGTATGAAAACTGTGATAGATTAACGCCATTTTGAATTACTACAGTTCTATTCTCTTTTTTAATAATTGGATATGTTTCAAATGCAATTTCTCTTACGTGATCATCTACGAAAACGAGCATATTTATTTTTGTGAAATCAATGCTTGGCAGATTACCATTCAGGACTTCATAGCTGTGTATCCTGCAGACAACAGTCTTGTTCTTAATTGCCGGTATTTTGTTTGTAATATAAGCAGAGATATCATTTGCGAATTCAAGCCATACAATATCGGCCCATTCAACGGAAGACACCATTTCCTGATCATTGTATGTGTAGCATGTCCGCACCTCATACCTTGATTTAAGGTGATTAGTAATATCTTCGAGAAATGTTTCATATCTCGGGAGGCATAGTATTGCAAGCTTTTGTCTGGATTTATGGGTAGATTGAATTTCTTCAAGAAGATGATTAATATCTTCATCATGTGGCTTGGTTTCTGCAATTTTCTCTAACAGGGGAACTGCGATGTGTATTTGATTCAGCTCTCTGAGCAAACTCGTATAATTTAAGACTGCATCTTTATAGAGTGAGTCAATTTCCAGTGATCTGGTAAAATAATCTATGGCCTTTTCTCTGTCATCTTTTTGAAAGGCAATAACGCCAAGATTGTTGTATGCTTCCTTCTTGCAGGTGCCATTCTCTGCTTCAAACAAAAAATATTTTTCTGCCTCCTCAATCTTACCTTCAGCAAATAATGCTTCTGCCTCATTAAGTTTATTATTCATTAGACATTGGAAGGAAGAAGGTCTCTGATTTCATCAAGAAGTTGTATGACTTCCTTATCGTCCTGGTTTTGTTCTGCAATCTTCTCCAGTAATGGAATTGCTATTGGTAGCTGATCTATCTCCTTAAGTAAGTTAGTGTAATTTATAATCGTATCCTTGTAAAGAGGATCTATCTCCAGTGCTTTGGTAAAATAATCAATGGCCTTCTCCTTATCATTCTTTTGAAAAGCAATTACGCCAAGGTTGTTGTAAGCTTCCTTACAGTAATAGCCACTTTCTACAAGAGATAAAAAGCACGCTTCTGCCTCATCTATCTTGCCATCAGCAAATAATGTTTCACCTTCATTAAGTTTATTGCTCATTTTCAATATCCTCCGATTGTTAATGGTTGTCAGTTAGTGTGTTGTGCAATAGTCAGCTTCTTGTGGGAGCGTTAACTCCTTACCATAGGTATTATGAGATCGTTTATCGATGTCAATATGAGTTTTGCTGACGTTATGTATTTCAGACTTACTATTACAATTACACTCAATGCATTTGATACCTTCTTCATGCATTTTATATTGTTTGCCACAACTGCTACATGTTGCAACATCATTATGGAAATATAGTTGATTACTGCATTCGCAGACCCAGCCAGAAATCTTTGCTGGATTTCCAAGGACCAAAGCGTGATTTGGCACATTTTTAGTGACTACTGATCCTGCGCCAATAAAAGCATACGTACCAATGGTGTTTCCGCAAACGATTGTAGAATTAGCACCAATGGTAGCGCCTTTCCTGACAAGTGTATTTTGAAACTCGTGCTTTCTGGAAATATGACTACGGGGGTTTATGATATTGGTAAAGACCATAGAAGGGCCGCAGAATACATCATCCTCAAGTGTCACTCCAGAATACACAGAAACATTGTTTTGTATCTTTACATTGTTGCCAATTATTACATTGGGAGAGATCACGACATTCTGGCCTATGTTACAGTTATTTCCAACTTTCGCACTTGGCATTACATGGCTGAATTGCCATATTTTTGTTCCATTACCTATCAAGCTTGTTTTATCCACTATTGCCGTTTCGTGAACAAAGAAAGGCTTCGAGTGATTATTTCCATTAAGGTCGACTGCGGTGCCATGAAGTTTTAAAGAATCCTGACACGCATTCAAAACCGTTAGGACCTTTACACCGTTGTCACCATCGGTCTTTGGTGTTGTATCTGTTGCAATACAACTTAGGAAATGTTCA
>Ga0233435_1001598_pt1 | contig 21417 bp, 40 predicted proteins | sample SI_122_August201_3_FD_182735 | JGI IMG/M metagenome (GOLD analysis project Ga0233435, IMG submission 182735) | Seawater microbial communities from Saanich Inlet, British Columbia, Canada - SI_122_August2016_135_MG | ecosystem: Environmental > Aquatic > Marine > Inlet | place: Canada: British...
CATAATTGTTGCCTCCCTTTATGTTATAGGTTAATGTTGCCCACCACAAACCACATCTCACTAAAGTTACAGCAGGTGAATATAAAGAGAAGAAATATGGGGTCGTCTTGTGGACGAGGTTAGAACCTGTTTGCTACAAGCTGCATAGGTTGGCTCCACGTCGTGGACGATGTTAGAACAAGAATTATCAAAAGCAAAAGTTACATTCATATTCCCGATTTAAAAAAGATTGCATGAACCCCCTACCCTAACTCACTATATTTATAAATTCAGGTTTGGTCACATCTAAAAGTTTCTCATTTCAAAAACAATTAGGTAATTGGACTTTAAAATCTGCCAGTTAGAATGACAAGAAATAGGGACTAATAATTCTATAATTTTCTCTTTATTCAATATTTTAGAGTTTTCCAATACCTTAAAAGGAATACATGTCAAAGCGTTGAATAAATTTAAAGTAGTTAAAAAGCTACAAAAATATCTAAGATTTGAAAAGTTGTAGTATTCAGTGAGTTTTTAGAATCCATAATAAGGTATACAATTGAAAAGAAGTATGGTAATAACGGCTTATATTGCTTGCCTTGATAGTAATAAATTATAGATACTGAACCCTTAAAGAAAAATGGCACCATATACCAAAGAACTGATGGATAACTATGTACAAAAAAAATTATCTGAATAAATTAAAATGAAAAGTAAATGAAATCAAAAATATTAATTACGTTAATGGCTTTCTTTGTTTTAGTTGGATGCTATGCACCAAGAACATATGTAAAAGATTTTAATGGTAATTATAGGCTTACAACTGAGGCCACATTATATGCCATTGGTGAACAGGGTGGTAGGATTAAAAGAAAAGCAGACGTTGGTAAAGATCATGTAAGATATGTTGCTGGTACTGGAATGTGGGATGCCGGAATATGGGGGAGAGAGGCACATATTGAAGTAAAGGCTATTGATAAAAATAAGACAGAAGTATCATTTCTTGATATGTATTACACACAGAAAGCAGACTGGCACCGGCAAATATTTAGTTTTATAGAAAAATATCTTGAGTTGAATTTTGAGGAAGTTAAATAATGAAAATAATAAAAGAATTACAAGGTTTAGCCGTTCCAGTTGACCGCTTAAAAGGGCAATTATGATAATGAAGGACTTGAAACCAAAAATAAATTTGTTGAACTCAGAGCCAGTGGATTGAGCTTTGACAAAAGAACTAAAGAGATTAATACAAGCAAGCAGACCCTAATAAGCTGGAGTCAGGAATTAGAGCTAGAAATCAATAACCTTAAAAGCATTGAACTAGAAATCTTATTTGGAAAATATTTCATGACTAAGCAGAAGAGGATAGAGGTTTTTGGGTCAAAAATTAAGGCAATAAAAGAGGAATTAGACAAGAGAAACCTTTCTGATATATCAACAGAAAAGCTCATAGAACTCTTGATAAAATACTATACCATCCTAAAGCAGGAAAAAACAGATACCACATTTAAAATTAAGACAGGCATTCTTGATGGCTTTGATTTTGATGGTATAAGGGAATATGCAGCTTAACATACTAAAAACTAAAATTTTACCATTTCTTTACCACAATTAATATTCAATCAACAGGGCTAGGTTGAGCTGGCCGAACGGCCAGTACCTCACTGGCTTGCCCTAATATCCTATCTGAGGGTTACCTAGGGGAGGTAACACATGGCAACTAATACCAAGCCTAACAAGAAACCTGCCAAAAGAGCTAATTCAAAAAAGAACTTTACAAAAAGGATATCACAGGCTGAGTGGTTGTTGATTGTTGGAGGTAGTGATACCGATCGTAGGGATAAAGCAGGCAGGTTACAATATGAACACTTGCTGAAAGTTACAAAACAATATAATCCTACAGTTCAACAAATCAGAATGAGAACAAACAATAAACCTTCAACTATAGATATCGCTGGTTATGACAAGACCATGTTGAGGAATTTGCTACTGGGAAATATAGAAGATTTGGATATTTCTGGAAACCCCTATTCTTGGCTTAGTAAGACAAAAGGACGCTTACTAAATTTATACGGCTTGAATGGATTAGTTCTTAACAATATCAATTATAGTAGGCATGCAGACACATTAGAGTTAATAGTAAATATTTTGAGAATGATAAAGGTAAGCACAGAAGCACTGCTCGCACCTTATGGGATGTTTATCATTACTTTGCAGAATGATAAAGATTTGGAGAAAATACCAGATAGATTCAGGGATTTATTCAAAATAATTTCACTTGATGGAGAGAACGCTATTAAAGAATCTGTTGCAGAAATAGCAGAATTGAAAACTGTAAATGCGCTTTGGGTGTCTCAATTAATAAACTGAGGAAATTGGTTGAAATGAGTTGATTCGGTTGTCTTGTGTACGTTCATTTCATACAAAAGGCAGAAGTGTTCCGTTGATAAAGTTTGTGGAAATACCAAAAGACAACAGATGTAAGAAATGCCAGAAGATGGCGGAAAAACTGACATCATTAGCATAATGATTTCAACATTAGAAAGGTGGGTGGAGAGATGAAAAGAGAAGCAAAAGAGCAAAAGAAAGTTGATGATTGGAATGCTAAATATGAAGTAGGCCAAAAAGTTATTGTCACTAAAGATGGTGGGGAGCAATTCGAGACAGAAGTTAAATATCCAGCAGAGATGATGTGTGGCACTGCTGTTGGATGGTTTAAAGGCATAAGTGGCGCGTACCAGCTTGACAGGGCAAAGGCCGTTGAAGGCGACAACGAGAACCAACAGAGTAGAGAGCGTGAGGTGGCGGGGCAATGATGACAGTAGGTACAATAAAAAGGAATCTGGAGACAAGCGTGGAAGATTTAAAAGAGAGGTTAGATGTTAGCGTTAGATATGGACTTGGAGAATTGGAATATCAAGGCGAATTATCTGAATGGATTGAATCACTTTCAAAAACAATACTGGAAATGGATAACCATGTAAAACAATTAAAGGCGGAGGAGCAACAATGATACTTAGTAAGCATTGGATCGTTTGCGATGAGTGCATGATTAATGAATTGTCTTTAAAAGCTAAATTGATTGAAAATGCTTATAAGGAGGCTATGGAAAGCAATTGGAAAAACCAGGACATATCCAAGTCTACTCTTGTGTGCCCGGACTGCCAGGAAAAGAAAGGTGGCAAATAGTGACCAGTAACCAACAAAGGAAAATGAATGCATTACTTGTCGCTCGTAATCAGGCACACTCTAAATGGCTGACTATTATTATTTATCTTATTATTGGTATATGTTCGGCGATAGTGGGGGCGACGATAGTGATTGTCATTAATGAACACTGTCGGAAAAAAACAGAGATTGGATTTAACCGTGATCATAATTTTACAGCCAAGGAATTATTAGGGGTCAGCAATATGAAACCTTTTTACTTGGTGGATGAAAGGGGTTAATTATGTATCTTTGTTCAGATGGGCATGATGAAATTGCATATGATTATAGTTGTCCAGCATGCGAATTGATACGCACAATGCAAAAGTGCCCGACATGTATGGTAAGTAAAATAATGAGCGAGTCAGATTATGAAAAGGAAATTGAACGATTGGATTTAGTGATATTTGATTTAAATACTAAACTTGAGATTGAAAGAAACCGCACAAAATCATTGACATAATGATTATGATATGCTATTCTATATAAAATTTATAGTTCTTATTGGAGGGATAATGGCAAAAAAGAGATATTGTTTTTGGTTGGATGAGCGTGTGCATGCGAGAGTCAAGAAGCTTGCTGACAAAACGCATGACAATGTGCGTAATGTATCAGTTTTTGTGAATGGTATATTAAAAGACTTTGTATCGGAATCAACCAAGAAGAAGAAAAATGATTAACAATATATTTCCAACCTTTAGAGAAGGTGATTAGAATGGCGATTAAGAAAATCTATTTAGACGTAGAGACAACCGGCACTGATAAGGATAAGCATGGTATTATCCAGTTATCAGGGATGGTTGAACTAGACAATCAAGTGATGGAAACATTTGATTACAAGGTGAAGCCGTTTTCACTTGACGATGTAGATCAGGATGCATTAAAAGTTGGTGGTTTTACGGATAGCCAACTCGCAACATTCGAAAGACCTGGCATTGTATATTTTAAGTTCAGCAAGATGTTGGATTCGTATGTAGACAAATACAACAAGCAGGACAAATTTCATATCATTGCATACAATGCTGGGTTTGATGATGGATTCCTTCGGGCTTGGTTTAAAAGGAATGGTGGTAAATATTACGGTTCTTATTTCTTCTGGCCACCAATAGATGTGGCAAACATGGCGGCTTATCATTTCATGGAAACCAGAAGCCAGTTTCCAAATTTTAAATTGATGACTGTGGCAAAGTATATCGGTATTGAGGTTGATGAAAGCCGAGCTCATGATGCGATGTATGATATTGAAGTTACCAAGGAAATACTTAAGCGAATCGTGGAGGCCAAGCATGATAGCAATTAAAGACGGTGATTATACTGAGTGGTGGAAGTCATTGGCAAAGCCTTTTAAGTCTGAGGATTACGAGTGGCGTTTGTCACAATGCGGTAAGTCTGGTGATAAGTTTTGGGCCAAGTGTCTATGTTATGTAACAAACCGGGCTATTATGCAACGGCTTGATGATGTAGTTGGCGTTGAAAACTGGAAGAACTTTTTTGATAAGGCGCCAGATAGCGGTGTCCTTTGCGGCATAAGTATTAAAGTGAATGATGAATGGCTAACAAAATGGGATGGTGCAGGAAATACAGATATTGAGGCAGTAAAGGGCGGAATATCTGATGCGATGAAGCGTGCGGCTGTTCAGTGGGGTATAGGCAGGTGTCTATATAAGCTTACTGAAGGTTTTGGAGTCATCTGTGTGAAGGGAACTACTGGGGCAAAGTATGGAAAAACGAAAAAGAATGAAGTATTTTATTGGTTGCCTCCAGAATTGCCAGCATGGGCGGTTGATGGTGAAAGCGCCGGCAATGGGGGATCTCAAGGCAAGAAAGATGGGGACAAATCAGAGAAAAAGACTTATAAGAATTTCAGCTTTTTAGGGAAAATGAAGGCTTATAAAAACTCATTAAGCGAAAAAGTATATTATGCGATGCTTGGTAACTGTGGATATGAGCACTCAAACGAAATACCGCCAGAGAAGCAATCATCGGCATTGAAGGCATTTGGAGCAAAGCAGAAAAACATGAAAGGAAACCAATAGTGTCTAAGCTAAACAAAGTTTTTCTCATGGGCAATCTGACTAAAGACCCAGAATTGAGATATACACCGGCAGGTACGGCAATTGCCAGTTTTGGAATAGCTATCAACCGTACATGGGCTGGTTCGGATGGAGAAAAAAAGGAGGAAGTCTGTTACGTTGAAATTAATATGTTTGGCCGGCGTGCAGAGGTTATCAATGAGTATTTCAAGAAAGGCAATCCAATCTTTATTGAAGGGCGTTTGCAGTTTCAACAGTGGGAAGCGAAAGACGGTCAGAAACGAAATGCGTTGAAAGTGGTTGCAGAAGATTTTCAGTTTATTGGTGGTAATGCAAAGAAAGACGAAGATCCGCATTTTTATGGCAATGCAAAGCCAAGTGACGCAGATATAGACGAAGAGGAAATACCATTTTAAGGAGAACTAATAGTGGAAAACAATGAAAATCAATGGTGGGGATACATACATGTTAATGGATCTTTGCACGCAAAGAGGTACTTTGGCAAGAAAGATATCCAGGAGGCAGAAGAATCATCTTTTGTAAGTCAAATTTTTTATCCGAAAGAGGGGACAAAGGAAGATATTATAAAAAGAATGAAGGGCTCTCAATAATGCCGCAATGTAACCAATGTTCCCGTAAAAGTAGTTCAGAATTATCAAATCCGAATGCTCATTTCTCTTGGTGCTCTTCCATTAGTCCTGCGATGCGTGGTGACAAAGTTTGTTGTGACGGATGTGGCAAAGAGTATATTTATTTTATATGGGCGGTAGCTAATAATTTAAAACTATGTCAAGCGTGTGTTGATAATCGTGCAAGTGCATATTTAGGCAGTATAGATGCTGTAGATTTGGAGGCTGAACACGTACTTAAATTTGATGATCAGTTAACGGAAGAAGCAAAGGAAGGCAATAATAGTCCGAGCAGTAAAAGTAATTAAAATACGATTTAAAATAACAATATTAAATTGGAGGATTCAATGAAAAAAAAAGAAACAAAAGTGGAAATAATGCTAGATCCGGAAACACAAATACAAAAACGAGAAATTATTTATGTGATTGAAGCCAAGGAGGATATAGACCAGAGCATTAAGAAGATATCAGATCTATGCATGCCTTTAATGGTTAAAAATGCCAGTGATAAAGATGGATATAAAATAATCAGGCAGAATCGGATTAATGTCAAGGGGCTGATTGCGCGTATAGAGGAACAGAGAAAAGGACTAAAAGCTAAAAGCCTTGATTATGGGAAACGGGTTGATGCCGAGGCCACCAGGATAAGAGAGCAGTTGGAATCTATCAAAGACCATTTGGTTATACAGGAAAAAATTGTCGAGGATGAAATTGAACGGGTTAAAGCAGAGAAGGTAAAAAAAATAGAAGAAGAAAAAGAGGAGGAAAGACAGCGTATTAAAACGAGGGTTGATTCATTGACTAAACACGGAGTGATATTTGACGGATATGAATATAGCCTTTTGGGGTGGTCTGTAACTCACGAGGATCTTGTTAGTATCAGCGAAGATGCCTTTCTGGATAGGGGTAATGATTTAATAGAGATAATTGAGGCAGAGAGCGAAAGAAAAAGGCAAGAGGCTGCTGATCTTGAAGAGAAAGAGGCTGAAGCCAAAAAGAAACAAAAAAAGATAGACGATGACCAAAAGGCAGAAAAGGACAGGCTCGATAAGCAGAAAAAAGAACAGGATAAAGAGATTTCAAGGTTAAAGTCTGAACAAAAAAGGATAAACGATCAAAAGCAAAAAATCAAAGACGACAAGATTAAAGAGGAAGAAGAGAAAAAAAAGGAAGCTGATATAAAAAAAGCTAAAGATGAAGCCGTGATCAAGGAAAAGGCAGAGAATGAATTAAAGCTCAAGCAGAAAGAAGATGATCGTCTGGCAGAAGAAAAAAGGTTAAAAGACGAAGAAGAATTGAGATTGAAATTGCTACCGGATAATGAAAAGATGGTCGAGTATGCAGTGGCTCTTGAAGCGGTGGTGGTGCCTGAAATGTTGAATGATGCATCAAGCGTTATATTGTCCTCTGCATTAAGTAATCTTGAAAAATGTAATAGTATTCTGAGGCAGATTGAAAAATCAACGCAATAAGCGGAAAACTGATGAGTATGGAAGATTGGAAAAAGAGATACATAGACACCCTTTTGAGTCTTGGTGTCTCACCTGCGGTGGCTGACGTGTTTTATAATAGCAATAAAGAAGATGTCAGGGGCGAGATGTCAGCAGAATGGCAGGCAAGGGAGCTTTATAATTGCAAAATAGCAAGGTAAAAGTTATGAAAAAAGAGTTTAGGGAAAAAGTGTATTTTAAATATGATGGCAAATGTGCTTATTGTGGGAATGATGTTCCGTATAAAGATTTCCAGGTTGATCATATTATCCCAAAAGAAAGTTTTAATACTTACAAATATAATCTTGATTATACGGTAAATGACTTTAGAAATTCGAATCCTTCTTGCCGAAGATGCAATCATTATAAACGGTCTTATACTTTAGAAGATTTTAGGCATTTAATGAAAACTCTACATGAGAGAATATCAAAGGCATATATCAATAAAGTTGCTATTGATTATGGGGTGATTGAGCTGAGACATTTTGATGGTATATTTCATTTTGAGAAGTAAAACAAATAGCCTGGCGGTGTACAGGTTCTTCACTCAGTCTCCTTTCTTACTATAGATCGTGATTAAATGCACAGAGACGCAAGGCTTAATCTAAAATACAATGGAAGAAAAACTAAAAACAAAATTAGGAAAATTATTTGCATTATCACAAAGGGGTGTTGGTGGTGAAAAGAGAAATGCAAATAACATGCTGTTGTCGTTGCTTAAAAAACACGGACTGACCATGCTTGACGTAGAGCAAGAGGCGAAAAGGGATTACTGGTTCAAGTGGGTTGATGAATACGAACGGAAACTTTTAGACCAATTGTTCTATAAAATAATCGGAAGAGGTTTTGATGCGTGGACGTCAAGGAAGAAGCGGAAACAAGTTTGCGTTGTTGTGTCTCCGTCAGTTATGTTGGAAATAGAAATTCAATTTAGTATATACAAGAAGTCTTTAAAGGAAGGATTAATAACTTATTATCAAGCCTTTGTCCAAAAAAACAATATTTTCCCAAAACAGAACGGAGACGTTGCAGGGCAAAAAATGACTGATGAAGAAATTGAAAAATTAACAAGAATGATGCGTGTTGTAGGCAAAACTAATATAAACAAGCAAATAGAGTCATAGCTAGATGCCGTCAGGCTAATTTATTTAGTATTACCTCTTCCGTACATGTATGCGGAAACGCAAGGGGTGATTGAAAGGCATCCTTTTATGGTACGTGTATGGAATAAATAATATTATATTGCCGCCAGTTCATCGCATAGAGGTTTACGTGCTGTTTACCTTTTTGCAGTGTGATCCTGCTGGCGGCAAAACTTCTCTGATAGGTGTGTAAGCTTTGTGGCATCGTGTCACTTGCTTATTTGCTGTCTGGCCATGCCTATCAGAGATTAACTAAATGGCTGGTGTGTTGTAATGAGATTTCATTAAGAATGGATTGATGGAAGCGTATTTATGCGACGGCAACCTCTTTAAAAGTGCATCATGAGAAGAAAAATCCATAAAACAAAAGAACGTCAAGGTGGATATGGCATCCGGCAGATTGTATACGGTGGATATGTAGTAATGGCAACTCACCGGATAGAGCACTATGTGAAGGAATGTTCAAGGGTGTATATTGCGTTTTTGTGGAGAGATGTTACTTGTAAGCTTTGTTTAAAAGGGAGGAAATGTTGAAAGAGATTTTATTTAATCCTAAACTATTTAATTATATAATTATGACATTATATTGTATCAATGCTGGATGGTGGCTATGGCATAAAAGTTATGTGGACACGTGCTACTGGATGTCTGCATTTGCAATAACTGCGACAGTAACTTTTGGATATAAGAGATGAGAGCTAATATAAATTTACATAACATAGATTGCATGGAAGCCATGAAGGACATGAAAGATAATCAATATGATTTGGCTATTGACAAAACATCATTAATCGTATATACTATATCCTTATGGAAAATATAAATGATTTGCAAATAGGTAAAGCAGGTGAATATTTAGTTTGTGCTGATTTGATATTAAAGGGATTTATCGCATTCCCTTCTGAGCAGGGGTTGCCATATGATCTTGTTTTTGAACGCAATAACAAGTTGTACAAAGTACAGGTAAAGACAACGAGGAAATCTAAAAATATTCCACAACGTAAAACTCCAATTCCTGCTTATATATTCAACATTAAAAGGCGAGGCAAACACAATAAGCCACGAACATCAATGAATACATGTGATATTTTTGCTTTAGTTGCGTTAGATAGTAAGGTTATTGGTTACTTGCCTAATAAAAAAGTGAAAGAGACAATGAATTTTAGATGTAAAGAATTCTTTGGTAAATATAAGGACGAGAATATTAACACAAGACCAAGGGGTACTTATTTACACAATTTAACTTTAGACAAATGCCTAGATCAGATATAAAACTTATTCGTGGTGACTGTATGGAGTATATGGCGCAGATGCCAGATAATGCTTACGACCTTGCCATTTGCGATCCTCCTTGCCATTTGCGATCCTCCTTATTTTGATGGGCCAGGCGGTCCCGGATATTATGGTAAGGGAGATTCTAATCTTGGTGTAAAGAGAGCGAAATTTTATAACAAGTGTGACCACTGGGATATTCCAGATGAGCATTATTTTAAAGAATTAAAGAGAGTGTCTAAGAACCAAATTATTTGGGGAGCAAACCATTTTGCTGGTTTATTTGATTCTAGTTCTCCATCTTGGATTGTTTGGGATAAAGATAATGGCCAGAGTTCTTTTGCCGATGCAGAAGTTGCTTACACTTCATTCAGTACTGCCGTTCGTATTTACAAATATATGTGGAATGGGATGCATCAAGGATCTCTTGGTGGCAATAAAAAGTTAAACGAGACGCGTATCCATCCCACTCAAAAACCAGTAGCATTATACAAATGGCTCTTGCAGAACTACGCTAAAGGGGGTGACAAGATACTTGATACCCATTTAGGTAGTGGCAGCATAGCCATAGCGTGTTGGGATCTTAAATATGATCTCACTGGCTATGAGTTGGATAAAGACTATTACAATGCATCCTGTAAGAGATTTGACAATCATTGCAAGCAGGGACAATTGTTTTAAGAAGGATTGATATTTTTTTGTTTGCAATGTTATTATAAGTATGATACAATGACAATCATGAATAAAACATTTATAGAAGTTCCTCAGTATACGTGTAAAAAATGTAGCTTTGCATGGATACCAAGAGTTGAAAATCCCAAATTATGTCCATCTTGTAAGTGTCGTGATTGGAGGGATTATGGCAAGAAACCGGCAGATAAAGGCTGACTTTTGGAGTGATGAAAAGATTGGTAGATTGTCAATTCCGGCACGCCTTATGTTTATTGGGCTTTGGAATTTCGCTGATGATTCTGGTATATGCAGGGCAAATCCAATGTATATCAAAAATCAGATATTTCCTTATGACAATTTAACTACAAAAAAGACTCACGACATACTCACTGAGTGCTCATTGCATGGGTTAATACGGCTCATAGAGTATAGCAATGAGAAATATTTAGAGATAATTAACTTCACAAAGCATCAATTAATCAATAGACCGTCTAAGTTTAGATATATTGATGACTTAGAATCGGCTCACGACATACTCACTGATACATCACTGACGAATGTAAACGTAAACGTAAACGTAAACGGAAACGGAAACGGAAACGTAAACGGAAAAGAACTGTCTCCGCTTCAATCTTTATGGAATAAGATATGTGGAACAAAATTAGATAAAGTTATTGCGAATAGTAAAGATCGTCAATCAAAAGAACGTCTGAGGCTTAAAGAACGTGAGTATGATTTGTGGGATGATGTATTTGTTAAAATCTTACAGAGTGAGTTTTGTTGTGGTAAAAATGACAATGGTTGGCAAGCTTCATATGATTGGATTATGAAGAATGATACAAATGCTTTAAAAGTTATGGAAGGAAAATACAATGGAAAAACTACAAATAGCAAACGAACGCCTCAAGGTAAAACAGAAGAATTGCCGGGAAAATATTCTAACGTTGGTACAGAAGTTGATCTTGACGAATCAGATTGACAAGGCAAAGAAAGAAGCCTACAAGTATTTACGTACTCCTTTGGGCAAAGAGATGGTTGAACTGTTTAAAAATAAAATTCCTGATCCGGTTGTATGTAAATGTGGCAAAAAAGTTGAACAGAGATTTAGCAAATTCCTTTTGAAATATATCTGGAATGCTGAGTGTCTGGGTTGTGCAGAAAAAGCAATTGAAGTACAACGGCAGAAACACGAAAAAATGATCAATGATAAACTTTTCGCATTTACCGAAAAGAAAGAAGAGATTATATTAAATATTCTTCTTAGGTGTGGTGTTCCTCCAAACATGGTAATCGCAACAATCAGTAACCTACCAAAGCCACTACTTAAAGAGCTTGATAGTAATAGCTATTTCTTTACAAGTTTAGAGCCTGGGCCGGGGAAAACGTACACGTCAATTGCATTGATGGCAAAGTATTTAGATGAGCTTGAGGTTATTTATAATCAAGATAGATATACCATTGATATAGGCGTTCCACCAATATTTATCACAGTATCAGAGTTATTATTAGACATCAGAAGTGCATTTAATGAAAGCAGCGCAGATCAAGAGCGAGATTTAATTTATAAATATACTGAGACTCCGTTTCTTATACTAGATGACATGGGTGTTGAAAAGGCGACAGAATGGGCACTGCAAACATTGTATATAATAATCAACCGTAGGCATGACGATTCGAGCAAGACCACGGTTATTACATCAAATTTAACGCTTGACGAAATATCAAGTAAGTTTAATGGGCGTATAGGTTCCCGTATAAACGGGATGTGTAAGACATTGACGTTTAAGGGTAAGGATAGAAGACAACCCACCTCTAAGACGACGTAATCCTCAACCGTTGAGGGGGAATTAATGCGGATTAGAAAAACAGGACTATGAAGCAAAAAGGATGGGACATGGAAAGGGTTGCGTTGCTAAAAAGAGTTTTATTAGTAATGGGCTGATAACAGGTCATAGCTCAGCCTCTGGCTGAAGAAAGGAAAATATGGAAAACAATGAGATTAAAGAATCGGACGAGCAATCGCCAGTCGGATCTGAAGCGAGTGGTTATGTGGCACTAATTGAAGAATTTCAATGCACGGGATGTGTTTGTGGAAGTGATACTTCATGCGGGAAATTTGAAATAGTTGATAAAGATAGTAATTGTTGTAATGGGCATGTTTTAGGAACAATGTTAGGGTTTGGTAATACTGTTGCTCTGGGGCTACCTAGAGGATTCAACAAGCCTGGAATAACCTATGAGAATTTAGGAAAAGAACCACCACGCGCAAGAAATACTATGGACATTAGGTTCTGGCTTAAAGGAGAACATCCTAAATGGGATGATTTAAATGTGCCAGTATGGGCAATGGAACAAGACGGGCTTCTCTTTGTAAGAACGTTTGCTCCACGAATAAATATATGTTGGGTCGATGTTATTCAAGAAGGAAAAATGAAGCTTACACCAAAGGCTATTGATGTGTCAAAATTTAGTGACCAAATAGATTAGCCATATAACAGGTCAGGAGTCAGCCGTAAGTACAACGGCTCCTTTTTCAATAAACTCGCTACGTTCGGCTGTACGGGTTGGTTAAATAAATTTTAACGTGGAGGATTATATGGAAATACAAATAGAAAAAAAAAGGTTGGAAGAGCTAGAAGATATTGAGATGAAGTACGCAAAGCCGATGAACGTCTATTTAACAGGGCAGCAATTTGCAGACATTCGCAAGATAAAAAAAGAGCATGATGTCTCGTATAGTTCGATAGTGAGGGAGGGGCTGGACATGGCTCTAGCGAAGTATGCAAAAACGGGAAAATTAAACAAAGTGACTTGAAAAATGAATATTCAGGCTATCAAACAAAACACAAACATAGTTGAAATTGCCACTCGTTTAGGTTTGGAAGTTCGTGGTAATAAATGCCGATGTCTCCACCCGGAAAACCACGCAAATGGAGACCATACACCATCGTTATCGTTTTCACCTTCAAGAGGCATCTTCAAATGCTTTGGGTGCGGTCTTGGTGGTGATGTTTTTTCTCTGGTGCAGCAAGTTAGAGGAGGAAACGATACACCTGCGACTTGAAGGTAAAAACCCTTCTAACTTGTCTAACTTCCTTCTAACTTGAAAAACCTTGTTTTCCATTTATAGAATAAAATTCTGTAATTTGCAAAGAGGGGATACTAAGAGTTGTGGGTGTTTGAAGAAGCAAAAAGCCACAACACATGGGTTGAGTACATCAAAGACATATGTAGTGTGGAGGGCAATGAAAGCAAGGGTTTTAAATAAAAGCCATAAGTATTATAAATATTATGGAGGAAGGGGTATCGTTATATGCGAAAGGTGGATTGGATCTTTTGAGAATTTTTTACAAGACATGGGGGAACGCCCTCAAATGCTGACTCTTGACCGTATCAATAATAATAGTAATTATGAGCCTGATAATTGCAAATGGAGTACCAGGAAAGAACAAGCTAATAATAGGAGAGATTGCCATGTCTGAGTCAGTAGAACAGATCAAAGTAGTCCAATGGTTCCGGTTGCAATATCCACGTCATGTGATATATGCTAATCAAGGCGGTGCGTTATTAGGCGGCAAGAATAAATTCGGATTGATAGCCAAGATGAAGAAAGAAGGATGGATTGCTGGCGTGTCTGATTTGTTTGTCCCCGTGCCTACTATGATTTACTCGGGGTTGTTCCTTGAGATGAAGGACAAAGGGAAGACATGGAGTTTCGTGTCTGAAGAACAAAGAGAGTTTATTGTTAAAATGAAAAGTGCCGGTTATGCTGCCACATGGGCTGCGGGATTTGATAAGGCGAAAACAATAATCGAGGGGTATATGAAAGGGGAGGTGGTATAGTGCAGAGTAAAAAAATCACGCTAAAAATTATATTAATCCTAATGGTTGTCGCTTTGTGTCTGGCGTATTTGCAGTATAAAGCCCATACAACCATTGGTAATTGGACGGCAATATATTTGTTGATTGTGGGATATGTGTTTTGGTTGGCGAGGTGTGCACTGAAAAGAGAAGGAAATGAAATTAATATTAAAAACACTCAACACAAAGAGGAGGTGAAAGGCGAGTGGATATCGAGAAACTAAGAGAATTAATACCAGTCACCGCAGTAATCTTGACATATAATGAAGAAGCAATAATCAGTAAGACGATAGAAAATATCTATAATGCAACAGACAAATATGTTGCCGAGGTCGTTGTGGCCGACACGGCATCCACAGACAATACCGTTGAGGTCGCCAAGAATGCCGGGGCTCGTGTGATTCAACTGGGAGAATTAACCAGCTTTTCAAAGGCAAGGAATGATGCAATGAAAGATGTATTTACAGAGTGGACTCTATTCATTGATGCTGATGAAATATTTCCTCAGAAAACAAAAGACTTCTTTCCTGTGTTAATTAACCATGGTCGGGTAAAGCAAAACATATCCGCATTTTATTTCTGGAGAATCTCAGTATTTGATGACATAGAGCGCGGCACAGAATATCAACCAAGATTGCTAAGAACTAAAGATTGTAAGTGGAATGACGCTATTATACACGAAGGCATTGTGACAGTAGGAGACGTCAAGGAGGTTCAAAAGGATTATTATTTTGAGCATAGGCATAGCATGAACAAACAATTATTCTCAAATCTCTTATATCAAAAATTATTACAAGGGGAATCTCGTCCACCAAGAAACAGGGGCGCAGAGTACCATGGTGGCAAATGGGTAGAGATAGAAATAGATAAAAATGGTTAAGTATTTACAGAAGTAAATAAAATCGGAGGAATCAAGAGGTTATGTGCCATTGATAGTCATAGTAGCAGTTGCAACATTCATTGGCATAGTGCTTGGATTGTTGTTTAAGTATGTAAGTATATAGATTTGAGATGAAAAGCTATTTAATAACGATGGCAAAATTTGAATCAGGATATGCTTTAAAAACATTGGTGAAAATTTGAGTTAATAAGGCCTTTAATAACGAGAGCAAAATTTGAATCAAAGTACGAATTAATAACATTGAAACTTTTTGAGATTAAGATACTTTAAAAACAAGCGATATGTTTGGGTTTTATATTTATAGGGTTATTGGGTGGAGGAATGGGAAATTGAAAAAAGAAGAGATTGATGAAATAAAGTTTATTGTAAAATATGCATATAGTCTGCAAAAACATAGAATAGGGCTGAGTAATTGGATTGAACAGAAGAACCGGGATGGACTGGTTGTAAAGCCAAGTATTAATACTCTGTATACCGACATCGTTGAAAGAGAGAAGGAATCAATGGCTTTAATACGGGATGCGGTAAAGGACACAAACCTATGGGATGAGTTTTTTGTCCATATAAAAGGGGTTGGTGAGTTGCTGGCCGGTTCTTTAATTGCAGAAATAGGCGATATCAGTAAGTTTGAATTATACAGCAGGCTTTGTGCTTATTCTGGAATGATAGCATCACACGTCCTGGCAGAGTGTGAGCACGGACATAAAATGGTGATGGCCTCTACAAGGCAGATGACTTGCCGGGTGTTTAAATCCGAAGACGGTGAATATTGTGGGGGAGAGATTACAAAAGCCGAAACGGTAGAAGGCAAGGCGCCACGGAGAAAAAGAGGCTATCACTATTTATTTAATACACGACTTAAGACGGTGTTGTGGAAGGTAGGTGAACAGATTATGAAGAAAACTAATCCGTTTTACAGGGACATCTACCTTGCTCACCGGGAAAAGCTTGAAAATAAAAACAAAGCAGGAGGGTACCCAAGGGCGTTTGTGTATGGTGTTAGTAAGGCTCAGGCCTTTAAGAACAGGATTAGTAAGTTGCAAGATAATGGATATGGGATTGTTTACAGAGATAAGCTTAATGATGTTTTCAAGGGTGTTGATGTATTGTCATCAGATGAAAAAGTACAAGAGCAATTGGATGAAGGTAAAAAGTACCCGATAATCATAAAGGAAGAAGGTGTTTCTTCCGGGCATATCTTTGCAATGGCAAAGCGCAAAGCGGCGAAAGTGTTTCTCTTCCACTTTTACGAGGCGTGGCGAACGCTCGAAGGTCTTCCGGTGCGGCCACCTTATGTAATTGAAAAACTTGGACACACGGGCTTTGTTTCCTGGCAAGATCTCAAGAAGGTATTAATTGCTGAAGAAGCTGCAGCAAAGGAAAATCTGAAAAAGAAAAAAGCTTAGTTAAGATGGAAGTTAAAAACAGAATTATAGTGTGAGTTAATACAGATTTTAAAAACAATGATATAGTGTGAGATACTTAGAGGGTTAATAACGAGAGCAAGATTTGAGCAAAGGATGCAATTAAAAACCATGGTTGATTTCGAGAAGATAAGGAAATTAAAAACACTGTAATTGTTTGAGACGCATTGGAGATTAATAACAGGGGGAGTATTTGAGAAAAAGGATGCATTGAAAACAAGAATTTCATTTGAGATATCATGTCTTTTAAAAACGAAGGAGACATTTGAGAAAGATTTAACATTAAAAACAAAATAGGGATTTGAGACAAGGGTAGTATTAAAAACTGATGTACTTTTTGAGGAATAATTGTATTAAAAACCGATGTGTTTTTTGAATTAAAGAGGTTATTAAAAACAGCGTAGATTTTTGAGTTATTGAGATGATTAAAAACGGGTATCTGATCTGAGCGATAGATGGATTTAACAACAAACACGAAATTTGAGAAATTAATAGTATTAAAAACGCGATGTCTATTTGAGCCGTAACTATCATTAACAACAGATATGATATTTGAATTAGGAGAAAAATATGAAACTTGATTTTGTGATTTATGCAAATTCTAATCATACTGGCTTTGGGACGCATGCAAGAGGTGTGATGAAGGCATTGTGCCTCGCTGGAAAAAACATTGCCTTTGTGCCAGTTCAGCCAATAGCGCACCAGATAATTGATAGTCCTTGGCTTGAGTGGCTTGAAAGGTCGCTCCGGAATAGGGAGTACCTTACAGGCAAAGATCCGGCAATAATGATTCATCATGCAGAATCAATGATAAGGTTTTGCGGGAAGCCCAGGTGCGGTTTTGCAATTTTTGAGACGAACAAGATACATGCAAAGGATATAGTTTATTACAAGACGTTGGATAAAATACTCGTACCGTCGCAATGGGGCAAACAGGTATTGATTGATAATGGCTTGGATGGGAATGAAATAATGATTATGCCGGAGGGCTACGATCCAGAAAATTACTACGTGAAACATTCTATTGATGAAGTAATCCACAGATGGAAGCAGCGGGGGTATCTTTCGTTTTTCCATTGTGGGAAATATGAAGATCGCAAATCAAGCACAATGATAATCCATGCATTTCAACAGGCGGTCAATGAATCCGGTGTTATGGCTCAGTTATACATGAAATGCGAGAATCCTTTTAATGGTATATGGTTTGAAGAATTTGAACACGCACGAGGTGATTGTGAGTTTATACATACTTATGGCCAGGGTAATATAGAAAATATGGACATATTATATCATAATTTTGATTTCGGGTTATATGCGAGTAAGGGAGAAGCATTTGGCTTGCCAATAATTGAATCCATTGCATGTGGACTTCCCACAATAACCTCGAATTGGAGTGGACAGAGTGAATACCTGAAAGAATATCCAAGAGAATTATTAATTACCAAAGGTACACAAGAATTAGCCAATGACGGAATGTTTTTCAATGGTAACCATGGCAATTGGATTGTGCCTGATTATGACCAATTGGTTGAAAAGATCAAATATGTATTGGAAAACGCAGAAGATATTTATAGGAATGCGCGCCAAAAATGTGTGGATTCGGTTAAAGATTTTACTTGGAAGAATGCTGTAAGGAGGCTAATCGATGGTTAAAAAGATAATTGTTATTGTGTTAATAATGGTTTTGACTGGTATAAAACATTGTCCGTTCTGTGGAAGAGTTCCCGTTCCCGTTGATGGTGGTGAAGGCGTGGACAACGTTCTGAAGATTGTTAAGCAAGTTTATCACCCTCGAATCAAAGGAATTGAATGCCCTTTAAATATCTTAATATTTAAATTAAAGGCTTGGAATCAAAGGGCTTTATAACTGTCATAGATCAGCTTCCACCAGTTGGTCTAAAACTATACTAATCAATTAGAATCAGATCGCACGAGCAATGGTGGTAAGCTGGAGCGGTTTGTTATCTGCGAGGAAGAAATGACAGATGCCCCTTTCTGGTGTAAAAAAGGTGAGACTCTTTACAAAAACAAATGGACATGCGACAATGCAGAATACGAGGAATATGGTGCAGAGTGGCAAAATGAGATGATGAAGCATACAAAGACAGAGCTGGTTCAGAAGTTAAAATCATCATATAAAGTGGCCGGAATATATAAGGAACAGGTACTCAGTAGTTATCGATAGCAGATAACAGTCCGTGATCAGGGTCGGTGCATAATGATACAAACCGCAAGAGCAACTACCGTACCCTGCATTGGTTGTTAGGTCTTTTATTTTAAGGAATATCATGAGTGAATATCCAGAAGAATCAAGGTTGAGATACATAAAAACATGGAGCCAGTGGACAGAATCAAAGGGCGATGAATTGATTGAATTTATTAAGACGGTCTTAGACACATGGAATCATGATTATGGAAGCTCTAAATTAACAGGAAAAAAGGTTCTGAATCTACAGCTTAATACAGGCGGATGGTCAGGGAACGAGGATATAATTGGTGCATTGAGTAGTAATACAATATTTTGGTCTATGTATTGGCAAAGCTCAATACGTGGTGGGCGGTATAATTTTAAAATAAAAATCTAACTGTCCGTGGTGAGCTGGCGGCTAAAGGGATAGGAAAACCGCCAGAGTACTCACCGATCAGCTCTACTGGTTGTTAGATAATTTTTTACGGAGGAATTTTATGGATGATGTTGAATGCCCATATTGTGATCAAGGTCAAGAGATTTGCCATGATGACGGATTCGGTTATGAAGAGGGCAAGCTGCATGAAATGCAATGCTCAAATTGTGATAAATATTTTACGTTTAATACCAGTATTATATATTATTACGAACCATTTAAGGCAGACTGTTTAAATGGCAGCGATCACAATTTTAAGAAAAGTATAACCGTGCCTCGTGAATATACGAGAATGGAATGCTCTGATTGTGAAGAAAGCCGTAAGCCTACCGAAGAAGAGATGGTAGAGATTTTAAAGAACTAGTAAAAAATATTTAACAAATTGGATACATGGAAAATTTTCCACTATACCACCTTATTAAACGCAAAACATGGAAAAAATAAAGAGTAGAATGTTTTGGAATGCATTCTGTTGTGTGTTCGGTTGTGTAGTTATCGAGCGTCAACCTGTGAGCGAGAAGCTTTTCGCTATACCATTAAAATACTACACTTGTATACGATGCAAAAAGCAACATACCACAATGGATCCAACTAGACATGTTAATTGTAGATGTATGTCTCGATTGATGAAATTTAGTGTAACAACACATGGAAATAGACAATAAGCGAGAAGTAGGGAGACCATCAAAATATACACCAGAGCTACAGTCCAAGTTCGATGAAATGGTAAACGGACTTTATAGCGATGATGTAAAGACGGCATTTGATAACTACTTTAAATACGGGATATTAGAGCAGATATGTCTTTTCCTTGACCTTGATTTATCTTCAGTTTACAAATGGTCTGACCATAAAGACGATGGTTTTAAACCAGAATTTTCCAAGACCTTAAACAAGTGGTATATCATTACAAAGGCATTGGTTCATGTTATCACCCCGGCAATGGCATCAAAAGCCCCAGCAATGGCCATATTCTTGCGCAAGACGAAGCTTGGTGAGCTAGAGGTGACTAAACATATACTTGAGACTAAAATACAGGACAGCTTAAAGGTAGAGGGCAAGACAAAGATGGAAATAGATTTGATGGCGGATATTGAGGATGCCAGGTTGTACGGCATGGATGAAGGCCAGATTGCAGAGGTTGAGGCTTTATTGATTGAGGTCCAGAAGACGCGGAGTATTGCGAAGGCTGGGAATAATGGGAGCGGAGAATGACTGAAAAAGAATTAGGAGAAAGGCTTGCTTTTGTTAAAAGTAATTCCAGGTTAATTGATAGTATTGTCCATCAAGACTATAAAACAGGCGAAGTTTTATTTAAGGAAGTGAAGAATGAAAGAAGTTGAATGCCAAAAGGTGCCACCATCTATTGCTTATACTTGTCAATATTGTGGCATTGAGAACAGCGAGCCAGATCATTTGGAAGATTCTGGGGAGTTGAGGTATAGAAATACGCCAGCCTCGATGTCTCCATTAAGAGGTATGCAGAAAACCAAATCAGATGTAATCATGTGCAGCGTATGTGGTCGTGATAATAAAGTGTTTAGTTTTATTTAACCTTTGAGAGGAAGGAAGTGGTATGAATAAGCGGAAAGTGTTGTTATATGGTATTTTTTTTGCATCCATGGCCGTAATGGTAACCGGCTTAATGTTTTTGTGTGTTGTCAGGAATGTAATAATAGAATATTAGCAATTTTGCCGGGAAGAGATTATGGAAAACAAAGAGATTAAAAAATTGGACGAGCAATTACCAGTCGGATGAATGAGTTTGTTCTATTTTTTTGGAAAGGAAAATAATGATTAAATACATGACTGGTGGGTGGCAAACAAAAATAGAAAAAGTAGAGATTGAGAGAGAAACAGGTAGTAGTGTATGGGTAGGTGGACGTAGGCATGAAAAACGTACTAATTGGCATATATATCATAATACATGGGATGAGGCCAGGACTTACCTGTTAGCTATGGCAACTCATAAAGTAAGGAGTTGTCAATCGAGCCTTGATAGCGCAAAAGCAGAATTATCCAAAATTAGTAAGTTAAAAAAATAGAACAAAGTACTATTTTGTGGTACTCCCCTTGGAATTATTGAGCTTATCAAAAAACAAGGTTATAGCTTGACGCACAATCTCAGCTATTGAACAATTGTGTTGCTTGCTTATTGCTTCCAGCTCTGCATACCTTTTGTA
>Ga0233435_1001626_pt1 | contig 21149 bp, 17 predicted proteins | sample SI_122_August201_3_FD_182735 | JGI IMG/M metagenome (GOLD analysis project Ga0233435, IMG submission 182735) | Seawater microbial communities from Saanich Inlet, British Columbia, Canada - SI_122_August2016_135_MG | ecosystem: Environmental > Aquatic > Marine > Inlet | place: Canada: British...
GCGCTTGGCGTGGTAGATATATTAAAGATGGAAAACGTCAGGACCATAAAGGCAGTGTTGCAGGTAAGACAGAACAAAGGCTAGAAATTAGACAAGATGGTAAGACTAATACTTTGACCACCGTTCAGAAAGATAATGTTGTTGTTACACCACCAACCTACCGCAAATTAACACCAATGGAATGTGAGCGTTTACAAACTGTTCCTGATAACTACACAGAAGGCGTATCAAACACACAGCGTTATAAGATGCTTGGCAATGGTTGGACTGTAGATGTAATTTCGCATATACTTGGTGGTATAAAATGAAACGAGTAATTGAACGTAAGAAAGAGAAGCGACATATTATCGAGACAATGGTAGTTAGTCACTTTAGCGAGTACCCAGATTCAGATAAAGCAATCATCGAGATAAGAGAAGACAAAGACTCACGCTCAACTAAGCAGAACGCCTTGTACTGGGAGTGGATTGGCATAATGACCGAAACAGGCTATACTAAAGACGAAATTCACGTTATTATGAGAGACATGTTCCTTGGATATAATGAGATAACTAAGAAGGATGGCGTTGTTAAAGAGCTAAAGAGTACAACCAAACTAAAGGTGGGCGAGATGAAGGATTACCTTGAGCAGATTGACATATTTGCAGCAGGCCTAAACATCACTTTACCTAGACCAGAAGACTTGTATTATGAAAGCATGGGAATTAAGACATGACTAACAGAGAAATTGAAGAACTAGAGTTAGAGATGCAACTACTAGAGAGCCTAAAGAAAAGCATGTCAAAGGATGAGTTTTGTGCAATGTACTACATGGCATTAAGTCTTATCTCAGACCAGATAGGAATAGACATAGTTAAGGTTCATAACGAACTAATAATAGACCAGATAAACGGAACACTAGAACTAATACCAGAATCAGGACAGAGGGCGCACTAATGAATGATTTACCTATACTGATAGGCGAAGGATTAAGCGACAATCAGCTCAAGTTCATTAATACTTATGCTGTTAATTATTGTAACATTAGCCAAGCCTGTATCAAAGCAGACATATCAAGACAAACCTTTTACAGATGGCAAGCTGATAGTGACAAGTTTGCACAAGCGTTAGACCAAGCTAAAGAAGGCCTCAAGGATAGGGTTGAGAGTGAGATACACAAGCACATCTTTGAAGACAGAAACCCAGTAGTATTAAACAAGTTTGCACCAAGCATATTAAAAGACAGAGGTTATGCTGAAGCTAAGGACATTAACCTATCTGGCGGTCTTAACAATGACAACGAAGTAGTAGTTACTATTGTGGATGGTGGCGAAGTAGCCGACTATGAAAGTTGATGTAAAAATCACAAAGAAGTTCGAGCCTTTCATGGAACAACATCGTTACAAGATTGCGTATGGTGGGCGTGGTAGTGGCAAGTCATGGACCATAGCTCAACTACTTGTACTCGCAGCATGGAAGAACCCAGTAAGAATACTATGTGCTAGAGAGATACAGCGCTCAATACAAGACTCAGTGTTACAACTACTAGGTGATACGATTGAACGTATGGGCCTTAATGAATACTTTGATGTACAACGCACTCAGATACTAGGCACTAATGGCAGCAGGTTCTTATTCGAGGGTATGAGGTCCAACATCACTAAGATTAAATCAATGGAAGGCCTAGACATTGTATGGTGTGAGGAAGCAGAAAGCATAACATACACATCATGGGAAACTCTGATACCTACTGTTCGTAAAGAAGGCAGTGAAATCTGGTGTTCATTCAACCCTAATGACGAGATGGACGACACATACGTTCGCTTTGTAGAGAACCCACCAGATGATTCATACTGTGTGAAGGTCAACTACAATGACAACCCTTGGTTTCCTAAAGAGCTAGAGCTAGAGCGCGTCCATCTAAAGAAGAAGAACCTAGACTTATACAATCATGTCTGGGAAGGAGAGGTCTTGTCTAATAGAGATGGTGCTTACTTTGCTAAGTTCATTGATGACTCACAAGTGTTAGACTTCCCTATTGAACCAGGCATACCAGTTGATACATTCTGGGATTTAGGTATGGCAGATGCTACAGCTATATGGTTCGTTCAACGTATAGGCACAGAGGTTAGAGTAGTTCACTCGTATGAGAACCAAGGTGAAGGCCTACAGTTCTATGTCAATTACCTACATGACTGGCGAGCTAAGAACCAGGTTACTATGGGCCAGCACTACGCACCACATGATATTAGTGTGAGAGAGTTAGGCACAGGTGTGTCAAGACTAGAGTCAGCACGTAAGATGGGCATCAACTTCAGGATTGCACCTAAGCTTACTATTGAAGATGGCATACATGCTGTTAGACAGATACTACCTAAGTGTTACTTCGAGAAGACAGGATGCAAGGATGGCCTTATTGCATTGAGACGATACCGCAAAGAGTTTGATGAGAAGAAGGGCGTGTATAAACCACATCCACTACATGATTGGTCATCACACTATGCTGATGCGTTCAGATACTTTGCTGTTGCTTATAGAGCAGACAGACCACAGAATAAGATACAACCTAAAGCTGACATATCATGGATGCGTTAGATGGTTGGTACATTGCTTTTGTCAATGGTAGAGGTCAGAACTTCTGGGATGTTGTTACGACTGAAGAGTTTAGACACTGTTATGCCTTCACATGGGATGGTTACAACTGGATTGTAGTTGACCCATTAGGCCAGAGTCTTGAGATTGAAGTGTTGCCTTTTGGTGATGAGGTTGATTTTCCTGCTAAAATAGTTGAAGATGGACAGAAATTAGTGTATGTTAGGAAGCGCGAGGATAATGGGTTTATTTTTAGAGGACTGATGACTTGCGTAAGTACAATGAAACACTTGTTAGGTATTAGAGCCTGGTGGGTGGTAACACCTAAACAGCTATACAATTATTTAAGGAGTATGAAATGAGTTTTATGTTTAAGAGTAGCACACCTGCTAAGTCACAGTCTCAAATAGATGCTGAGAAGCTGCAGGCCAAAAGTCAAAGAGAAGAAACCTATGAGAAGAAGAACAGATTACAAGCTCTGAAGCGCAGAAGGTTCGGTAAACAAACATTATTATCTGGCTCACCTAGTGGACTAGAAGACAAACTAGGAGTATAAGATGGGTTCAATAGCTAAGATATTCAAGAAGCCAGCAGGACAAATGCTAGCAGAAGCTGGTGCAGCAAAGGAAGTTCCTAAAGAGACTGCAACTAAGCGAGTAGCAGCAGTTAAGAAAAGAAATGCTGGTACTGCTGCAATCATCGGTAGAACTACAAGAGCAAGGTCAAGAGGTCGTTCATCACTTATATCAGAAGACCGTAGTAAAACACTAGGATAAACATGCCAAAGAATAAGAAGAGCAAAGCCGCAGTAGAGTCTTTTGTTAAGAGGTTCGAGTCTGCAAAGGCGCATCGTGCTACATGGGAATCACACTGGAGAGAGTGCTATGAATACGCATTACCTCAACGAGAAGTATTCAACAATGTCCAGCAAGGTGCTAAGAAGAACACACGTATCTATGACTCAACAGCATTGATTGCTACACAGAGATTTGCATCAAGACTACAGTCAACATTGATACCACCATTCAAGAAGTGGGCGAAGTTATCAGCAGGTAGTTCAATACCTAATGAGCAGCAGAACCAAGTAGATGGTGAGCTAGAACAAATGACTAATACTTTGTTCAGTTATCTTAATCAATCTAACTTAGCAACAGAAGCTAATGAAGCTTTCTTAGACCTAGCAGTAGGCACAGGCGCATTGTTGTTAGAAGAAGGTGAGGGTGATAACCTATTGAAGTTCACTGCTGTACCTATCAAGCAACTCATACTAGAGAATGGTCCTCAAGGAACTGTTGAGACAGTATTCAGAGAGCATGGTGTACCAGCACGAGACATACTTCGTATCTGGCCACTAGGCACAGTATCAACACAAGTCAAACGAATCATAGAAGAGAAACCTAATGATTTGATTGCAGTGATTGAAGGCACTATCTACAACGCTAAGAACGATAACTATGAGTATGTGATTATAGAAGAGTCAACAAAGCATGTTGTGTTTGAAGACTACTATGACATTAGCCCTTGGGTTGTATTCAGATGGTCTAAGGTAGCAGGTGAGCGTTATGGTCGTGGTCCTGTTATGGCAGCACTACCAGACATTAAGACAGCTAACGAGGTTGTTAAGTTTGTATTGAACAATGCTGAGAAAGAGATTGCTGGTGTATATACAGCGGTTGATGACGGTGTACTTAATCCTTGGACTGTGAACACAGCACCTGGTTCAGTCATCCCAGTAGCACAGCAAGGCTCATTAGAGCAACTACAATCTGGTGGTAACTTCAATGTATCACAGCTTATTCTTGAAGAGTTAAGAAACAACATTCGTATGGCTTTGTATCATGACCAGTTAGGTCCAGTAGCAGGCCCTACTAAGTCAGCAACAGAGATTAGCATTAGACAACAAGAACTAATGAGTGACATCGGTTCATCGTTTGGTAGATTACAGAAAGAGTTTATCAACAAGGTAATCAAGCGTTCTATTGACATCTTGCAGCGTAATGGACATGTGCCAGACATCAAGGTTGGTAATCAAATCATTGACATTAAAGTTATCTCACCACTTGCTCAACAGCAAGACATGGATGAAGTTAATAAACTAGCACAGTTCGTACAGTTTGCAGGCATGGTGGGCGAAGAGGCATTAACTATAGGCCTAGACCTTGAAGCGTTCCCTGAGCATATTGGTAAGTTACTAGGTGTTGCACCAGAGCTTATCCGCAGCAGAGAGCAACGTGAAAAAATGAAGCAAGCACAAGCACAAGAAGCTAAGGCGATGCAGATGGCAGAGATGGCGATGCAGAATCCAGCGTTAGCACAAGAAGCAGCAGAGAACCCAGAAGTAGCAGATGCTGCAATGAGAGGTGAACTTGAATGATAACGGTAAAGAACTAGATGCTTTAATAGCCTCAGTGTTCAAGACAGCCAGTGGCAAGAAGCTAATGGAACATCTTGATGAGAGGTTTATTAGACAACCAGTATGTAACCCTGGACAAACAGAAGGACAAGGTTACTTTAGAGAGGGGCAGAATAGTGTCATTAGATTCTTTCAGTCCTGTATTAAGCGTAGAGAGAAAGGCGATTATTAATTATGTGGAGTAATGTATGAGCGAGCAAGAAGAAACAATATTAGCAGATGCAACAGCAACAGCAAGTGAAGCACCAGAAGTAGAAGCACCAGTATCAGAAGATGGGTGGATGTTATCAGAAGGTGTTAGCGGTGAGGGTGATACACCTGATTGGTTTAAGACTGGGAAGTATAAGACAGTAGCAGACCAAGCACAGGCATACGCAGGACTAGAATCTAAGTTAGGTTCGTTCACTGGCGCACCTGAAGATGGTTACAAGGTAGAACTAAACGAAGAATTAGGCTACACAATCCCTGATGATGACCCTTTACTAGGTCAGTTCGGTGAGTGGGCGAAGGAAGCAGGACTATCTCAGGATGCACACACTCAATTATTGAACATGTATGTTGAGAATACTGCTGGTCAGATGGAAAACCTTGATGTAGAAGAAGAGGTTAAGAAGATTGGTGACAACGCACAGCAAAGAATCCAAGACATTACCCACTGGGGTCAAGCAAACTTAGATGAGAGTGAATATGCTACTCTACAATCTATGGCAACTACTGCTGCAGGCTTCCATTTGATTGAGAAGATGAGACAAATGTCTAGGGAAACTCAAGTAAGCGCACCTGATACAGCTAAACCAGTAGATAGTATGACTGAACAGAAGCTTTATGAGATGGTTGGCGATGCAAGATACGAGTCAAACCCTTCATATCGTGCTGAAGTAGATGCTAAATTCAGGGATTACTATGGCTCTGCGCCCACAAATACTGTGAAATCATAAAATAACTACCCACAACACTTGTGTTTTGATATAATCGAGGCAACAGACACCCTTCTTTTAGGCCTGTATTGGTAGTTTAAGCACCTCTAAAGTGCTAGATTCAACCCTTACAGGCTACTTGAATCGAGAAAAAGTAAGATTAATTTTTTAATTCATAAGGAGAAGACATAATGTCTATCAATTTAAGTAGTGCAGCTTCCGCTCAGTTTGATGCTGAAGTAAAGCACGCGTTCCAAACCTCAGGTAAATTGCGTGAAGCAGTTCGCATGAGAGCAGGTGTTGTAGGTGATACTTACAACTTTCGTACTATGGGTAAAGGTTTAGCTAATCAAAAGGCTAGCCAAACAGATGTAACACCTATGGACATCACACACTCTAAAGTAGCTTGTACCCTTGGTAACTGGGTTGCTGGTGAGTACACTGACATCTTTGATGCTGCCGAAGTAAACTTCGATGAGCGCAGAGAGTTAGCACAAACTATTGCTGGTGCAATGGGTCGTAGAGCTGACCAGTTAATCGTTGATGCTTTATCAGCAGGTTCAACTATTTCTCATGGTTCTACGGGTTTAACAGTAGCTAAGATTACTTCAGCTGCGAAGACTCTAAATGATAATGGTGTTCCGATGGATGACCGTATCTTATTGACTTCAGCTGCAGGTATCGAAGACTTGTTAAATGAAGAGAAGGCTACTTCAGCTGACTATGCGACTGTTCGTGCATTGATGTCTGGTGAGCTTAATACTTTCATGGGATTCAACATCGTAATGATGGAGACTCGTGCAGAAGGCGGTTTAACATTAGCTTCAACAACTCGTGACTGTTTTGCGTTCCATAAGTCATCAATCGGTTGTGCTATTGGTTTAGACATTTCAACAGAAGTGAACTACATCCCTGAGAAAACTTCATGGTTATCTCTAGGTAAGTACAAAGCTGGTGCGGTTACTATCGACACAGCTGGTATTGTTAAAGTAGAAATCACTGAATAATAGGAGAATAACATGGCTTTCGATAAAAGCAATTTTGCTCGTATGAGTACCTCAGCTAACTCATCTATCCCTACTTTGTGGGGTTATTCAACTACAGATGCAACAACTGTAGTTGATGGTGCTGGTTATTTCAATAATGTTTCTGGTGATGTTCAAGTTGGCGATTTAATTATGGCTAACACATCTACTGGTGGAACATTAGCTAGTGGCATTTACCAAGTAAGCTCTAACGCCTCTGGTGTTGTTGATACTAACAACGCTTTAGTAGTTACTGCTACTGACTCAGACTAATATTTGAGTTGATTTAAGACTGGCCCTTCTCACGAGGGGTCTTTCTTAAACTAACTTGGGTTTTAATTATGTCAGCAGTTAAGAACTACACAGACATCGACATAGCATCTAATGCTTTATTGTTGATAGGTGAGAACACTATCTCATCATTTACTGAGGACTCAACAGCAGCGTTGATTGCTTCTAACTTATATCATCCTACACTTGAGAGCGTATTGTCACTACACCCTTGGCGGTTTGCTTCAAGTAAAGCTACACTATCAAGACTAACATCTACTCCGATTAACCAGTGGAAGTATGGGTATCAACTACCTACTGACTTCTTGGTTGCTCAACATGTAGATTATGGCAATGATAACTTCCAGATTTACGCAGACAAGCTGTACTCAAACGAAACAACAATGGTCTTGGATTACACATACAAGCCAGACGAGGCATACTTACCTGCTTACTTCACAGAGCTATTAGAGTTAAGACTAGCATCTGTATTCGCTATCCCTATTACTGAATCTGCAACTAAAGGTGAGTATTACGCAGCATTAGCAGAGAAGCAACTACAAAGAGCTAAGACTATTGACTCACAATCAACCCCTAGCATAGCACCAGCTATTGATTCGGCACTTGTTAGGGCTAGATACTAATGCCTCAAGCGGTCACATCACAAACTACATTCTCAGCAGGTGAATTAGACCCTAGATTAGTAGCCAGACATGACTATGAGGCCTTCTACAAGGGCGCAGAAACCCTAACCAATGTAGTTTGTTTAGGCCAAGGTGGTGTTAAACGCAGACAAGGCCTTAAGTTCGTTGGTGATTTAGGTGAGTCAAATGTTAGATTCGTTGAGTTTGAGTTCAATATCACTCAGACATACCTTCTAGTGTTCGCACCTAACAAGATGTATGTCTATAAAGACGGTGTACAACAAACAAACATAAACGGTAGCGGTAATGATTACATGACTACTACATACTCAGCAGCGCAGTTACCAGAGCTTGGTTGGACTCAATCAGCTGATACATTAATCATGTGTCACAAGAGTCATGCTGTAGCTAAGATTGTTCGTGGTGCTTCACACACTACATGGACTAAATCAGATATTTCATTCTCATACTTACCTACTTATGATTTCAATAGGGATTATGACAATGCTACATTCACACCACAGTCATCAAGTTATGTTGTGGGCGATACAGCGCAGATAAATATCTCTGGTGGCTCACCCCTTACAGCAGACCATGTTAATGGCATGTTCGAGGGTAACGATGGTGTAATTAGAATTAACTCAGTCAATGTGGGCGCACAAACCTTTACTGGTGAACTACTAAAAGAGTTCCTTAATAACAATGGTATTGCAGGTATTGATGCTTCATTAGAAGAACCAGCATGGTCAGCAGGACATGGTTATCCAGGTGTTGCAACATTCCATGAAGGCAGACTATGGTTCTCTAACTCTACAGGCTTACCTCAATCATTGTGGGGTTCAGTGACAGGTGACTTCTTTAACTTCAATAGAGGTTCAGGAAGAGATGACCAGTCTATCGATGTAACCCTTGATACAGATTCCGTAAATGCTATCCTATACTTAGTATCAGGTACGCACTTACAAGTGTTTACTACTGGCGGTGAGTTCCATGTGCCAGACAGACCTATTAAACCTAGCAACATGGGTGTTCTTAGGCAGACCAGATTTGGTGCGTTACCTAGTGTACGCCCATTAAATGTTGATGGTGCTACTGTGTTTATTCAACGAAACGGTAAGCAAGTTCGAGAGTTCTTGTTTACTTATACCGAAGACTCATACAACTCCACTGAGATTAACCTTCTAGCACCTCATTTAACTAACAACCCTGTAGCAATGGCATCCCTAACTGGTGATGTAATTAACGAGGGTAACTACATCTATATCGTGAATGGTGATGGCACTATGGCCACATTCATTACGAATAGAGCTGAGAATGTACAAGCATGGACTAAATTCACTACTGAAGGCACTATCATGGATGTTGCAGTAGTAGAAGACGTTGTTTATGTCTATGTGAAGAGAACAATCAACAGTGTGGTTAAATACTATGTTGAAGTGTTGACTCATGATTACTATACTGATTCAGCTGTACAAGTATCGGGTGCAACACACGCTACAACCTTCGAGGTTACACTAGGAACGAATCATTTAGACGGACAGGAGTGTCGAGTAAGGGTAGATGGTTATACACACGCTAACAAGACACCTGTGGCTGGAAAGATTACACTAGACAAGTTTGGAACTGACGTTGAAGTTGGTTTAGAATACGCATTAGAGATTAAGACAATGCCAGTTAATATTCAATTCCAGAGTGGGCCTATCAATACTAAGATGAGAAGAATCCTAAAAGTATCTGCTCAACTGTATGAGGCTAGTGGAATTAGTATCAATGGTAAAGCATTACCAGTAAGAAACTTTGGTATCGGTGTATTAGGCACAGGCATATCATCGTTCACAGGAATTAAAACAGTACCGTTACTTGGATATTCTAAGAGTACACAGGTTACAGTAACTCAAAGTGACCCAATGCCTATGACATTGTTGGGTTTAACACTAGAAGTACAAGCGAGAGGATAGTATGGGTATTGAAGCAATGGTAGTCGCAACGGTAGTTAGCTCAGTGATGCAAGCTAAAGCTGCTGGTGATGAAGCTAAAGCAAACATAGAACAAGAAGAGTCTGCTGAGAAGAGTAGAGCTTTAGTAGCTACAAAAGAATTTAATGATATGATGGCATCCAACGTAGTGGCAGGCGCAACATCTGGTATTAGCTTGGCTAGTGCTTCCTTCATTGAGGGCATAAAGTCAGGTGATATGAACTTCAGGCTTAATGCTGCAGCAGAGAGGATTACTGTAGGCAACAAGGTTAGAGGTTATAAGACTCGTGCTGCTAATGCTAAGAAGATGGCTGTTATATCAAGCGCAACCTCTATAATTGGTGGTTACAATCAAGCAACTAAGTTTGCGTCTAAAGGTGGCAGTGGCAGTTACTTTGGAATGAAGGTGGGCGGATAATGGCTGAAAGACAAACATACAAACTAAATAAAGCAGTCCAAGCAGTTCCTGTACAGGGTTCTCAGGATGTTTGGAATCAAGTATCTAGCACTATTGGAACTTTCTACGACCAATACGTTGCAGGTGAAACAGACTTACTACAATCACAGGGCGCACAAGCAGGATTAGTAGCAGCTACAGGCGAAGAAAAGAAGAAGATTCAAATGCTCAACGCTGGCACAGTCTATGGTCAAGCGTTTAATGATGCTGCTGTAAAGGCTTACGGTGCTGCTATTGAGTTAGACGTACAAACTACTATCAATGAATACGCTAACGATAAAAACAACATTGAGAATCGGGATAACTTCAATGCTGCTGTACTACAATATAGTGATGATTTTGTATCTGGTATTCCAAACCCTACATTCAAAGCTATTGCACTTCAAAAGATTAAAGAAGTAACAGGACCTTATGAAAGGGAAATCTACAAAAAGCAGAAAGAAAAAGACTTCTTAAAGAGCCTTGTAACGATAGACAAGAAGTTTGATGCAAGCGTTGATACTGCTGCCATTGCAGGCAGGGAAGCAGTACAAAAGTGGTACGCTGGATATAAAGATTTCATCGGCAGAGAAGAGTTTGAGGGTGGAGTAACAATAGAGGAATATGTTGATACATTCGGAAAGGATATGTATCAACACTTCCAGAAGATTGATGCTGATTTGACAGACATGTTAAACGTGCCTGGCAATCATTTTGATGATGGTGCTATTAAAGCTAGAAAGGAAAACGCAATCCTTGAGATTTATCAGTCAGTTCTTATGGCTGAGTATGTTCAAGCTGAAAAAGAAGGGCGTGGTATAGGCTTTAAAGAGGAGTTTAAAGATAACCCTATTAAGTACATCAAGAGTCAGCCTCATCTCAACGTAATATTCAATGAGACAATCCTTACAGAATATCCTATGACGGTGACAGGTACTGAAGACGACCCTTCTATGTCAGACCGTATTTATGATGCTATGAATAAAGATTGGGATAGAAGACAAGCGGTAATTGAGTTTAAAGAAGAGCAAGAAGAAGAAGAGCTTGAAGGTGTACAGTCTGATAATTTCATTGAATCACTATCATCAATTGTTTCAGGAGATGGTACAGTGACTTCAGATACTTTATCTAAACAGATGGATGATAATGGTTATAGCAACGATGATTATAAGTTTTTAACCAGTGCTATCAAGTTAGGTAAGTATAAAGTTGACGATGCAGATTCTAAGATTGAGATGACTAACTATCTATTGACTACTAATGATAGTGTTAAGAAAAAAGTTGCTAGGATTAAAGAGTTTTATAATGACAACCTATTATCTGGTGATACTACCGTTAAGATGTTGACAGATGCTACAGATGGCACATTCAACGATGTAACAAGTTCACCATCATTTAAGCGTGCTGCAGCGAGTATCAAACCGTTCTTCCAAAAGGAAAAAGGTGTTGCTGGCATGTTTGCGATAGGAGATGAGAAGGTTTACATGGAAGAAGCACTTAATGAGTTATACATAAGAACTGCTGCTGGAGAGAACGCACTAGAGATTTACTCAGAAATTAAAGACAAGTACATTAAGATTATGGCAGACAATGAGCCAGCTACATTCATTCGAGATGAAACTATTGTAGATGGTCGAGCTGTAAGAACAATTAATTGCGAAAAATCGCTTAGTGCTGTCAATCAAAAGTATAAACTATCAGCTAATGTTGCAGTTTATGAAGAATCATTAGAAAGGCTTTCGAGAACCTGCCCAATACAATAAAGGAATTATAGATGTCAGAGCAAGAGATACAAAAGATTCAAGTAGAGCCTTTAGTTCATCCAGATGACCAAGATGTCAGTCCAGGTTTTAATCAATGGTTAAGCCACTACGGAAAACTATATCCAGAGACTGACTTAATTCACTTCTACGAAACACGTGAAGAAAGACCAAAAGTAGTTCCTAACTTTACTAATACTGGCTCAGAGAACATTGCTATCAACGCAGATGCTGATAACCAATACAAGACTAAGGTAACGAACGAGAAGATTATTAAGAGTCCTAGTGTTCAGTACATGGCGGACATGTCTAATAGGTTTGCCCCTGTAGTTAAAGAAGAAAAGAAAGAGACTGAATACAGAACGATGGATTGGATGGTTAAACCTGACTACACTGAGTCAACATCATTAATTCCTGAAGATGATAAGAGTTTTTATCATCCAGGTGGTGGTGAGTTCATGGATATTCAAGAGGGCCAGTTAGGAGACTCTGAACAGCAGATGCAAGCGTTTGTTGGAAATCAAGTGTTAGGTCATTCTAGGGATTTATATACAAGCAAAAACAAATACTTACAAAGCAGAATTAATGAGCTTGGCACTGATAAGAGTACAGAAAAAGCTAGAAACAATATCTATGAGGCTCAAGTACGTAATAACAAAATTTGGCAGAAAAAACGTCAAGATATTGTTAATGTATATAACCTACCTAAAACATTTAGTACGGTTGCAGAGCGTAAAGCTGATATTGAGTTCGGTAAAGAATTAAAAGCTAAGGCACTAAAGGTTACAGAAAGAAGACAGGTTCTTACTAAAGGGCTTAGTAGTTTGAACGACCTAGTGGAAGATTTAAGCAACCAACTATCTCAAGACCAAACATTAGGCTTTGACACATTAAACCCAGAGAGTGACGAATACAAATCAGTCTATGCTCAGATGAAGGGCGCACAACAATCAATACTAGACATCAGAAAGAATAATGCTCAAGACCTGATGACTCTTGGCGATAACCGTACAGACATTGAGAAGGTTGTAGAAGGCACAGCAGAAGTTGGTGAAGATGTTGCTGCAGGACTTCGTAAGGGTGTTGTAGAGACAGTTAATAACACATGGCAGTTAATCACTGAAGTTGCAGAGTTTTCAGGTTATGAGAGAGATGGCAAGCCTTGGAGGCTAGAGACTAAGAATAGAGACTCAATGGTGTACAACATTACTTCTGTAATGACTGAGTATATGATTCCATTCTTTGGTGCTAGAGCATTAGCCACCAAGGGCGGTGCTGCGGTAGCTAACATGACTGGTGGCTATATGGCTGGTGTAATGATGAAACCAGAACAAGGAAACATCATTCACGTATTAAACGAACTAGCAGAGGGCGATGCTGAGATATTAGGAATCCCAGTAGGCGAAGCTTTAGCATCTATGGATGTTACCCCTAAAGAAGATGACCCAGTATGGATGAAGCTTAGACAAAGATTCCTAAGTGCTGGCGTACAAGAGGCCGCATTAGGTGGCATTATTGATTCTATTATTTTCATTAATCGACATGGCATGAAGGACACTTGGGGTCTTGCAATTAGTAAGATTCAGAGTGAGAAGAAGTATGCCACTCTAATGGATAAAGGTGTCAACTGGATTACAGATGGCTCAGTGAATTTGTTTGCTAATAGGGTTAAGAGATTCAAAGTAAACGCTGATGTATATGAGGCATACGGACTACCTAGAGACCAGATTTGGCAGAAGACAGGTATGTACCGAGCTACTGATGGCAAGTGGCATTTCAGAGGTGATTATTCTAAGAGTAAGTTCAATGATATGTACCCAGGCTCATGGTCTTTGAATCACATACTTAAATCGGATAGCTTATATCTAAAGCATCCAGACATGAAGAACGCTACACTTAAACTTGAGCGTGCTACTGAGAAAGGTACAGTGACATCTTCTTATGATGCTGATACTAATACGATTTATGTATATGCTGATGACTTAAATGGCGAGCTGGTGCAAGGCAAGATTTGGCATGAGATTCAACATGCTATTGATACGATTGATGGTCATGTTGCAGGTGCTAACCCAAAACAATTTAAACCACAATTAGAAAAAGAGCGTGATACCTACATTAAAGCTAAAACCAAGATGCTTAGTAGTTCTTTTGCTCGTAAAGTTTCACAGAAGATTTTAGATGGTAAGCCATTAAACAAGGCAGAGCAACAAACATGGTCAAAGCTTGAGAAAGAGATACAAGACTTAGATGATGTATTCCAAGCTAAGTACAGCAAGAAGGTGGGCGAAGATGGCACAACTAAGTTCCAGCTTACTGCTGAGAGAATGTACACACAGACTCAAGGTGAGCAAGTTGCTAGATGGATTGAAGGCAATTGGAACAAGTCATTTAATGATATAAACCAGCCTGCATTTATTCCAGAGACTATTGTTAATTACAAGTCGCCTGCTCAGAAACAGCTTGCAGAAGTTGACAGTGTTTTACAAAGTATCATACAAGACTTGAAGGCGAAAGGCATTGATTCAAGAGAGCTTCCTAAGAATGAACAGGACATGCTTGACCTATTAAACCAAGACAATCCTAATGCTGCACTATTGATTAACAAGGTAATTACAGACCAGTTAGCACAAGGCTATCATCAAGCGGTAATTAAACTTGGTAATAAGAGTTATGGCATGACTCATGTAACTGACATTCACATGTCTCCTACTGCAAGGTGTGTTGGCAAGGCTTGTACATTCAAAGAGCCTAGCGATATTCTGTCAGTTATTGATATGGTTAGAAAGATTAAGCCTAGGCGTGTAGTAGATGATGCAGGTGTTGAGAAGCTTGTATATACACTTCAACACAAAGGTGAAGATGCTTACCAATTAGTTGTTAAGGCACAGACTGCGTTAGACTCTAAAGGCAAAGTTAAAAAAGTATTAAAGGGCAAAAACAAAGGCAAGACTAAGCAAGAGCATGTAGTTGTTACCTTCCACCCTATCAAGGGGTTTGATAAAGTATCAGTTCGTAAATTATTAGACGATATTACAGACAACCGTAAGGTTAATGTAGAACGTCAATTCAGTATTGGGAACGCAGAGACATACATAGCTGAGATTTCTGGTGATTCTTTGAAAGTACAGCAAAGATTGCTTGGTGCTAAGATTGGACAAACTACTGATAATGCAGAGAAACAAGCGTTAATCAAGCGTGCAGGACAAGTCAGCAAAGAGATTAAGACCAACAAGAAGACTAACCCTAAGTTATCAATATTAGATGATATTAAGACCTTAGAGTGGAATGAGAAGATTTATTCTAAGCTAGAGAATTTTGTTCTTTCATTGAATGATGATGTTGTGTTCAAGACTCATGCGGATTTAGTTAAGGCAGCAAAATCTTTTGGTGTTAAGGATGAAGAGTTAATAGCTTCTGGTTTTGGTCATATTAGCTTTAAGAACTTTGTTCCAGGCAGCCCTATTGATATTGAACAGACTAAGGGGATGTTAAGGAATTTATTATTGAATCGTAAAGACGAGATTACTGCTAGAACATTCGGTGGTGATGATGTCTCAAGAGAACTAACTGTAGATGATGTTGATTGGAATACAATTAGACGAGGCGATGATATTGATGTTGAAGACTTAGATACTGGTTACAGAAGCGTTGTAAGAACTGATTGGGATGAACTAATGTATCGTCATGCAGGTTCTGATGATGAGCCTATGCAGTGGGGTGAGGCTTTTGATGATTGGTGGAATGAGACTAAGGCTGACCAACACAGCAAAGTTGAAGATGCTTTAATTAGTGGGCATATCACAGAGCGTGATGGTGAGTTCACAATACCAGAATCAGATATTGTGTTTAATGATGCAGAAGATGCTTATAAAGGCACTGTTATGGCAAGTGATGACTTCGATACGATGATTTCAGATGGCGATATGTATGAATACGCACCATCTTATCATACTGAAGATGGTGAAATTTTCTACAATGAACGTGAGGCTATCGACCACACTCAAGATAATATGGTCTATGACTTAAACAATGACCCAGATATACAACACTTTGGATTGTGGAAAGAATACACTGTAGCACATGAAGGTGATTATGGTTGGAGAGCCAGTGATTACGAAGTCGATTACTACAACATTGATGATTACGATGTAAGAGCTAGCGACATAGAAAAAGGTGTAAGCACTTATAACCTTCCTAATAAACACTGGGGTGAGTTAGATGGTGAACAAGGTGGTTTTGATAACCAGAAGGTTCAGTCATGGACAAGAAGGCACACTTGGGATATGCAAGACAAGCAAGCTACTATACTTGATGAGATTCAATCTGATTGGGTACAAGATTTCAGAGCGCAACAGCAACAGATTAAAAACTTATCTGTAGAGTTCGGTGACAAAGCTAATGATATTAAAACATTAGAGGTAGAGTTACGGAAAGACTACAACAAGACTGCGACAGACTTACTTAATCATAACGAGCATATTAATTTACAAGGCGGTTTTGTTGAGGAAAAACGTCAAGAGTTCTTTGATGAGGTAATGGTTAAAGAGGTTAATGGCCAGCCTGTAACAGATAAACAGAGAATATCACAGTTTGATTTCTTCGAGAATACAAAGAATAAGACTAGAAATTTAGTTGACTTATATTACCACGAGAGGGGGGTACATAACTTTGACCCTGATTCTTACGAAGACTTCGGTAAGTGGCTAAAAGAGAAGCGTTCAGCATGGAAGCGACTTAAAGAAAACAATAACCAAGAGGACTTAAATGAAGTTTTCCAACAAGACTATGCTATGGCAATATTGTCAGACATGGAATGGACTGAATTACCAGGTTTTGCATCTACAAAATCTAAAGTTTTAAAGAAAGCTTTTGATAAAGATGGTTTGATTAAAGCTCAGTTTGAGCTTCAACATTTATTACGCAAGCGCTCAACACTTGAAGCCAAGAGAAATCATGCTCAACTTCAAAAAAATAAGATTAGTAAAGTTAGAGACTTAATCCCTACTCCACCTATGTCAGATACATCTAGCTACGTTAGAGTAAATATGTTGGACCAGATTATGAAGTCAATCAACAAGGGTGACGACTTCTTTGGTTGGTGGGATGGCGATACTCATGTTGACAGATGGCCTTCTCAATACTCTAAGCGCAAGACTATTGGCCAAGTGCAAAGATGGCGAAAGGATGAGTTTAGTATTTTCTTTGAAGATAATCATGGTTTCTCTCAACAGAAGAACGGTTTGACTAGAGAAGAGCTTGTGGGCGAAGTGGGCGAGAAGCGTGCTACTGAGATTGAACTTAAAATAGGAGAATCTACAGAGAAGGTTAATTTAGATAATCCTATGACAACAACTAACGCTATGTATCAACAGTATGATGAAGTAATGGTTAATGTTATGAACAAGCTGTTAGGTAAGAGTGGAAAGATGGAAAAAACTGTGAACTCATACGGTGACGAGGGGTACTGGAAACTAGACTTGACTGATGAAGTTAAAGCACAGATAATGAATACCAAACACCAACTCTACAGATAAGGATTAAGATGGCAGGAGAAATAGTAAAAGCATTAGTAAAAGGTTCAAGAAAGCCAGTTAGTGAGCTTATTGAACAGGCAAATGTTGGTGAGTTCAGTGAGAAAACTGTGCTTGGTGCTGATGAAAAGGTAGCAGACACTGTTCTACCTGTTAAAGAACCAGTTAAGCCTACTGTAGAGCCGCCTGCTGCAGAGGTAGAGAAACAGGCAGCAACAACAGAAGCTAAAGAAGTTGTAGAGACTGAGGTACAAGCAGTAGAAAAAACAACAGAACCAGAGGCTAAAGTAGAGATGGGCGAGCCTTTGCCGACAGACCCTATTACTGGTGAGACAAAATCAAACCTAAACCTAGATAACCTACACACTTCGGAAGATGTTGATACTTTGCTTAACCAAATGGCGAAGTCTAATGAGAATTTTGAACAATCCAGACGTGGTGTAGTAACAAATGAGCAGACTAAAAACGAAGCCTCTAAATATACGCTAGAAGAGCTGTTAGGTCGTAAGCAAGGTGAAGCCTTCAATGCTGCACAAATTACAGCAGGAAGGCAGTTATTGGTACAGTCAGCAGAGTCTTTAAGAAAGATGGCTGACAAAGTATTAGATGGTAAGGCAACAGAGGAAGATATGCTGAAGTTCCGTCAAATGGGCGCAACTCATGTAGCTATCCAGCATCAAATATCAGGCATGACAGCAGAAGCTGGTAGAGCATTACAAGCATTTAGAATACAAGCTAAGGGCGGCCAAGTAGCAGTACAACAACTGACAGATGCTTTAGAGTTGTCTGGTGGTTCTGACAGTGCTAAAGCTATGGCTATAATGATTAGAGAGTCTAAAGACCTTAAATCTCTTAATCAAGCTACTCGTGAAACACATGGTATTCGTACAACAGACCTTTTCTTTGAACACTGGATTAACGGTCTATTATCTGGACCTACTACACACGAAGTAAACATGTTATCTAATGCCGCTGTGATGATTCATGGTATGGCAGACAGGCTAGCAGCAAATGGCTGGAGTAAGATTCTACGCTCTTCACCTGAAGATAAAGTATATGCTGATGAGACTTATGCTCAATTTATCGGCATGGTAATGGGGTTTGATGATTCATTGAAGATGCTATGGAAGTCAATCAAACAGGGTGAAGGACAGTTTGACCCTATGAGTAAGATTGAACAACGCAAGTACCAGTCAGTCTCTAGTGAGAATATCGGAAACCTAATGGAACGTCATGGGTTTGGTAATATTGACAAAGACTCTCAATTAGCAAAAGGGATTGATTTATGGGGTGAGTTTATTAGAATCCCAGGCAGAGCATTACAAGCTGAAGACGATATGTTCAAAGTGTTGAACTACCGCATGGAGTTAAACGCTCTGTCAGTGAGACAAGCTAAGGCAGAAGGGCATCAAGGCGATGCTCTTGCTGCCCGTATTACAGAATTAATAAACAAGCCTACTGAAGAGATACACTTAGGTGCTGTTGACTTCGCAAGAGAAAACACGTTTACCAACTCATTAGGTGAGTTTGGAAGAAATTTACAGAAGGGTATTAATAATAATCCACCATTAAAGATTGCAATGCCTTTCATGCGTACATTAGTGAACATCCAGAAGTATGTAGGCAAGAGAACACCACTGGGTCTATTAGCTCAGAGTGTTCGTGCTGATGTTAAAGCAGGTGGTGCGAAGAGAGATTTAGCACTTGGTAAGATGACTGTAGGCTCTATGATGGCAGGATGGGCATTAACTAAAGCTATGAACGGTGAGATTACTGGTGGTGGCCATAAGTGGAGTGGTGTTAGAAAGTCAGATTACAGACAAGGTTGGCAGTCATACTCTATTCAAGGCCCAGATGGTGATTGGATTAAGTACGATAGATTTGACCCAGTTGGCATGTACTTAGGTCTTGTTGCAGATGCGTATGAGATTTCTACATACGGTACAGATGACGATGCTTGGGAAGCTGCAGGCGCAGTAACACTAGCCTTGTATAAAAACATGACCAACAAAACTTATGCTAAAGGTTTATCGGACCTACATCAAGCTCTGACTATGGGTGGTAACTACTGGACAAACTGGAAGAATAACTTTGTTGCTTCTACTGTACCATACACTTCAGCTCTTTCTACGATTGAGAGAGGTGTTGACCCTACAATTAGGGATGCTCAAACAGTTATGGAGAAGATACGCTCAAGAATCCCTGGATTATCAGGCGACCTTCCACCGATTGTTGACTTATACGGGAACCCTAGAGTTATGGAAGGCGGACTAATGGCAAGAACTATGAACCCATTTAGAACATCTAGCCCAACACCTACTTATGTAGATAGTCAAATTAGGATGAATGAAGTTAATATTAATCATGTAAATGACTTTCTTGGAAACGGTAGATTTAAAGTTCCTTTAGACACATGGCAGCATCACGATTATAAGATGTTTGCCAGCGAGGAATTGTTTCAAAACCTAGACAACTTAATGTATAGTAACCTATATCAAGATGCAACTACAGGCCCAGATGGTGGTCGTGCAAGGTTGATTCGTCAACAAGTTAGTGAAATCAGAGGAACGTGTGACTCAGTTACAATGATGTGTTCAGGTGCTAAGGGAAGGTTACTAGAAAAATACCCAGGATTACAACTAGAATACCAGAAGAAAATGGAACTTAAACGAATTGAATTAATAGGACAATAATATGGCACAAATTAAAGTAGGTGACATAACACCAAGAAACCAATATACCAGTGCTGCATCGCAGACTGCGTTCACTTATGCTTTCCCTATCTTTGCAGATGCGGACATTAAAGTATATGTAGGCTCAACACTCAAAACACTAACAACAGATTACACTGTATCAGGCGCAGGCGATGACAACGGTGGCACAGTAACATTCGTAACAGGACAAACATCAGGCGATATTATCACATTGTATCGTGATATGCCTGTTCAAAGAACATCAGACTACCAGACTAACGGAGACTTCTTAGCAGATACTGTTAATGATGACTTCGACAAGCTTGCTATGATGATTCAACAAGTTGAATACGACCTTAATAGTCGTACACTTAGATTCGGTCAATTCACTACAGGTATTCCTTTAAGTGAGTTCACAGAGAACGCAACAGACAGAGCTGGCAAGGTACTAGCATTTGACTCGTCTGGAGACCCAAACATCACACAAGAGCTTGGAACATATCAAGGAACTGATGCTACTACGACTACAGCAGCTTATTCAATTCGAGACATTGTTAAATCAACGACCACTGCTCAACTAAACAACATTTATATTTGTACAGCGGCTTCTGCTAGTGGAACAGCATTAACCAACGCTTCTTATTGGTCATTGATTATAGATGCAGTAAGTGCAGCCTCTAGTGCTACAAGTGCAAGTACAAGTGCCACAGCAGCAGCAAGTTCAGCAACCGCAGCAGCAACCTCGGCTACAAGTGCTGCAACATCAGCCACTACTGCTACGACTAAGGCTGCAACAGCAACGACACAAGCTACAACAGCAACAACACAGGCCACCAACGCAGCAACCTCTGCTACTAACGCAGCAAGTTCTGCCACAAGTGCTAGTGGTTCAGCTACGACAGCAACTACAAAA